>ERZ1090861.1458-NODE-1458-length-11987-cov-5.629819_pt1 | contig 11987 bp, 8 predicted proteins | sample MGYA00478482_ERZ1090861 | MGnify/ENA primary metagenome ERZ1090861 (study PRJEB33644, sample SAMEA5815744) | chicken gut metagenome | biome: Chicken; feature: Gastrointestinal Tract; material: Caecum | place: Ireland | collected 2019-01-01 | study: A study of the... | reverse complement strand
GACGGCTTGCTTCATTAACCTTTTTTACTGTCTCATATGTTTGACAAACCTACAAATACCCGGCAAAAACAAAAAGGACAAAACCGGACGCAAACCGGAAACCTCCGCCGCCGCGAAAAACGACGGGATTCCGCCTCCCGCGGAAAAACGACAAAAAATCCGCCTGAAAACGGTTGCATTCGGAGGAAAAATGGTGTATAATATATAAGCTGTGCTAGGTGGGGAGTCAGCGGCACCCTGTATCTGCAATCCGCTATAGCAGAACCGAACGCCTTTCCCGGCGGCGTTTATGGAAGGCAGCGCATCGTAAGGAATGTTGATAGCAAGGTCTCATGCAACGCAATGTCGTGAACCGTGTCAGGGCAGGAATGCAGCAGCACTAAGCGGATTTTTGCGTGTGCCATGAGGTAGCTTTGAAGGAGTCACCTGCAATGTTTCCGCTTCGGTAAATCCCGACAAAAAAGGCCGCACAGTTTTTTTATCGTTCCTTTCCGCTTGTCCGCGGAAAGGAATTTTTTTTTTTTTATATTTCGTTCCCCGAACGCCCCAAATAACCCGTAATATTATATTTTTTTGTCAACCGGCGGCCCCCCGCAAAAGCGGGGGCGCAGACCAGAAATTTATTAAAGCAGATCAATCGGCGAGGGCTTTCAGCTCTATCTCATCTGCATTCCAGAACATAAGGCCTGCAGAAGTATATCCGTTATACAATTCAGCCGTTCCGTCGCCAATCACGCGGTTTTCCACGGGAATGACTTTTTCATAGTCATATACCGTTCCCGAAACCAACCCGATGCTGTATTTATGCAGCAACGCATAATTGAATTCAAACGCGACTTTGCCATCTTTCACAGTTCCCGTCACATCAAAATAATTTGCCGCCGTACCGCCGTCGATGTAATTCCGATCAGAAAAACGAACCGTATAGCGGTCGCCTTCAGCGGCTCCGAGATCAGACACATCGATCACCAACGTCTTTTTCGAAGTCGTCACCTCAACCTCTCCATAAGGCACCACCGTGATTTTAATCATCAGCGTCCCCTCTTTAGAAGTGTTTCCGCTCTTGAAATACATCCGGAGCCATGTGCTGCCCGGCTGAATTTTTCCGGTGTCCACCCGCACTTTGGCAGATGTCACCAGGCCGGAACCGGAATCTTTCACTGCCTCCACAGTAAGAGCAGAATCGGGAATCACCGACTGATCGGATGATGTCACCTCACTTTTGTCACTCAACGCAAATGTATTGCTCGCGTCGATATCGATATAAAAATCCCAAAGATTAGTATCCCAAACCGCCCCGTTATACGAATTCTGCGCAATTGTCCGGGTCAGGTTTTCCGCGCTGAATGTCGCCATTCCGTCGGAAAGCACTTCAGTATACGTTCCTGTCTGTACGGCAATCGTTACCATTTCTTCGGGCATCGTGAATCGATACACCTCTCCGTTCAGTTCACAATTCTGACCGTTATAGGTAACGCCGATAATATATGAATCTCCATTCGTGAGCGTCACAGTAAGCGTCACTTCCGTTCCGGATTCAGCCGAATCGGGCGCGTCAACCGTATATCCGTTGCCGGACTCCGCTGTAATGGAAAATGTCTTGGGAGTCTGGTCGTCTGCGTCTTCACCGCATGCCGCAAGGCCGACCCCGAAAATGAAAATGCATATTGCGGCTAATGTCAATATTACCCTTTTCAACAGTTGTTCCTCCTTGCTGAATTACCTGTATTATACAACAATACGTTTCTAAAGTCAACAATAGTTAATCAATTCTTTCCGGTAGCTTTAATTGGTCCGCAACATTCAGTCTTAGATAACGGAATCCAGGCGTATCCTCAAAATAATAGGGATAAAAGAGATCTCGTTCCACCGATTCAAAACAGCACGCGCAAAAAATCGCATGATGTGGTTTTGACAAAAAAAGGATTACCGAAAAAATCGGCTCCACTTTTATGATATGCTCCCCACAAGTTGGACACTATTGTTGATCGCAAAAGTCGATTCCGAACTCAGATCAAAATTTCTGATTCTTTGTATGTTATTATCCAAATAAAATACTCCAATTACTGTTCCGGTATCAAAAAGGACATAGAAAAAGAATAGAGGTCGCCTACTGTAAACGGTAAAAAGCGTAGTCGTCCGTCTAAGTTGGATAAAGAGGTAGAAAAAGATTTAATCGCGGAAAACCAAAGACTTAGAATAGAGATAGAATACCTGAAAAAACTGAGTTCCTTAGTTTTTGCGGAAAAGCAAAGGAATGGGAAAACGTTCGTAATCTCTGAACTAAGGCAAAAATATCTGCTGAAAGATTTACTTGTTTTATCTAAAATTCCGCGAAGCACCTATTACTATTACTCAAACAAAGCAAGAGAGCAGATAAGTATTTTATGAAAAAAAGAGATCGTGAAATCTTTGAAACAAATAAAGTTCGATATGGATATAGGGGTATTCTCGCTGTTTTACGGCAAAAAGGATATATAATTAAAGCAAATGAACAGCCTTGGTTTGAAAGCAAAACAAAGGAAATCAAAGTATAAATCATATAAAGGAGAAGTCCGCAAAATTGCGGGTAATCTCTTAAAACGAAACTTTACAACTGAGAATCTTTTGGAAAAATTAACAACGGACGCGAAAGAGTTTTCGGTGTATAATGAGAAAAACTATCTTTCCCCTGTAATAGATTTATACAACCGAAAGATTGTTTCTTATTGTATATCTAAAAGTCCAAACTTTTGGCTGATAAGAGAAAAGCTGCAAAGCTTATTTGAGAAGTTTCCACAAGGTGAAACACCGCTACTACATTCGGATCAGGGCTGACAGTACAAAATGAGAGAGTTTCAAAGAATGCTTATTAAACAAAACATACAGCAAAGTATGTCAAGAGAAGGCAACTGTTTAGATAACAATTATATGCAGAACTTTTTCGGACGGCTGAAAGTTGAAATTGTTCTACGGTGAAAATTTTGAATCGGTGGACGAATTCGTCCATCGTCTGAAAGAGTACACTCATTATTGAAATAATTTATTGAAACAGTGAGAGAATCTCTCTCAAACTGAAAGGAATGAGCCCAGTGCAATACCGAACTCATTCCCAAACAATTTAATTCATTTTTCTGTCCAAACTTTGGGTTTCATTTCATTGACGATCGAACCCTCTTCGCTGTACAGCCAGTCGAGCATATTGAAGAATTTTTCGACGTTTTTGCCTTCAATCGCCTGTGTGACGATCCAGCGGCGGGAAGTTTCCTGACCGTCGAGATAGAACACGGTGGGATCGGGCGAATCCGCCGTTTCTTTGGGCTGACGCGCTCCCCAAAGATCGATTCCTTCCAGAGCGCCCGTCGCCTCCTGACCGCTGAGGATGAGATCGCCCACCTGACCCGCGGTGCCATAGAACATACCGACGGTGCCGTTCATAAAGCTGTCGGAATCCAGCGCATAGAAAAGATCGCCGCTGTTGGAGGTGAAATTGGGATCCAGCCAGCCTTCTTCATACCATTTGTTCATGGTCTCGGTATATTTTCTGAATTCGTCCGTCGTAGCGCCGAATTTCGCTACGTCGTAAACCCCTTCTTCCTCTCCTTCGTACAGATTCCAAAGCCCGCCGACGCCGAAAGCGGAAACGATTTCGCCCGTTTCGTGATAACCGATATTGGGCAGCGTAATCGCGTATTTGTATCCCTCCGCTTTTTCAAACACGGAGAACATGTATTCCCAGTCGGCAATGGTCAGCGGATTGTCATACCCGTCTTCGTCGAGATACCCGTCCGGGAATTTCACGCCGTCTTTATAGTTGCCGTCGCCGTCCGGCTGATCGGGATTACCGTCATACTTCACCAGCCAGTCCCGGCTGTGACCCTGACCTCCTTGTCATAAAAAATATGTCCGGAATGCGAAAATTTTTCGCTGCTCCATCTCAATTTTTTCACAATTATAACACAAGAATATGGCCTTTTCAAGATACATTCTAAAAATGAATATGGTAAAAAACCTGGTATATTTTGGTGTTTATACCTGTATTTTTCTTGGGGTTTCCCTATTTCAAGGATGAAAAGACCATCTGTGCTCCGTCCCGGGAAACAGCCGTTTTCGGGGAAAATCCGGCCTTTTCGGGGTAAAATCTTTGCACTTCCCTCTCAAAACAGCCATAATCCGCCGCTTTTCCGGTAAAACGGAAAGATATGTACTTTTTATCCGGTACATGGATTTTTTCGACAACCGCCGTCCGGCGCAGAAAAAACCTTCCGGCCGCCCGGAAAGCTGCCGGATACGACAAACTCTGCCGGAGGAAACGGATTTTTCGACAGAAAAGACCCGGCGTTCCAAAACGCCGGGTCAGAACCACTCTTTTTATCCTCTGCTCCTTGTCGTCCCTGGTCCCTTTTCAGCCTTTCCCGCGCGGCAAAAACGCCTCTCGCGGCGCCGGTCTCATCTTTCGCCTCATCTTTCCGTCAGCATACAATTGATTTTATGTCTCAGCGCCGCATGCCATTCCGCACTGCGAGGATATTCGCGGAAACCGCGCACGCCTTCTTCCTGTAAAAAGCGCACCGTCTCTGCCCTGCCGATCTTTTTTTCCAGCGCCCTGAGCGCCCGATAATCCTGTACGGCGTCCAGCAAAGCTTCATGCCGCAGGGATTCCACCGGCCCGTCTGTCCCCGGATAGACCACAAAGGCGTCCCCGGCGGGAAACGCTCCGCCCGCGTCCGTCACCAGGTAAGGATTTATCCGGCTTTTTGACAACTGACTGAAATAAAAATTAAACCCCCAATGCAAAAAGCCGCGGATATTCAGATAGTACAGCATAATCCCCAGCACCCGCACCCGTTGCAGCGGCATGGACATCCAGCGATTGGTGCAGTACTCTCCCGAATCGCAACAGTAATATGCCCAGGGAGAAATCCCTTCCCGGATAAAAGATTCCGTGCGGTTGACATTGACGACGGGACAGTCGACAATTCCGGACTCATACAGAGATTTGTCGCTCAAAGCGTCCATGATCCGGAACCCGCGAAGCAATTTCCGCACATGGCCCGCCGCACGGTCATAAGCGGGTGCGCGCTCTTCGGGCGGTTCGTCGGAGAGATGAAAGAACACCCGGTCCGCGATTTGTTTACGGGTAATCCATTCGGTGAGGCAGGGAAGAAACGCGTCGAGAAAAGACAGGTATTCTTCCCCGTCCGAAGGCGTATCCCAGCCGAAAAACCTCCTTTTTACCCCCTCTTCCGTCCCGACGATTTTCGGTGCAAATTCCGCGCCCCATTGCGAAAACAGATGAGAAAACTCGATATATCCGATCCCCAGCCCGAACGCCCGGTCGATATATTCTTCCAGAACCGAAAGATCAAACTCCCAACCCGCACGGCTCTTCTTTACGCCCACCGTCTGCACCGTCGGGCGCTCGTAGCCGTAAGCCGTATCCAGCGGAGGCGTAAACAACGGCGTAAACAGCATGGTCGCGCCGTGTTCCACCGCCGAACGGACATAGTTTTCCCACACGCCGAAATAGCGTTCGGAAAAAAACTCCTCTTCCCTGAACTCGCCGATACAATCACAGTGCAGCCAGTTTGTCCAGATCAGATCGCTTTTCACCGATTCCGCGTCCAGCACCGTCAGCGTGAATTCGCAGGAACAAAGTTCTTCCCCCTTCTCTCCCACCAGCGCAAATCCCAGACGGTGCATTCCGGGCGGAAAACCTTTTACCTCCACAAAAAGCGGCGTCTGCTTCCCCGGCCGCAAAGCGATATCCCGGCCGTCCGGCTCTCTCAGCACGTCGGGAAAAATCCCCGAATTCCGGGAAATCAGGTAATCGTCCGATTCGGGATAGGCCGCCAGATAAACGGGGACATATTCTTCCGCCTTCCAGCGGATCCGGTCCGCAAACGGAGAGTCAATCCGCAGACGGACGAATCGCTCCGGCGTTTCCGAATAACACGCCAGCTGAAATGAATAACGTTCGTTTTTCAACATCTCGGCGGAATGCCGAAGCAGTTTCGGTTGAGTATCCGGAAAAATCTTTTCCATAGAATCCACTGCCACAATCTGATAATGCGCCATACTATTCCTCTCTTTCCTTTGGTATTTGAAAAATCCGGGACCCGGCCGCCAAAAAAATCCGCACTCCCGCCGCTTTACCGAACCCCGGCGCCCGCTTCGCCATACCGTACGAATGCGGCGCTTTCCCCGCAGACTCCGGCCGGCGGCGCCGATTTCCCCGACAGAACGCATGAATACGCAACGGAAAAAATCCGCCGCAAAACAAACTTCCCCGCGAAAAAACTGCTTCCCCGCAAAAAATACTCCTTTCGCTTCCTGCCTGCGCGCGGACATCCCGCAGCTCCCCTCGGACTTCCGTTTCTATCTTAGCACAATCCGCTTCTCTCTGTCAACCGCATGGCCCTTGTTTTCAGGTCGGATTTTTTGAATCCGTCCGCCTCAAAACGCCGAGATATGCTTGCTTTCCGTTTTTTATATCTCCTTTTTTATTTTTCTTTAATAAAAACAACCGCCGCCGAACCCCAGGCGACAGTTGTTTCTCTTTCTGTTGTTTCATATTGCTCCGGTTTTTCCTCGGTTTCAAAATCATACATCGGAAAACAATGATTTACAAGACTTTTTCCGCCCCATCGCCCCTATCCGCCAATGAAATCCCTTGCGTTTTATCCATAAAAACTCTCTTTGGCAGGCGCGTCGGCATGATAATAACACGGATAAACTTTATCGAGTTCTGTGATGAAGAAGGATATGCTTTGCTAAATGAAATAAATTCTGATTCCACCCTCACCACTATATCAGCAACCGAAAATGGATGGATAGAAATATACATCAATATTCCGGTCTTTAAGTTTCTATTTGCGGTATAATCACAAACATAAAAAATAGGCATAGTGGTCACGAGACAACAATAAAAAAAGGACTCTGAGCATTAAGATCAGAGTCCTTTCGTTCTACTTTTTGCTTTTTTACCACAAAGCCACTTATAACTATTTCATCTGTTGCAAAACTTTTTTGTGCGTGATGTGTTGCAAAAGTGTTGCAAAAACGAATCGGCGATTCAGGCTGTGCCCGTAAACCCGCATAAATACTGGCTTTTTAAGCACATCTCAGCCGAGAGTCATCACTCCCACTCGATGGTTGCGGGCGGTTTGGAAGTGATATCGTAAACAATGCGGTTGGCGTGTTTCACTTCGTTGACGATCCGGTTGCTGATTTTTTCCAACAGATCGTAGGGAATGCGCGCCCAATCCGCCGTCATCGCGTCCACGCTGGTCACGGCGCGGAGCGCTATCACGTTCTCGTAAGTGCGGAAATCCCCCATTACGCCCACCGTCGGGCTGTTCGTGATGACGGCGAAATACTGCCAGATAGTCTTGTCCAGCCCCGCCTTCGCTATCTCGTCCCGGAAAATGAAATCGGCGTCGCGGAGCGTTTCCAGCTTCTCTTTCGTCACTTCGCCCATGATCCGGATCGCAAGACCCGGTCCCGGGAAGGGCTGACGCTGCACCACCTTGCGGGGCAGCCCCAGTTCATATCCGACCCGCCGCACTTCGTCCTTGAAAAGATCGCGGAGCGGCTCGATAATTTCCTTGAAATCCACGACAGACGGCAGGCCGCCGACGTTGTGGTGGCTCTTGATCACGGCGGATTTTCCCTTGCCGCTCTCAATCACGTCCGGATAAATCGTGCCCTGCACGAGATAATCCACCGCGCCGATCTTCTTCGCTTCCGCCTCAAACACCCGGATGAATTCCTCGCCGATGATCTTGCGCTTTTTTTCCGGTTCGGCCACCCCTTTGAGCTTTTCGAGGAAAATCTCCCCCGCGTCCGCTTTGATGAGGTTCATGCCCAGTTTGTCGCGGAACACTTCCATCACTTCTTCCGCCTCATATTTGCGGAGCAGACCGTGATCCACGAATACGCAGACAAGCTGATTTCCGACCGCTTTGTGAATCAAAGTCGCCGCCACGGCAGAATCGACGCCGCCGCTCATCGCGCACAGAACTTTTTTATCCCCGATCTTCTCTTTCAGCTTTTTCACCTGCTCGGCGACAAAGCCGCTCATCGTCCAGTCGCCTTTCGCGTTGCAGACATTATAAAGGAAATTTTTCAGCAGCTGATTGCCGTATTCGGTGTGTACCACTTCGGGGTGGAACTGCACGCCGTAAATTTTCTTTTCTTCGCAGGCAAACACCGCAACGGGACAGGTGCCCGCCTCGGTATCCGCCAACACTTCAAATCCCGCGGGAACCTCCGCGACATAGTCGGTGTGGCTCATCCAGCTGACGCTGCGTGCGGGAATCCCGTCAAAGAGCGCTTCCTGTCTGAGTACCCGGATTTCCCGCTTGCCGTACTCGCTCGTCTCCGCATGCGCGACCCGGCCGCCCAGCGTATAAGCGATGAGCTGACAGCCGTAGCAGATGCCGAGCACGGGAATCCCCAGCGAGAAGATCTCCGCGGGAACGTGCGGGGAACTTTCTTCGTAAACGCTGTTGGGCCCGCCCGTAAAAATAATGCCGATAGGATTATAAGCCTTGATTTCCTCCAACGTCATGTCGCAATTTTTCAGATCGCAGTAAACGTTGAGATCGCGCACCCGGCGGGCAATCAACTGATTGTACTGGCCGCCGAAGTCAAGAACCAGAACTCTTTCGTGTTTTTCCATAATCTTTCCTCATAAATTGCTTTTTTCGCTCTGCCGGAGACTTTGGCCATACGCCGTCCTGATTGTCCCAGGCTTCTGCTTTTACACTGTTATCACGCCGCAATACACCGAAACGCGGCACCCATGTCTTTGACGGGCGCCGCTTTTGCCGACGTTTTACCGGAGCGGACGGACTCAGCCTCTCGGCGAATAGTTGGGGGCTTCTTTCGAGATCGAAATATCGTGAGGATGGCTCTCGATCAACCCCGCGTTGGTGATACGGATAAATTCCGAAGAAGTGCGAAGTTCTTCGATGTTGTGCTTTCCGCAATATCCCATACCCGAACGAAGACCGCCCTTCATCTGATAGATAATCTCCGCGACGCTTCCGCGGTAAGGCACCCGCCCCTCGACTCCCTCGGGAACAAATTTCTTGGAATTTTCCTGGAAATAGCGGTCTTTGCTGCCCGCCGCCATCGCGGGAAGCGAACCCATGCCGCGATAGACTTTGAAGCTGCGGCCCTGATACAGTTCCACTTCGCCCGGGCTTTCCAGCGTGCCGGCAAACAGCGAACCGATCATGACGGCGCTGCCGCCCGCGGCAAGGGCTTTGACGATGTCGCCGCTGTATTTGATGCCGCCGTCGGCGATGATGCGCTTGCCCATCTTGTCCGCGGCTTCCGCGCAATCCATAATCGCGGTGAGCTGAGGCACGCCGATCCCCGCGACGATACGGGTCGTGCAGATAGAGCCGGGCCCGATGCCCACTTTCACCACGTCCGCCCCCGCGTCGATCAGCGCTTTGGTCGCCGCGCCCGTGGCGACGTTTCCGGCGATCAGGGTGATATTCGGGAATTTTGCCTTGATTTCGGAGACCTTCTGCAACACTCCTTTGGAATGTCCGTGCGCCGTGTCGATCGTGATGACGTCCGCCCGGGCCTCGATCAGAGCCGCCACGCGGTCCAGCGTATTTGCCGCCGTACCGACCGCCGCACCGACCAGAAGCCGGCCGTTTTTGTCGCGCGCCGAATTGGGGTACTGAATGGATTTTTCAATATCTTTGATTGTAATCAGACCTTTGAGATACCCCTTTTCGTCCACGATCGGCAGTTTCTCGATTCTGTATTTGCCGAGAATTTTTTTCGCCTCTTCCAGGGAAGTGCCGACCGGTGCCGTCACGAGATGGTCTTTCGTCATCACGTTGGCGATCGGCTGTTCAAAATTGCTTTCAAACCGGAGATCCCGGTTGGTGAGGATGCCGACCAGTTTCCCGCCTTTGGTGACGGGAACGCCGCTGATGCGGTATTTTTCCATGAGCGCAATCGCGTCTTTGACCAGATTTTCAGGTTCGAGAAAGAACGGATCGGTGATGACGCCGTGCTCACTGCGCTTGACCTTGTCCACCTGCTCCGCCTGCTGTTCGATGGTCATATTCTTATGAATAATGCCGATACCGCCTTCCCGGGCGACCGCAATCGCCATTCTGTTTTCCGTGACGGTGTCCATCGCCGCGCTCAGAAGCGGTACATTCAGACAAATATTGTCGGTGAGTTTCGTCCTTAAATCCACTTCCGAGGGCACCACATCGGACGCCTGCGGAATGAGGAGAACGTCATCGAACGTCAAACCTTCCTTTACGATTCTGCTGCTCATAGTATACTCCTTCGTTGTAAAATTTTCATAGGGAAAGAAAACGGACGGACACGCGCCTGCCTTCGTCAGGAAAGGCCGTCCATCCGCGTTTCGGTGAGATTGATCATTGTTTTCAGATAATCGAGATCGGCGTCGGGAAAAGTCTGCGCGCTCTCCTGCTGTGCCAGCATTGCGCGCATCCGCGCCAGCATATCTTCGATATAGGGCTTGTCCTCCTCGGTGTTCCTCAGAAGCGCGTTCATCAGCACTGCAGCCGCCGCATTCCGTTCGGGAAATCCCTCCCGGTTGACGGAAAAGGCAAGTTCCACCCCTTCCTGTCGCTTTCCGAGCGCATATTTCGCCACGCTTACCTGCCCGTAAATATACTGCGCATATGATCCGCCGACTCCGGCCATATCCGCATCCACCTGCGCGCAATATTCGCCGAAGGACTCATCCTCGATAAACTTGCTGCCGTAACGGTCGATCTTTTCGTAATCTTCCATGCCGATGGAAACTTCGGTGGCATACGCGATGTAATAGACATTGTCAAACTGATTATAGGCTCTGCCGGCAAACCAGGCGCTGGCGTCATCCATGCCGACGTTATAGGTGAGCGTCATCATCGTGGAGGGATAAACCAGGACGAGTGCGGCAATCATCACGCCGAAGAGCACGACAATCGCCAGAAGCGTGCTGACTACGGCTTTGAGTATCACTTTATCCATTCGCACTTCTCCGTCCCTCCGTTTGTGGTTATTACTTATTCTATCACATTATGCCGCAAAAATCAACTGAATAAAAGGGATTTGTCCGTCATGTTTGCAACCTTTTTTTAATATAATGTTACCATGAATAATTTTTTCAGACAAAAAACGCGGCGCATTCCGGCCCGCAACATCGGAAAACTCACCGCTCTTCTCCTTCTTCCCGCCACCCTTGCCGCGCTCGCTTCCTGTTCCGGAAAAACCGATTATTCCGAATATGTTTCCGAACTGCGCAGCAACGTCCTGACGGGCGAATACAACAATCTGTCCCTGCGCGTCTATGCCACAGAGAAAGAAACTCCCTATGCCGCCGACGGATATTGCCGGGAAACGACCCCGCGTGCGGAAATCTGGCTCACCGCCCCCACGGGAATCGATTCTTATGAAATTTCTTTTCTGTATGACGGCAGGGAATACGGCGGAGATATGTCCTTCGACAACGTCAAAACGGAATATTACTACTCCTGCACGCTGGACATTTCCGAAGCCGCTCAGATCGATTTCACCGTAAGCTGGGAAGACGGCTCCGCCGAACTGTCCGCGGCCTCCGTCCGGACGGAAGATATGCTGAGCCCGAAACAGATTCTGGAAAAAGTCCGGACGGCCGAAAGCGAAAAATTTTCCTCCATGACCGACCGGAACGGTTTCCGGGGAGAAATTTACATGCGGCTCATCTATGAGGACGCCCCCTACTACTATCTCGGGATTATCGACCGGGACGGCGGTATTCTCGCTTTGCTCGTCGATTCCAAAGACGGAAAAATTCTGGCCAGGCGGGAAATGTAATCTCTTCCCTGCCTGCCCCTTACCGGAAAATATTTTTCTTTCGTGCCCGTTTTTTTACCGTGAATTGTCTTTTTTGCCCGCCCTTCCCCGGCCGGTCGGCAAAGATATTCCCGGCTGTTATTACGCCAGGGAGGCGCGCCGCCAATACTAAACCCCCACCA
>ERZ1090861.1457-NODE-1457-length-11999-cov-24.132786_pt1 | contig 11999 bp, 11 predicted proteins | sample MGYA00478482_ERZ1090861 | MGnify/ENA primary metagenome ERZ1090861 (study PRJEB33644, sample SAMEA5815744) | chicken gut metagenome | biome: Chicken; feature: Gastrointestinal Tract; material: Caecum | place: Ireland | collected 2019-01-01 | study: A study of... | reverse complement strand
GTAATCGTAAACGTTTGGTGAAGTTCCGCCGCTTGCTCGACTTTCTCAAACTGCCTTTGGTGGTATATCCAGTAACATATGTATGTGATCTGGACATGCTTCTGCTTCTATTATTTCTACTCCTTTGTATTGACATAGTTTTCTAAGCATTACTCCTATATCTCTTTTTATTTTTCCATATATTATTTGCCTTCTATATTTGGGTGCAAACACTACATGATACTTGCAATTATATTTTGTATGTGATAAACTACTTACGTCTAGATTCATAGACAAAAACCTCCTATGTTTTTAGTTAATCGGCAAAACTGCAACTATATTTTAACATAGGAGGTTTTTGATGTCTATAGCTGTAAGCCTTTTGGAACCACAAGCACTGCTTGTGGTTTTCTTAAGCCCAAAAAGGCCACTCCTTGCAGTGTGACCTATCCCCTTTTCCCTTTTCTTTTATCTCAAAAAGAGAGACAACGAGTATTTTTTAGAAACATTGTCAAATGACTTGCAAATCTTTTTTATAAGAGTTAAAACACACACAATCATTGGAGGGCTTATGAAAAATGAAACTCTTGTAGAATTTATTAGGGAAAAATACTATGAACAAAAAATGTCAGCTGAATATGAACTTCAACTGACAAAAATTATAGAACTTGAAAACAAATTCACCAAAGATTTTTCAAAAGACAAGTGGCGAATACTTTAACCTTGACCTAGAAGTAGGTGAACTACATTCTATTGAAATTGACCAAATTATTAATTTTATAATTAATAACTTAATTTAAAGAATATTTATTAATTAAATCAGAGAATTCATCAACTTTAAGACTGAGCAAAATATCTTTAATTTTATCAAATTCAATATTTAAATTTCTTATTGTATCGCTATCCAATATTAATTTAGTGATATAGTCTATATTCAATGGTAGTAAGCAACATTTCTCTTTGTCAGATTTATACTGAAAGTAATCTACCACATCAGAATGCACGTATGGTGCAATCATTGCTAATCTATAGACAATTCCTTGTTTAACCTCATCCATCATATGTCTCACAACATTTGTTGTTTCACTATTTAAAACCTGGTTTTTCCCACACTGCATTGTTGGTTCAAATATATAAGAACCATCTTCATGGTGGTATATAATATCACATTTTTTTGATGGTGCATAATGTAATGGTTTCCCATCTTCGCTATATATAATATTTGATACAAGCCCCTTTACACCATATTTTTTACCTAATAATAATGCAAGTAAATATTCTAGTCTTAATGGTTCTGAAATATCATCTATTTTTGAAGATTCTTTAGACGCACCTGATAAAATTTTTAATTCATTTATAATAAACTCAAGTTTCGTTTCTTTTATAACATTTTCCAGTGTTTTATTATAAAACATTCTATCTAAGATTTCTTCTTTTTGTTCTAAAGTTAATTCATCATTTAGTTTTATTTTTAGAATTTCAGATTTTGATTCAACTATTTTTGATCTAATCTTTTCATTTTTACACCAAGGTATTTCTACAGATGCCAAGTATTCATAATATTCTTTAACATTGTTAAAATTAACAAACTTATAATCCTTATAAACAGCTAATATGGTGTTTATTTTCTCGATATTATAATTAGAAAAATCATAATAAATATAGTTGAAAGCCCCTCTTTTAACTATCAGTCCGGTCATTTCAAATTTTCTAAACACATCATCTGGATAATCATTTAATAAACTGGCTGGTTTTATAGGTAAAATATCATTTTCTACTAAAAATTCCTTTAATACATCATAATGTGGTTCATATCTGTACTTTAGCCTATATTTTATAATATTCTCTATCGCACTCTCATAATTGCAATCTTTCATACTTAAAACAAAAGTAGCAAACTCATGTTTTAAAAGTCCTTTAGGCCCATTCCCGAGTTCTTTCCATTTTTTATTTACACCATCTATAACAAATAATGCGTTTAAAAAGGGTCTCGATTTGTTTAATATTTTCTTTCTTATTGGACTATACGCATGCATTCCAAGCATTGCCTTCGTATAAACCACTGTGGGGTCTTCATTACCACTAATCAAGTCCCTCCCTAGCTGAGTTATATGAATTTTATTTAACCCTCTTTTAACAGGCTGAAACATTAAAAATCCCTGATCTTTCATTGCCCTTAGTTGAGTCATAACCCGACCGTGTAAACCAGTTGCTTGAGGATTATTTTTTATTGCTTCATGTACTTCTATCGAAGTAAGTTCCTCGCCGTTTTCCATTTTCCTTTTTACACTTTCAGGAATGTCTGAAAGTCTATAAACACCATACTTAATTAATTTGAAAAAGTAATGTTCAGATAATTCCGGTGTAAATTCTTTACCATCAAATTCTTGAAAGTGATTTAAAAAATCAGCATTACGTTTAGGATTTCTAACTGTTGTATTAATTGAAAAAACTTTATAGCCTATTCTATCTCCACTTGTACCTATTTTGTTATCTATCTCGCTCATTGTTTCTCCTTAATAATTAGTAATAACCACCTCAATAGCATCACTAAGATTTTTTTTATGATAACTAGAATTTAAATACTGCCTTTTGATATAGTGCACATTATATTTTTTCATCCATTCTTTCAATATTTTGTTTTCTTTCCCATTAGATTCAATTACATTTGACAACATAAATTTTTGACCATTCATATTTAATGTGTCGAGTATATGTAATAAATCTAATTCATCTTTTTCAGACCAAAAATTATTATATGTTGTTGAAGTAATAAGATAAGGAGGATCAAAATAATATAAATCGTTGTTCCCTTTATTTTTATATAATGATGAATCTCGAAAATCGAGGTTCGTTATTTCAATTAATTTTCTTTGAATAGCTAAAGAGTACTCTTTTGTTCTCTTTCTAAGCAATTCTACGAAATCTGTTTTCCCAACTGGAACATTAAATTCTCCTTTTGAATTGAACCTTAGGTAGTGATTAAATCCGAAAATCAGTAAAACAAATAATTTATTAATATCTTTATCTTTGTTATAATCATTCTTTAATTTTTTATAAGGATCCCTATTAAATATAGAAAGTCCTTCATGTTTCTTTTCAGGATATGCAGTTCTGCCTTCATAGAAGGTATTTGTTAAACCATAATATTTTATGATATTATCTGCTCTTTTAATAATATCCTCTGCGCTATTTTCTTGAAAATATTTTAATAGCTCTAAAATGTGAACATCCTTATCATTTAAATAAACCTTACTAATATTAGAAGCGAGAGAAACAATCGCACTTCCACAAAATATCTCATGTATGCAATCAATATTTTGTGGAATTAGTTTTACTATATTTTCGCATATCCTAGATTTATTACCTTGGTAATTTATTGGTGAATATAGCATTTTAATCTCTCCATGGCCTTTTTATAATAAGTTTCATCTAATTCTGAACCAATAAAAATTCTATTATTTTTCAAACAAGCTTCAGCCGTCGTCGCAGAACCTGCAAATAAATCCAATACGATGTCCCCTTCATTTGTATGAACCTTAATTATATCCTCAATAAGTTTTAGCGGTTTCTGCGTTGGATGTATCCTTTTTTCACCACCACCAACACTGGCACATTTATACAAAGGTTTTAAATACGAAACTCCTTCTGGTTTATTAAAGGTCCACTTTCCTCCATCTTTAACAGCCCAAATTGCCAATTCAAAATCTCCAACATATCTTCTATTTGTATTTCTAGGCATAGGATTTGGTTTCACCCATCTTATAACATCTTTCATTGAAAACCCTTGTTTGTCTAATTCTTGCACTATGAAAGAGAAATTTTTCCAGTCGTTAAAAATTATCATTGAACCACCATCTTTAATAAGTGGGGCACATAATCTTATCCATTCTCTTTGATTGAAATTGTAGTCCCATTCACCATAATCCATACCTGAACGCCCCATATTACTAAATCCCAATTGATTTTTCCTACTAACACCATATGGAGGATCTGTTATAACAGCATCTACTTTTACTTTATTTTTTTTCAATTCCTTTATTAAAATTTTGTAATCAACATTTTTAAAATTTAATTTATCCATTATATTACCTTCATGATTATTATAGCATATTTTGTTTAGTATTGTATCTTATTTTTTTAAGATTTTTTATTTTTAAACATTCTTTATAATCCAAAACTATACTTAACGGTTTGCTATTTTTTATATTACCACTGGTTGATTTGTTGAACTCATCGCAGCCCTAGACATCTACTCTTAGCTCAATTCTTTAATGCTATAGGGTTTCAATCTATATAGTTAAGTCTCGTAAAAGATCTCAAATACACTCTAATTATATAAAAATGTCTTAACAAGATGTAGTCTATGAACTTAATTTGGGTTGAAAATTTTTGGATTGTGTGTCAGCTTTTTATTTTAGGCTTTGTGTCTTCTCTTCTGCTCTGTTTTAGATTTTTTCGCTGTTGATTCGTTTGATTATTTACAAAATTATCTAATTTTTTACAAAAAGTCAAAGAAGTAAACCTTAAGACCAAAAAATTAGCATATTTTATCAAATTTTGTTTAGGAAATTAAAGTTTTATGTTACAATATGTCAAATGATAAATGGGGTTTAATATGGTGGATGCGGAAATAAAGTCTTTTTTGAAAACGAATGATCAAGAGACAGAATTGATAATAAAACTTTTTGAAATTGCAAGTAGCCTAGAGCCTAAGGTTCAATTTCAATTTAGAAAGAATAATTTTGTTGGAGTGGGGATTCCAACAGAATATTTAAGGTTTTATTTTGTTAGAGATAATGATTGTATCAAAATAAAGTTCAAAACTTGGGAAAATCTTAGAGATTTTGATATTAAAGATTCTGATAAATACCAAGCTCAAGTGAAAATTACCGATGAATTTTTTAAAAAATTTGACATGACTTTGAAATCAAAGCCGAAAAAAGAAAAAGATTACTACAGAATAAACATGTCAAGGTTTGACACCCTTATTACTCTTTCAAAAGGCGTTGACCCTATAACTGGAGAGATATTATTTACGCCTTCGGAAGAGTTAAAACAAATTATAATGAATTTAGCCGCCTTTGTTTTAAGGAAAGATGATATTAATTCAAACTCGTTTCAAGTTCGAAAAAATTATGACGAAATTATAGAAAAAACAAGGGCAAAAAAGTTAGAAAAGCCACAATATAAGAAGCGTGGTCAAAAGTGGACTTCAGAAGAAGATAATGTGCTTCTTGAAGAATTTAATAATACGCTGCCCTTAGATGTCATTGCCAAAAATCATGATAGAAGCGTGAATGCTATAAGAAGCAGATTATTACAATTCGGCAAAATAACAGAGACATCCCAAAATGCTGACGATATAGTTTTTTAAATTGAGCTTAAACCTTATTGCACGGCACTAGCACGTTATAGGCTTGGCTTATGTGTTAGCCAATTTGACATAATTTTTTTAAAATTATTTATTACCTATAACATATTTTTTGTTAAATAAACTCAATATCCGAAAAATCTAGGAAATTTCATGGCAAGGGTGCGTCACAATTTGACGTTGCCTTTTTTGTTTGAATTACAAGACAAAATTATTTTTTAAAAAGTCAAAGGGATTAAATAATTTTTTTTTAATCAAGTATTTACTTTCTTTAAATATTATGGTATCATTGTTATATAATTAGGAAAAGTAAAAAAATGGCAAAATTAAAGGATTTTATTGTTAAAACGCGTCTTGGTAATACAGACGAAAATCAAAAAATGGGAAATCCCGATCTTGACACCCAAGATTATGTGTTTCTTGAGTCTATTGACGAAGTTAAAAATATGAGCAATGAAGAACGTTATGTCTATGCTTCTGATTACACCGTTATGAATGGTGCATGTCTTGGTCACGAAAGGATAGGTCCTAAAAATAGACGAGCTATTTCATATAAATTGCGCTCGGGTGAACTTGTGGGAAATGAATATCGTATAGAAGGGGTTTCCCCTGATGGTTATATAGCAAGCAGTTCTCTAACACAAAAGTTTAGTGGTTTATGCCCTGCTTTACACCTTAATCTTTCGGCTGTAATTTCCGCACGAAAGAAGTTGTCAGCATTTAAAATTGAGGCAGTTAAAGATAGAGATGGCAAAGTTTTATATCACACCATCGAGTTTGGCTTCTATCCACAAGATAAAGCAGAAAATGGCGACGAATTAGAAAGGCTTTTTCAAGAATGTGATTTAACGCCGACCGGAAAAGAATATATTGGATATCTTGATGAAAATGGCTCATACTCCCAAAGAATAGAATTTGAATATAAAGGCAAAAGGTATATTCGAGTTGTTTCAGGAAAATATGACTCTGACTCTGAATTTAAAGATGGGACAGAAGCTCCAAGAAGCGAAACTCCTGTCTGGGCAGAAGTTCAACCAATTAAATGGAAAATTAAAAATTGGGACGACCTTCCAAAAGTGCTTAATCCGGATGGTAATGGGAGCGCCGCCGATATCTATGTAAGAACAGAAGAAGCAATTCTCACAGGGCTGCCATTTTTTCTAGAAGATAACACTATGCTAGGTGCAATGTGGCAAAACAGTTTGATTAGAGCCTATCTTAATGGTTATAAAACATATGAAGAAATAGATAAAGGCAATGGAAACAGCAAGTATAAAGCAGAGACGGGTTATGATCTCAAAGGAAGAGGATTTATAGAGGAGGCATTAAATATGGAATTAAATACGGAAATTGAAACCAATAACGAAACATATCAAAATGAAACAGAATACACAGAGCCACAAGGCAGAAGAAGCAGGCTTGAAAAGTTAAACCCTGACACAACCCCTGCCACCGAGCGCAGAAGAATGACAGATACCGAAATGATAAAAAGTTGGATTGACGCAGGACAATCTGTTCTTTTGCGTGGACCTTCAGGGATTGGTAAGACAGAAAGAATTAAAAAATTATATCCAGATTTAATTTATATTAAACTTACAAACAATATGTTCCCCGAAAAAGTTGTGGGTTCTATGAACTTGCAAACGGGACAATCTATACCACCCGATTTTGCAAAGCAGGCACTTCTTGCTTGTGCAACAGATGAAGAGAGAAAACTTATTCAAGAGAATGTTCAAAATCTTTATGAACTTGCTGATACAATCTATGAGCACTCTAAAACTGCAGAAGGCAAAGTTGTTATCTTGCTTGACGAGCTACTCAATGTTAAGCCTGCCGTTCAATCACTTGTGTATACTCTTGTTCTCAATAAACTTGTTGAGACAGGCAAAGGGCTTAAACTGCCTGCAAACACAGTTGTTGTTGCAACAGGGAACCAGAAAAAATACTCAAGTGTTGCCGAAGATTTGGCTGAACCACTTGAAAAGAGATTTGACCACATCTTAGATATGGAGCCAAAAGTTGGCGAGTGGATTTATGAGTATGCAATCCCTGAGAAGATACACCCATCTGTTATTGGTTATATATTCTCTAAATATCAACAACAAAGACGCAGTGAAAAGATAGACAAAATAGGCTATTTCTATGAAGAGCCAGAAGTTGGCGAAACTCACCTTGACAAAAACGGCTGTCGCGGAAGGACAAATGACCCGCGTGGTTGGGTTTCAATATCAAGCACTCTTTATGCTTTTGAAGAAGATTTGAAAAATGGTAAATTTGCCGGAAAAGACGTTGAAGCACTGCTAAAGTCTTCACTAGCTTCAAAACTGCGTGAAGAGTGGGCAGAAGAATTTTTTGATTTCTATAACCACCCTACACTGTCAGTTGAAGATATCGTTGCAAAGAGATATACTCAAGCCGATTTGCCAAGAGATATCAACGAAAAATTTGCCACTATGGCGGGTTTGTTGAATGCGGAGCTTGATGAGGTGGCAGAATGTCGTGATTTTATACGCAAATATTGCGACCCAGAATATTTGTCTGTTTATGATATATATTGGGCTGGAAACGATGAAAAACGTATGGAAAAATTGGCTGAACTTTGGGAGCTTGACAAAGTTTCACAAAACGACGAAGAAATTTCAAAAGCTACACCTAATCCATCAAAAAAATATAAAATCACTATCGACGAGTTTTTTGCATCAGATAAGAAACTCGCCATTGCAACACCTACTGAAGAACAAGCAAAAATTCTTTGTAAAGTATTTGATAAAATGGGTAAGAAGTGGAGTAGTGGCGACTCTTATCTTAGCAAGAATTGCTGGAACGATGAGAGAGAAAATACAGCTTACACAAACAAGGGCGCTTATGATAGTCGCCGTTACTATGAGAGAGAAGACACACCTATCTATGACTTTGAAGATGTTGATATGGAAAAATATTTGGATGAGCCTACAAAAGACGAAAAATATAAAATCACTATCGACGAGTTTTTTGCATCAGATAAGAAACTCGCCATTGCAACACCGACTAAGGAGCAAGCTGAGATTCTTTGTAAAGTGTTTGATAAAATGGGAAAGACATGGACTGGTGGGAGATCATTTCTTGCAAGCACCAACTGGGATGACGAGAGAGAAAACACCGCCTATTCAAATCGTTGCACATATCATACAAGTAGTTTCTTTTTGGAAGAAGGCACACCTATCTACAACTTTGACGAAGTTGACATGGAGAAATATCTAGACGAAGAAGACAGAGAAAAACTTGCTTCGCTTTATGATAAGGAGGTTGGAGAATGATAAACAAAAATCTTATTGAGTTGCAGAGAAATTCAAAGGCAACCTGCGTGGTTATCGAAACGACAGACAGTGGAAAGTTATCCCCTGCCGTTAGAATGAAAGCAAGTGTGAGCGATAAGTTTCTTTTTGCAGGAGACAAACCACGCTTTGCCGAAAAAGTTGATGAGCAGAGCGGTCTTAAGAAGATAAGCTATCTTGTGATAACCGGTATTGACGAGCTTTCAATAGATGAGCAAAACAGATACGTTGGGCTTGTTAAAGATAGAGAAATGAATGGATATTATTTGCCAGAAAACTGCATAATAGTTTTTACAGTTAAAGACAAGTCCACTTTAAAGAATATCTCCCCAGACTTATATCATTTTGCCGTTGTGGCATTTTAGGAGCAAAGCATGGAATTTGATAGAAAACTTTTGCAAAAGGTCAAAAATTTGATGATGGCAAGATATCCGCGTTTTGGCAGTGAAATTGCATCGGTAAATCTTGAATATAAAACAGATTTGAAATATCATACCGCCGCAACTGACGGCAAAAATATCTATTTTGACCCAAATTATCTTGCAAGCCTAAGTGATGACGATAAACTTTTTCTTATAGCCCATGAGCTTATGCATATAAAATTTGAGCATATGTTTAGAATTACAGGAAGAGATGGCAAAATGAGAGATTTATCCCTTTGGAATCAAGCAACCGATGCCATTATCAATGCAAACTTAGAGCGGGACGGATTTAAGATTAAAGAAGGCTATGTGAATATGCCGGGCGCGTTAAACTATTCTGCTGAAGAGCTGTATGATAAACTTTTGAGTGAGAAAAAAGCCAAAGAACAGCAACCACAAGGCAATAACGGACAAGGACAAAGTGGGCAAGGCGGTCAAGAGCAAGATAGCCAGCAAGATGGGCAAGAGCAAGACGGTCAACAAGGTGAGCAAGGGAAAGACGGAAAACAAGAAAATCAAGGACAGAAGGGTCAACAAGGTGAGCAAGATAGCTCACAAAATGAACAAGATAACGGCAGCCAGTCAGAAAGCGGACAAAACAACAATCAGCCACAACAGAATAAGCAAGGCGACGGCAAAAGTAGCATGCCTAATTTCTGGAAAGGACATAACGGAGACCAACAGGGAGCTCAATCACAAGAACAAGGGCAAAGCAATAATTCTAACCAAAGTGGTCAATCTAGTGGACAGCATGAGCAAAGTCAAGAAAGTCAATCTAGTGAAAGTCAAGAAGGTCAATCTGATAGTGTGCAAGATGGCATGATGGATGACCACAGCCTTTGGGAAGAAGCCTTCAAACAAAGACTTCAAGGTGACACAGAAGAAGAGACAAGTAAAGACGAAAATAAACAAAGTCAATCTCAAAAGCTCTCCCCTGATGCCAAGATACCAGAATTTGAAGAAGCCAAATTCAACGAAAAAACACAATTTCAAGAAAATCGTGAAGAGAGAAGAGCGCAAGCAAGACGCAATATGGAGAAAATGCGTAATAATGAAATGGCAAAAAATGATGGCGCGAAGATTGAATTTGGAGAAGTTGGTCAGGCAAAGCCTATACTCGATTGGAAACTGCTCTTAAGACGCGAAGTTGAAAAAACTGAAACTATATGGTCGCAACGTCGTTCTATTGCTGAAAACAATTACGCATACAGGCTTGAAGAAAACGATGTGGAAGATGAAGCTGAAACCGAAGTTATGATAGACGTGTCGGGCTCAGTGTCTCTTGAAATGGTTAAAGCATTTTTGAGACAACTCAAACCACTGCTTAGAGAATCTAAACTGAAAGTCGGTTGCTTCAATGAAAGGTTTTGGGGAATGGTTGAAATAAAATCAGAAAGAGATATTGATAATTTCAAAATCCCTGCTGAAGCACGCGGAGATGCTCGTTGGACGGAAGATTGGGACTTGGCTGTCCGCTCATTTTCTAAAAAACGAGAAGTCAATAAAATTGTTTTCACTGATGGCATACCTTGTCCCGGAACGATGCCAAAAAGTGACCTTAAGGGAGTAAATGTTTTATGGCTTGTCTATCGCAATAGAAATTTCCACCCTTGCTGTGGAAAAGTGATTGATATTTATGAAAAAGACTTGCAAAGTATGGTGAATGCCGAGCAAGACTATGATGACCTTGAGCCATCACTATAACTTGAGTCATCACTATAAAAAGTCAGCTTCTCTATGCTGGCTTTTTTGTTTATGTAAGATAAAATTGTTTGAAATATTCTCTCCTGTTTTTAAATTTATCAAAAAAAAAGCTTTAAAAAATTGAAATATTTTTTGAATTTATGCAAAAAAAGAGCAAATGTGAGTAAAAGTGTCGTGACTTTTTAGGAAAAAGCTGTATAATAAAGCTAACAACTTTAAAGTTGAAAAATTTAAAAGGAGAAAAAATATGGGATACAATTTAAAATCTTTGACTTCAGACTTAGTCAAAAATGGAATGGCTGATGATGGCCTTGTCGCTTGGGGACAATCAGGAAGCGGTAGCTTATTTGGTGCGATTGGTGGTGCATTTGCGCCTATGCATGCAATTTCAAAGCAAGGCAATAAAATTTTGATTACACCCTTTTCAAATAAGCAGATAAAATATGAAGGCTGTGTTTCGATTGACAAAGAAAGTATTAAATCTGCAAAAGTTGGCGGACTGCTTAGTGCAAAACTTGTGGTTGTGCTTAAAAATGGTAAAACACAAAAATACCCAATCACGCAGGGCAAAAGTGCTGTAAAACAAATTTTAACACTGCTCGGTTTTTGATGGAGCGAAAATGAAGTTTAGTGAAAAGCTTAAAAAATTAAGGCAAGAGCATAATCTGACGCAAGACGATTTGGCGGAAAAGATTTATGTCACCCGCACCGCCATTTCAAAGTGGGAGACAGACAACGGATACCCGAGCATTGAAAGTTTGAAAATGCTTGCAAAACTTTTTAATGTCACCATTGACCAGCTTATCAGTGATGAAGATATAAAAAATAAGGAAGACTTAGAACTTAAAAACTCAAAAATAAACCACTATATTGCACTTGGCGGACTTGGAATTTCCATTGTTTGCATAATCTGCCTATTCTTTGTCAAAAGTGCTATTTGGTTTGGTGTGGTAACAGGGCTTGCCATACTAGGAGCTTGCCTTTATTTTGCTTTTACACAACTGGCACTAACCTATTATAAAGATAAAAAATTAAGTAAAAAACAACAGACCTACAACAAGTTTAGAGAAATTTTGTCTGCCATTCTTATATTTTTAGTGCTTTTTACAGTGGTGAGAAATATTTAGCTGAATAATTAAAAAAATCACAAACATTAAGTGCTGTCTCTTATACACATCTGACGCTGCCGACGATAAGGCTCGTGTA
>ERZ1090861.1453-NODE-1453-length-12023-cov-8.274398_pt1 | contig 12023 bp, 13 predicted proteins | sample MGYA00478482_ERZ1090861 | MGnify/ENA primary metagenome ERZ1090861 (study PRJEB33644, sample SAMEA5815744) | chicken gut metagenome | biome: Chicken; feature: Gastrointestinal Tract; material: Caecum | place: Ireland | collected 2019-01-01 | study: A study of... | reverse complement strand
ATAAACTTTTTGTTGAAATTACAGATCAAATAAGTTATAATAGGCATATTGGAGTAATATGTATGGGAAAAGAAGAAACAACACAAACAACAAAAAAGAAAGAAGAAAAGAAAAATAATCACAAAGTAGAAATAAAAGTTGATGGAGAAAAATGGGAGAAAGCCTTAGATTCTGCTTTTAAGAAAAAAGTAAAAACGGTAGAAGTAGATGGTTTTCGTAAAGGAAAATGTCCTCGTAACATTTATGAAAAGAAATTTGGAAAAGAATCTTTATTTATTGATGCAGCGGATGAAGTATTACAAGATGCTTATACAATGGCTTTAGAAGAGTCAAAATTAGTTCCAGTTGTACAACCAAATGTTGATTTAAAAGGCATCGATGAAAATGGCGTTACTTTTATCTTTACCATTATTACCAAACCAGAAGTAAAAGTAAACAAATACAAAGACTTAAAAGTAAAAAAAGATAAAGTAAAAGTAGAAAAAGAAGAAATTGATCATGAAATCGAACACCTTCTAGATCGTTACACCGAATATGTTGTAAAAGAAGATGGAACCGTGGAAAATGGTGATTTAGCGATTATTGACTTTGAAGGATTCCACAATGGAAAAGCTTTTGATGGCGGAAAAGGAGATAACTATTCTCTTGAAATCGGTAGTGGTACCTTTATTCCTGGCTTTGAAGAACAGTTGATTGGTATGAAGACAGGGGAAGAGAAAGAAATTGAAGTAACGTTCCCAAGTGATTATCCAGAAAAAGCATTAGCGGGAGAAAAAGCCACCTTTAAAGTAAAAGTAAATGAAATCAAAACCAAAGAAGAAAGAACTCTAGATGAAGACTTCTTTGAAGATCTTGGTATGGAAGGGGTAAAAGATGAAGAATCTTTAAGAAAAGAAATTGAAGAAAACATCAAAGCCCAAAAAGAACAAGATGCCGAAAATAAATATATTGATGCTTTATTAGAAGAAATTGGTAAGAATGTAGAAGTTGATATTCCAGAAGAAATGGTAGAAGAAGAAATCGATCGTTTAATGAAACGTGCAGAACGATCTCTAGCAATGCAAGGAATTTCTTTAGACTTATATTATCAATTTACGAAATCAACCGAAAAAGATTTAAGAGATCAAATGGAAAAAGAAGCATATCAAAATGTTTTATACCGTTTAATGCTAGAAGAAATCATGAATCTTGAAAATATTGAAGTAAGTGAAGAAGACGCAGAAAAAGAAGCCGAAGAGTTAGCAGAAAAATATCAAATGGAAAAAGACGAATTCCTAACTCAATTTGGTGGCCTTGAAATGGTTCAATATGACTTAGAAATGCGTCGTACCTTTGATTTATTAAAAGAATTAAACAAGTAAAGCTTTTCAAAAGAAAGCTTTTCTGATATACTGATTAAGAAAAAAGGGAGGGAAGAACATGGCAAAAGTAGGAAATAGACAAAAGAAAACCTTAGTTTGTACCGTTTGTAAAGAAGAAAACTATCGTGTTGAAAAGAATGTGAAAAATACAACGGACCGTTTAGAAATTAGTAAATATTGTCCAAAATGTGGCAAACACACTACGCATAAAGAGAAAAAGTAAAATAGAATGGAGGAGTAAGCATGATTAATTCCAATGATTTAAAAGCCGGAATTACCATTCAATCAGAAGGAAACATCTATATGGTTTTGGACAGTCAACACGTGAAACCAGGAAAAGGTGCAGCGATTGTCAAAGCCAAATTAAAAAACTTAAGAACGGGAGCGATTGCCGAAAAAACCTTTGGTGCTGGAGTAAAAGTAGAAACCGCTCATATTTCAAAAAAACCAATGCAATTCCTTTATAGTATGGGGGATACTTACTATTTTATGAATATGAGTGATTATGAACAAATCGAATTAGATAAAAGTACCATTGGAGACGATGCAAAGTTCTTAAAAGAAAACCTTGAAGTAGAAATCATTTTCTTTGAAGGAGAAATGTTAGGAATGAACCTTCCAGATAAAGTTGTTTTAAAAGTAGTAAAAACAGAAGATGCTGTTAAAGGAAACACTTCAAGTGGTGCGATGAAAAATGCTGAACTTGAGACAGGAATGGTAGTACAAGTTCCCCTTTTCATTAAACAAGATGAAGAGATTCTAGTTGGAACCAAAGATGGTAAATATGTGTCAAGAGCCTAGTCATAGGCTTTTTCTTTTGCTATAATGAAAGAAAAAGAAAGGATAAGAAAGATGAAAGTATTAGTAACTGGAGGGTGTGGTTATATTGGTAGCCATACCGTATGTGAACTCTTATATGCCAACCATGAAGTCGTTATTCTGGATGATTTTTCAAACAGTAAGAAAGATGTTTTACAAAAAATAGAAACTCTAACCGGTCAAAAGCCAAGATTCTATGAAGGAAAGGTACAAGACAAAGTCCTTTTAAAAGAAATATTCGAAAGCCAAAAAATAGAAGCGGTCATTCATTTCGCGGGTTATAAAGCAGTAGGAGAATCCGTAGAAAAACCGTTGATGTACTATGAAAATAATTTGGAGTCAACGTTGCACTTATTAGAGATCATGCAAGAGTTTTCTTGTAAGAACTTTGTTTTCTCTAGCAGTGCTACAGTTTATGGTAGTCCAAAGTCTTTACCAATCAAAGAAGACTTTCCTTTATCTACCACCAATCCTTATGGCACCACCAAATTAATGATTGAACAAATTTTAAAAGATTTATCTAAATCGGATCCAACTTGGAATATCACCATTTTACGTTACTTTAATCCGATCGGAAATGAAAAAACAGGGCTATTAGGAGAAAACCCGCAAGGAATTCCCAATAATCTTATGCCTTATATCGTTAGAGTGGCCAATGGTATTTTGCCATGTTTAAGTGTCTTTGGCGATGATTATGATACGCCGGATGGAACGGGAGTTCGCGATTACATTCATGTGGTAGATTTGGCGAAAGGTCATGTCAAGGCTCTAGAACACTTTTCTGGTCTTCGTATTTATAATCTTGGCACGGGACATGGATACAGTGTTTTAGATTTAGTAAAAACCTTTGAAAAAGTCAATGGAGTGAAAGTACCTTATAAAATCGTCGAACGCCGTAAAGGCGATATTGCTGCCTGCTATGCCGATCCAACCAAAGCGCAACAAGAACTGGGCTGGACGGCAGAAGAAACCCTGGAAGATATGTGTCAAGATAGTTATCAATATATAATTCAAGAAGCAAAAAGAGAAAAGTCTTTGAAATAAAGAAGACTTTTTTTGATGAATTTTTCGTTTCTTCTCATACTAAGAAAGAAAGGAAAATGGTTATGAAAGTACGCTTAGGTTATGTAGGAGGTCCAGGAAGTATGAAAGAATTTCGTTATAGTAAAACGATGACCTATAAAGAATATCAAAAACTAGGAGAAGAAACGGCCAAAGAAAAACTCGATAAAATTATCAAAGACAATTTAACAAACCTATTAAAAACTTTGAAAATGAATCATTTTTATCAAATAACCTTTTATCGTCTATCGAGTAGTATGATTCCTCTAGCAACGCATCCCAAGATAACATTTGATTATATTACGCCTTATCAAAAAGAATGGCAGAAAATTGCAGGTTACTTAGCAAAGCATAGCATGAGAATGGATATGCATCCAGATCAATTTTGTATTTTAAACAGCACGAAAGAAGAGGTGGTTCAAAAAAGTATTACTTATTTAAACTATCATCATAATTTATTACAAGCTCTAAATCTGAAAAATGCTAAGTTAATTCTTCATATAGGAAGTGGGGAAGGAGGAAAAGAAGCTTCTTTAAAACGATTTTCGGATAATTTTAGACGCTTACCCTTAAATTTAAAACAAGAAATAATTTTAGAAAACGATGATAAAATCTATACCGTCAAAGACACCTTAAAGTTATGCCAAGAACTAAACATTCCGATGGTACTTGATTATCATCATTATTTATGTCTTAAAAAAGGAGAAAAATTGAAAGACGATCTAAAAGAAATCTTTGCCACTTGGAAAAATACCGGTATGCCTCCCAAAGTTCATTTTTCTTCCCCTAAAAGCAAAAAAGAATTCCGTTCCCATAGTGATTATGCCAACCTTTCTACTTTTTTGAAATTCTTAAAAGAGATAGAACCCTTCACCGATGAAGTCGATATTATGCTAGAATGCAAAGCCAAAGAAGAAGCTTTATTTCGTTTAATGAGACAACTTCGCTTTCTAACGAACGTTAAAATCATAAATAATACTTGTTTCTTTTATGAAAATAAGAAATAAAAATTGACGAACCCCGTAAAATGTGGTAGAATCTAAGTGTTTGTAGCGTTACTAGGTCAAGAAGCCTCATGCTCAAACCGCATCAAAAAGGTAAAAACAAGGAATCCCTTGTACCTTCCGAGCGAGTCTTAAGAAAAACAAAGGAGGTAAGAAAATGTACGCAGTAATTAAAGTCGGTGGAAAACAATATCGTGTTCAAGAAGGCGATGAAATTTTTGTTGAAAAATTAAATGCCGAAGAAAATGATAATGTTCGCTTTGAACAAGTCCTTATGCTAGATAGCAAAGTAGGAAATCCTTATGTCGAAAAAGCGGTAGTCGAAGGTACGGTCTTAAAAAATGGTAAAAACAAAAAAATCCGTATTTTCAAATATAAGAACAAATCAAGATCAAACCGTAGAACACAAGGTCATAGACAACCATATACCAAAGTAAAAATCACAAAGATTAATGGATAATTATGATAACGGTAAAAACAGAAAAAGAAAAAGGATATTATAAAAGCGTTAGTGTTCTAGGACATGCCATGTATGATGATTATGGAAAAGACATTGTTTGTAGTGCTGTTAGTTCGATTGTCATAACCACTGTGAATGCAATTCTTTCCTTAGAAAAAGAAAGCATCAGCTATATGGTGAGTAAAAAAGGATTAAACATTAAAATTTTAAAACAGAATCGAATTACCAATACCTTAATAAGAAATATGGTAGGAATGCTAGGCGAACTAGAAAAAAAATATCAAGAAAACATTAAAATATTATAAGGAGGGTATCAAAGTGAAAAGATTAGAATTAGATATTCAGTTCTTTGCTCATAAAAAAGGACAAAGTTCTACCTCTAACGGACGTGATTCTATCGGAAGACGTTTAGGTGCCAAAGCGAGTGATGGTGAGTTCGTTACCGCTGGAAGTATTCTTTATCGTCAAAGAGGAACGAAAATATTTCCGGGCGTAAATGCAAGACGTGGAAACGATGATACAATTTATGCAACCGTAGATGGCATTGTAAAATTTGAACGTCTTGGTAGAGATAAAAAACAAGCTTCCGTTTATCCCGTTGGAGAATAATGACGATTGACAAGAAAAGTGTTAAGCTTTTCTTTTTTTATGCTTTTTTCTTGACAACTTTTTGTAAAATATCACAATTTGTAGATGAAAAAGTGGTCTAAAACGTTTACAAAAACTAAGATTCTGTGTAGTATATAATTAAGCAGTGGTAAAAAGTGGAGCAAAGTGGGGGATTCATATGTTTCTAGGACAATATCATCATACCATCGATGAAAAAGGTCGATTAATTATACCTTCCAAATATCGTGATCAATTGGGAAGTAGCTTTGTCATAACTCGTGGTATTGAAAATTGTATTTATGTCTATCCAGAAGAAACATTCTCCCGCCTTGTCACCCAGCTAGAAGCACTACCATTTACCAAAAAAGATGCCAGAAGATTCTCAAGATTTTTCTTATCTGGTGCTACTGCTGCAGAACTAGATAAACAAGGAAGAATCCTTCTTCCTTCTTCCCTTGCAACTTATGCCGACCTAAAAAAAGACTGTATCATTGTTGGAGTCGGGGAACGCCTAGAAATTTGGGATAAAGATGCTTGGGATGACTTTATGAGTTCTGCTGCTGATGAAATGTCTGATATTGCCGAAGGCTTATTCCAAGAAGGTGATTATCATGCATGAGAGTGTGTTACTAAAAGAAGCGATTGATAGTCTAAACTTAAAAGAAGATAGTCTTGTGATTGATATGACCTTAGGTTTTGCTGGACATAGTAGTCAGATCCTAAAAAGAATAAAAACGGGATACCTATTCGCCTTTGACCAAGACGAAGAAGCTCTTTCCTATAGTCAAAAGAAATTAGAGACAATTGGAACGAACTTCAAAATTTTCGATTCGAATTTTGTTCATGCCAAAGAAAAATTGCAAGAATTAGGCATAGAGCAAGTGGATGCGATTTTGTATGATTTAGGAGTATCGAGTCCCCAGCTTGACGAAGATTATCGAGGTTTTAGTTATCATCAAGATGCTCCTTTAGACATGCGGATGGATCAAGATAATAAGATGACGGCCAAACAAATTGTAAATACTTATTCCGAAAAAGAACTAGGTCGTATTTTTACTCAATATGGCGAAAGTAAATTTTCTTCTTCTATTGCGAGAAACATCATCCGCCATCGTCAAAAAAAAGAAATCGAAACCACTTTGGAACTGGTAGAAATCATCAAAGAAGCCGTTCCTATGAAAGAACGCTTAAAAAAACATCCCGCCAAACAAATCTTTCAAGCTCTACGCATTGAAGTGAATCACGAATTAGAAGTCTTAGAACACTCACTAGAAGATGCTCTAACCCTGATCAAACCGGGAGGAAGAATTGCGGTGATTACCTTCCATTCTTTAGAAGATCGCATCGTCAAACAAAAATTTAAAAAAGTATGTAGTACCGATAAAATATCACAAGGGCTTCCCAATATTCCCAAAGAATATTTGCCAGACTTTAAATTAATTACCAAAAAGGGACTTCGTCCGAGCGAAGAAGAACAAGAAAAAAATCATCGTTCCCGAAGTGCGACCCTAAGAGTCATAGAAAAAATAAAATAAAGAAAGGAGAGAAAACGATGAATAAAAGAAGAAAAGTGAAAAAAAGAGTAAAAATGAGTAAATTCGAACGGCTTATCTATACCTTTGCCATTGTTCTTGCTATTAGTGCTCCTGTGACGATCGTTTTCTCGCAAGCAACCCTTTCCCAAATAAATTTTGAAGTAGAAAAAGTAAAAAAAGAAATCAAAGAACAGACCAAAACAAACGAAAGCTTATCCATGAAAATTAATGAGTTAGCTTCCCTTGATAAAATAGAAGAGATTGCCAAAGAAGAAGGATTGAGTTATAATAATGATAATATAAAAACAGTAGATGAAAATTAGGACGTGATGTATTTGAAAAAGAAAAAGAAGCCAAGAAATGAAGTAAAACTAAATAAGTTACTAGTCGTAGTGGCTCTTTTTTTGTTTGCTATCATGATTGGAAGAGTATTCCAATTGTCCTTAAGTGAAGAAGTCGATGGTACGAACTTACAAGCTTTAGCGAGTCGTCGAACCACCCAAACTGATGTTATTCAAGCGCAAAGAGGAACCATTTATACGACGGAAGGGGAAGTACTAGCGCAAAATGTTTCTTCTTATAAATTAATTGCCTATTTATCTCCTTCTAGAACGACCGATGAAAATAATCCTCAACACGTCGTTGATAAAGATAAAACCGCGGAACTTTTAGCGCCTATTCTAGGAATTAGTAAAGAAGAAATTTTACGTTATCTAAATAAAGAAGGATTATATCAAACAGAATTTGGAAGTGCTGGAAAAGGTTTAACAGAATTAACCAAAGAACAAATTGAGGCGTTAAATTTACCAGGTTTAGACTTCGAAGAAAGCTTTAAACGTTATTATCCCAAAGGAGACTTCTTATCTTATGTATTAGGTTATGCCAAAGAAGAAACAACTACCAATGAAGAGGGAGAAGAAGAAACAACCATAACAGGAGAAATGGGTCTTGAAAAATACTATGATAGTACCTTAAAAGGAGAAGATGGCTATACCACTTATCAAAAAGATTTGCAAGGCTATAAGATAGCTGGAACCAAAGAAATTAGTGAAGAAGCTGTCGATGGGAAAGATATCTATTTAACCATTAATAACAACATTCAATTCTTTGTCGAACAAGCCTTAGATGAAGCGGAAGCGAATTATGAGTATGAATGGTTTACTATTATGATTGCTGATGCCAAAACAGGAGCTATATTAGCAGCAGCCAACTCGCCATCTTTTGATCCAAATGTTCGAAATATTACCAATTACTTAGATATCAATGTTGCTCTTCCTTATGAACCGGGTTCTACTATGAAAATATTTACTTATATGGCAGCGATGGAAAATGGCGTTTATAATGGGGCAGAAACTTATCATTCTGGAACCTTTACGACCACGGATGGTACCGTTATTGGTGACTGGAATCGTGCTGGGTGGGGGGATATTACCTTTGATCGTGGTTTTGCACTTTCCTCTAACGTTGGAGTCATTAACTTAATTGACCGTTATATGAACGCTTCGATGTTACGAAGTTATTTCAAAAAATTAGGCTTTGGAAAGAAAACAGGAATTGAATTACCGAATGAAGCCGAAGGAGAGCTTGATTTTAAATACGAAACCGAAATCTTCAATGCTGGGTTTGGCCAAGGAATTACTACCACCCCAATTCAAAACATTCAAGCTTTAACCTCTTTAACCAACAATGGGGTTATGCTAAAACCTTACTTAGTCGATAAAATTGTTGATCCAGATACTGGAGAAGTAATTTATCAGGGCGAAAGAACGGAAGTCGATACGGTCGCGAGTGAAACAACCGTTAATAAAATCAAAGACTTAATGTGGGAAACAGTCAATGGAATTGGCAATACTGGAGCAGGATATCGTCTAGATGGCTACAATTTGATCGGGAAAACCGGAACCGCTCAAATTGCCGATGAATCAGGAGGAGGATATCTAACCGGAGCGAGCGATATCATTTCCTCTTTTGCGGGAATTTATCCAAAAGATGACCCCGATGTCATTATCTATGCTTCGGTAAAAAGACCTGCTGGAGGAAATCAAAAAGTCATTTGGCAAGCGATCAAAGATATTGTTTTAAACATTAGTAAATACTATGGGGAAGATCCTACCGAACAACAAGTTGCAGAACTTACAAATTATACCTTAGATTCTTATGTGAACAAAAAAACAGATCAATCCAAAAGTGATTTAGAAAGTAAAGGCTTAGCCGTTCAAGTTTTTGGCTCTGGCGATAAAATCATCAGCCAGTACCCTTATGCGAAAGAAACCGTAACGACAGGAGATACCATTTTTCTAATTACGAACGATCCGAATAAATTAGTGCCAGATGTCACAGGACTATCCAGTAAACAAGCAGAAGCGCTCTTAAAACTATTAGGCTTGAGTGTAACTACCGAAGGAACAGGTTATGTCACCGGTCAAAGCATTGCCAAAGATACGCCGATTACAGAAGGGATGGCAATTACCTTAACCTTAAGTCCTAAATTCTAACTGAAAGATTGTGAAGAATAAGTTTTATTCTTGATAATCTTTTTTTCTTTTGATCTTCAAGGCCTTCCCAAAAATAACCTCATTTTGCTCTTGTGAAAGATCTTAATTTCCGGTATAATGAAAAAAGATAGAGGTGATTCCAGTGAATCATATATATACTGGTTTAGACATTGGTAATGATCAAATAAAAATTGTTGTGGCCGAAGCCTTAAATCAAGAGTTTCATGTTTTAGCTTCCACGGCCATAAAGAGTGCTGGGATTAAGAAAAATACCATTTATGATCATAAAAAACTAAAAGAACAACTTCATAAAGCCTTTGCCAAAACCGAAGAAAAACTGGGAATGAAAATTCGTGAGGTAATTCTTTGCGTTCCGGCAAATACGGCGTCAATGACCATGGAAACAGGTCTTGTCAATATTCGCTCTGGCACCGTACGGGGAAGCGATATTATGGAGGTATTAAAAGATGCCGCTTATGGAACTTACGAAAACACCAGGGAATTAGTAACCTGTTTACCAATTTCTTTTACTGTGGATGAAGAAGCTTCGGTGGCCGATCCGAAGGATGAAAGTGGGGAAAAACTTTTTGTGAAAGCCGTAGTAGCCACTAGTCCTAAAAATGAAATATATCCCTATATCGATTTAGTACGAAGTCTTGGGGTTAATATCACCGATATCGTCTATAATACGCAAGCGGATTATTATTGCGCTACAACCAAAGAACTTGATCGCAAAATGGGCTGCATTATTAACATTGGAGGGGATATGACGACGATTGCCATCTTCAACAAAGGCATTATGATCAAAAATTCCTTTTTACCAGTGGGAAGCAGTAGTGTTGATAAAGATATCGCTTATATCTATAAACTTGATTTAAAAACAGCACGAACCTTAAAAGAAACCTTTGCTCTTTCCGTAGGACGTTATGCCGACGTAAATGATACGAAAGAGGTAACGACGCAAGAAGGCAAAAAAGTGATGATTCATCAGCCAGAAATCTCAGAAGTCATTGAATCTAGGCTCAAAGAAATCTTAAAACTTGCCAAAAATGAAATAAATCACTTAACAAAAAGAGAAATTAGTTATATAATCGTAGTAGGTGGAATAAGTGAGCTAGCAGGATTTAACTATATAGTGGATGACATTCTATCTCATAATGCCAGTTGCTTAAATATGCAAGAGCTAGGCGCAAGGCATAATAAATTTACCAGTGCTCTTGGAAGTTGTAAGTACTTTCATAGGAAATGTATGTTGGTGGGAAAAGACATAAGCATGTTTCAAGAAGAGGAACAAGAATCTTTCTTGGCACCAAAAAAGAAGAATAACGTAAACGATACGATGATCAATAAATTTTTCTATAACTTTTTTGATACTAATTAAGGAGGAACAATCATGGGAAACGGACTAGAAATGGATCAATTAGCGAAAATAAAAGTAATCGGTTGCGGTGGCGGCGGTGGTAACGCTGTAAATCGTATGGTCGAATCGGGAGTAAAAGGAGTAGAATTTATTGTAGCCAATACAGATCTACAAGTTTTAAATAATTCGAAAGCCGATGTAAAAATTCAATTAGGAGTAAATCTTACGGATGGCCTTGGAGCCGGAAGTAGACCAGATATTGGACGGGAAGCAGCTTTAGAGTCAAAAAAAGAAATTGAAGACGCTTTAGCAGGAGCCGATATGGTCTTTATTACTTGTGGTATGGGGGGAGGAACTGGAACTGGAGCAGCTCCTGTGGTAGCAGAAATTGCACAAGCTCTAGGAGCCTTAACTGTTGCCATTGTTACCAAACCTTTTACGTTTGAAGGAAAGAAAAGAATGGACAACGCCTTAAAAGGACTTGCCGAACTAGAAAAACATGTTGATACTCTAATCGTCATTCCAAATGATCGATTAAGAGAAATTATTGATAAAACAACACCAATGCTAGAAGCATTCAAAGAAGTTGATAATGTTTTAAGAAGAGGTGTTCAATCAATCTCAGACTTAATTGCTGTTGTTGGACTTGTTAACCTAGACTTTGCCGATGTACAATCTGTTATGAAAGATTCTGGAAGAGCCATTATCGGTATTGGAATTGGTATGGGTGAAGATAGAGCCATTGAAGCAGCTCAACAAGCCGTATCAAGTCCTTTGCTTGAAACAAGTATCTCAGGAGCAACGGATGCCATTATCAATATTACTGGTGGTGTAAACTTAACCCTTTTCGAAGCAGAACAAGCTGCGGAAGTCGTAAGAGGAGCTTCAGGAACGGATATCAATACCATCTTTGGTTCTGTAATTAATGAAAACTTATCTGACGAAGTCATTGTTACCGTAATTGCAACCGGTTTTGATCGGAAACCAGAAGAAGCACCAAAACCAGTATTTTCAAATACACAGCAACAACAACCAAATAGAAGAACAACAAGAGAAGAAATGTCTTATGTGGCTTCAATACCTTCAAGCAATCATCACGACGATGATGACAGTGGAGAAATTTTAGATGACTCAGACTATGATTTTCCTCCATTTTTAAGAGATAAAAACTTTTAATAGATAGAAAGAAGTGGAACAAAATGAGAAAGCACCAAGTTAACAATATGTTACCTGGGGGGGCTTGTCCGAAAATCAAAAAAATGTGTTGAGACTTGAAAAAAATCCCCACTATAACTATAAAAAAGCTGAAATTTTAAAC
>ERZ1090861.1449-NODE-1449-length-12052-cov-11.651746_pt1 | contig 12052 bp, 15 predicted proteins | sample MGYA00478482_ERZ1090861 | MGnify/ENA primary metagenome ERZ1090861 (study PRJEB33644, sample SAMEA5815744) | chicken gut metagenome | biome: Chicken; feature: Gastrointestinal Tract; material: Caecum | place: Ireland | collected 2019-01-01 | study: A study of... | reverse complement strand
ATTGACCCCTATTTCTGAGGATATAGATTCTAATGAAACCGTTGAATTTAATGGATAGCTATTCAACAAATCTGACTTGACCGAAGAAACGCTTGAATGGATTGAATGGTACAATTCTTTATCGCCTGAGGAACAACTTGCCGTTAGTTCAATCCCCACCGACCTATATACCGATGATGGTGCGGGAAAGCTTGATTCAGACGTAGAAGGATAACTTTGTTTAACACCCAAAGGGCAGCCGAGAAATGACTGCCCTTTTCTCATGCCTACGGGCATAAAGGAGTGACCAGCCATGACGAAACCGAGGGAGAAAACCCACGAGGAATTGACCGCTGAAATTGAGGAAGGCAAGAAGAAAATCCGGCAGTTTGAAAACCGGGAGAAAATCATCAAGCAGCAACTATCCGTTGAGGAACGCAAAGCGAGAAACCACAGGCTTTGCAAGCGCGGCGGCTTCATGGAAAGCCTTCTACCGGAGCTGATTGCGATGCCGGACGAGGACGCGAAAGCCTTTTTACGGCTTTATCTTCTCCATCTCCCGCAGATCGGGGGTGAGAAGATGAACGAATACACCTTTGACTATGTGGAACGGAACTGGATGGGCGCTTTCTGCAAGACCGTTCTCCGCAACGAGGCCATCAACTACCTGTCGGAGTTGGCCCGTCGCCGTGACTGGGAAAAGTCGCTGGACACCTTGCCGCAGGCGGAAATGGACAAGCTCTATACGCTGGACGAATACCCCAGCGCCACTGCACAAAGACTTTGAACGAATTGCGGCAGAGGTTGGAGGACAACGGAGGGAGGAACGCGAAATGAAGCAACCTACATTTCACGCAAGGGTGCTTCTGCCAGAGGCCCGCGCCGGTGATCCGCTGGCGATGGAGCTCATCTTGCGGTACTATGGCGGCTGCATGAATAAGCTGTGTACCCGGACGCTCTACGATCTGAACGGTGCACCTCATGTGCGGGTGGACGAGTACATGAAACACATCTTACAAAACAATTGGCGAGTTCGATATGACTTTTGAAGTGAGTGAGGGCACGGCTGATTATTTGAATAGATATTTTGAATAACACTGGTTAAAGCAACTGATGGTTGACGTATAGTTTGTGGCGTGCAACTGCGATTGAGATGTTAGTTCTCAGATGGATTGTAAAAATACAATTTGGAAAGACTACATAAAAAGTCTGGATCAAGAGTTATGGCATTAATGTGCTCTTGATCCAGGCTTTCACTACTGACCACATAATAGCAGCAGGGCAGCAGTGTCATATTAATAGAATCGTAGTGAGCTTTAAAACGCCCCACGGGATACCAGCTCCAATCAGAGTAAATAGAAATGCATATTCTCTTGTCAGACCAAAGCCGATTAGACAAAAGATAACTGTAAGGAAGAGCGTGTATTTTATAATTTCCAGAATTATAGATGCACGTTTTAACTCGGCGTTTTGACTTTGTTTGTTCTCTCCCGTAAGTTGATTTTCTGTATTCTTAGAAACCAAAATAAGTATAAGCAGGGCTAAAATCAATACTATACTCAGGGCTATTTTTTGCGTGAAGGTGAAAGTCATAATTTCCCCAAGATAAAAACTTACAAAAGCACTGATTATCCCAAAGAGGTATATTATATTTTTCTTACGCCTCAATAGTTTCATATCAATTATTCGCCCTCCCTTTTTGTGTCCCTGCTATTATTTTGAAACACCAATATAATGTAACAGATACCAACAAATAGTATAATTCCTGAGGTTATTATTGGTTTTAAGCGTCCGTGGACCGCATCTGGGAATAGCATAAATCTTACTGCTATGATTGAAATCCCAAGAAAAATAAATAAAATTCCTATAGCAAGATATTTCTTATTCTTGATTTTCATATACTTCCTCCTAAACTTTCAGCTTATGGGCGAGCATCATTTATTAGGTGTCAGCTGCACGAAGAAATCTTAATCTATGCAGTTAGTGTAAAGTCAATAGTTATAATCGTAGATAAAAAAACTCATCTTGACTTGGTGCTCGGGAAAACGAAAAATGTGGCTTTTTTCGCAACGTCGTGACATACCTTGATGTTCATAAAATCCGTAGTTACAGCTCGTATCTGTAAATAGAAAAAATTCATCTAGTTTCTGGCGTTTTATATAATCAAGCGCTGTTTGAAATAGGTTTTTTCCTATGCCCATTCCTTGATGCGAAGAACTAACAGCAAATAGCGCCAGTTCAGCCGGATATGTTTTATGACAATTATCTAATAATTGTTTGTCTATTTCATTCACATCTTTGAAGATCTGGAAAACGCTTCTTCCCTCTTTGGATAGATATAATTTTATAATAGATTTAATTTGCCTGAGCCGATTACCTGGTGGACATTGATGTATTTTATTGTCCTTAACCAAAATAATACCTACCACCTTGTCATCAAGCACAGCTACTTGTGAAAAAGTATAATTTGTCAAACAGCTGCTCAAAAAGACTTCCGCCAGTTTGGAAGCCGTTTTCGGGCTGCTAAACTCATCATAATGCCAGGTTTCCCTGATGATCTCTTTTAGTGGATTGAAATCCTGTTTTTGATATTCTCTGAATCGTAGTTGCACTGTAAATCCTCCTAGTGTTTTCGTTTTATATTTTGTATAATAGACTTTACAGTAACTGTAGTGTCAAGACTTGAAAAGGAGTGTTTGAAAGTTGACGCACGATTCTATAAAAATGACAACTGCGCAGTTTGCAAAACTGCATAAAGTTAACAAAAGAACGTTGCATTATTATGATAATATCGGGCTGTTTTCACCTTCGGAAAAAGGAGAGAACGGCTATCGTTACTACGATGTATCACAGAGCATAGCATTTGAATATATCCGTATGCTGAAAGAATTAAATATGAGTATAGAGGAAATTACAGATTATTGTAAAAATCCTACGTCAAAGAAGTTTTTACAAATTGCAGATATGAAAGAGACCGAAATAGATTTGGCAATAAAAAGGCTGAAACGTACCAAGAAAATATTAGAGACAAAAAAAGAACAGCTGAGTATTTGCGAAAAATTGCAGGGCCAGGAAATCAGAATTGAACAGTGCAAAGCAGAGAGGATTTCCGTATTGCCGTATGATTTCCTTGATGATGATGTATTTGAAATTTTTGACTACTTAAGGGATAAATGGAGTATAGAACAAATACGCATGGGTATAGGGAGCTTCATTTCACTTGATAAAGTAATCAGTAAAGATTTTAGCAAATATGATGGAATATATACCTACACATTAGGAGATACATCTGGATCTAAGACTTTCGTCAGACCGAAGGGAAAATATCTTTGTGGTTACCAGCAAGGCACATGGGATAAAGCACCTGATATGTATGAAAAAATGATAGACTATGCAGATCAGAATAATCTGGTATTGACCGGATATGCCTATGAAATTGGGCTGAATGAATTTGCCATTTCCAGTCTGGAGGAATATGTAACAAAATTTATGATTCAAATTGCCGGATAGTATTGTCTTTACACTTGCTGTATAGTTTATAATCTGGTAAAAGATAATATTGCCGAGGAGTGATGGAAATGAAATTGATTTTACTCTTGCCCGTCGTAATCGCAGTAAAAATAATTATATCAAAGGGATTGATGTTAGTTTTAATCTTATTGTCGTTTTGGGTAAAAGGGAAGTCCATAAAAATGTCGCCTGACAGATGGAGTAACTACTTTTTGACGCTGAATGAACAGTTTGTTAATAGATATGTAGCCGTGGTTTATGGCATTTCCGCAGTTTTATCAGCATATATTGCATATCTTTTATTTAAAGTGTTTGGATTTCATAGACCTGTATTCAATGCGGTCATACTTGCAGTGGTATGTGCAGTTCTTTCTGGAATAAGATACAGGAAGAAAGGAAAAAAGCAGTCCAAGAGGGCCTAGTTAAAATTCATGAATCTGTGGCAAACGACGGGTAATAAAGTGATTCGCTTGATGCGATAATAGCAGGAAGCGCTGGAAGAACGGAAATAAAAGATTAGTTACTTTTGATATCCGCTCGTACGCAGCGGAGTTTTCAATAATCCGGTTATCCCACTCGGGGCAGATAAAAAGGAAATGGTTCCAATAATATCTGCCCCATTTTTTGCGTCTTGTAACACACAGATGGAGGATGTATATGTAAAAAAGTTTCTGGAATATTTGCAGTATGAAATCAATCGGTTTGCGGAAAATCAGAATTAACGTTCTAATCCTTCTAGAAATGAAATCGCTTCATTCACAGTCGAAAATGTTTTACAGGTGGTACATAACCAACGATTTCGGTCATCTGTATCTTCTAATCCGGGTAGTCCGTCTGATATCAGATTGCGCAGCGTTTTTTCCGCATTTTTTACTGCAGTTGGATATCGTTCGGCAATCCGGGCAGTCGATGTGTAATCACCTTTTTCATAGGTTGGCTCAACAGCAACAACTTCTGCCAGCATTCTCTTTTTCTCTGTCTCTGTTAAGACTGATGGAGCAAACATTTTATAATGCAGCATTAGCCAATATTCTATGCATCCTGTTGTCATGAGAAGCCTGACCCGAATTTTCGGATTCTTTCTCATTTTTCGCAAATAGTTTATAACCTTGATTCGTTGATCCCATTTTCTGATATCCTTTGTTTCCACGTCAAAGAAAAACCAGATTTCATCTGTAACTTCTGCACTGCTGATATATTTCCGGTCCTTTTTATATTTGGCTTCTGCTTCTTCGAACAATCCAGTGGCTGAAGGTCTCTTTATGACTGCAACATCCGCGAATTTATGTTTCAGGAAATCGGTATAAGCCTGTTCACTTTCCCCTTCGCAAAATACATAGATCAGGGGTTTGGTCTTTTTTAGCCGACGAGCCATTACAGCACCTCCTCAATTTCAACATTGGGAGTCGCGCCGTACTTGCCAAGCAGATATCCCTTCCGGATATTATCTGTTGTCCTGGTAGAAAAATCGCTGATGCTGTATAATTCAGACACTCCGTCTTCCCTTCCTTTGTCTGCAAAGTACAGCTGATCTTTCCGAAGTAGTTCCATATTCAGCAATTCTGTATTGTGGGTCGTGAACACAACCTGCGCACCGTTCGGATTTGTTTTTTTGCTCTGAAATTTCGCAACTACATATTCCACCAGTATCGGGTGAAGTTCTTTCTCGATCTCATCTATCAAAAGAATACCGCCATTAGAAAGTGCAGATTCGATTGCCGGCGCCAACGCTATAAATTTACGTGTTCCATCCGATTCATCTGCAAGGTCAAGAGAATAGCGGGCGCTGTTTCCATCGCGATTCAGACCGAAATGAAGTGCAGCAGCCTTAACTTCATTCATCTTCAGACGGACTTCAGAATTGTTTGAGGTTTCTTCGAGAATCTGAAGAAACTGCTGCAGGGCAGCCTTAATCCCTTCAGGAACATCAGACGGGAAAACAATGTCTGAGTCAATTTCGTTGCTGTTGATCTCAAATTGCATATCCTCGATTCCAAAATCAGCCGCCTTTGCATAAGTCGTAATCGCCTTTAACATATTCGGATCACTGGAATATTCCAATAGTTGGCGTGGAATATCCGAATAATCACGGGAAAAGTATACTTTATCCCTGAACCATTTCATGGCAGAAGAGCAAACTACATCGTTCATCGTACAGGCGACCGAAAAAAACAGTTGATTTTTCGCAACTGTTTCACCAATCAGCTTGCGTCTTGCCTTATCTGCGGTGAAAGTAAATTTCTGACCTTTCCGCGAGAACACCATAGCTTTCTGTCCTTTTGGTGCATAGTAAAGAGATTCAGAAAATATTTTATCACGGGTAGCTGCAAAGGAGTACCAATACTTTATATTATCTAATGTATATATAAATGAAAACTCTGTTGGCTCAGTGGCAGAATAATCGTTTAAAGCAAATGGGATTACCGGGACCTCCGCTTTTTCGTGCTGTGTTCTCTGTGCATTTTTAATAAATTGTACAGCCAGCCAGAATGCCCGGATTACATTGCTTTTACCGCCGCCATTCTTTCCTAAAATAGCAGCCCCGGGAAGCAGTTTCATATTATTGTATGCAATCAGGCAACTTTTAAAAGTTCCTATTCTGGTAGCCTCCATGGACAAAACCGTTTCATCACGAAATGATCTGTAATTTTTAAAAGAAAATTCAATAAGCATAGAATCACCTCCAATAATAGTATACCCTGTTTTTGAAGAAATACAAGCAATAAAATCATTAAAATTGATTTTAACGCCTGTATTTCACTGAATAAGCATTTGCATTCAAATTTTGTAAGTTCATGCAGGTTATATTGCCGAGGCAGTATGTCTACCTACTATAGTGGATACCAGTCATATTGATTAGATGAGTGTAAAGATTGGAAACAGCCGCAACTTAATAGTAAACAATGCTTGAATGTGGTAAAATGTTACGAAGGGTTAAAGGGGAAAAACAAGTTAGGAATTTATTATTATTTAGAGGGTTATAGGAGAAATACAGTTGATGAATGATACAAAGAAGATCCTCCTTGTGGAGGATGATCCGGAAATCGTGGAAAACCTTACGGAGTTCCTGCGGACGGAAGGGTATTCTGTTACTTCTGTTCCCACGCAGAAAGAGACCATGGAGCTCCTCGACCGTGACAGGTTCGACTTGATGCTGTTGGATGTGACGCTGAAGCAGGGGAACGGATACAGTGTATGTACGGCGGTGAAAGCAAAGTATGACATGCCGGTTATTTTCCTGACTGCCCTGGACGATGAGTTCAGTGTGGTCACCGGGCTGGATATGGGAGCGGACGATTATATCAGCAAGCCCTTCCGGCCCCGGGAACTGGTATCCCGGATGCGTTCGGTACTCAGGCGGACAGGGCGGACACAGTCCGTGGTCAGCATCCGGGATATCCGGATCGATACGGAAAAAGGAACGGTGTCGAGAGAGGGGGAGGAGATCTTCCTTTCAGCTCTGGAGTACCGTCTTTTTCTCGTGTTTGTGAACCACAAGGGCATGATCCTGACCCGGTCTATGCTCCTGGATGAGATCTGGGACGCGGCGGGAGACTTTGTCAATGATAATACCCTGACAGTCTATATTAAGCGTCTCAGGGAAAAAATAGAGAAAGACTCTCAGAATCCGGAGATTATACTAACGGTAAGAGGGATGGGGTACAGGCTTGGTGAATGAACTGATCTGTCTATTGCCCGCTGCCGCAGCAGCACTGCTCTTCGGCGGGATCTATGTGTATAAGATGAGAAAATATAAAAAGTCTCTCCGGCGGCTCAGCGGCGAGATGGACCGAATCCTGCATGGCAGCGGGGAACTGGTATTGGGCAGTTACGAGGAAGGAGAGATATCGATCCTCCGGGATGAGATCTACAAGATGACCGTGCGCCTCCGGGAGCAGTCGGAGACACTGACAGAAGATAAGGAGGCGCTGGCGGACTCTCTTGCAGATATCTCCCATCAGATCCGGACACCGCTGACGACCCTGAACCTGATGACAGCAAGGATGATGCAGGAAGGGGATGATCCGGAGCAGAGAAAACGGATTCTGAGAGAAATGAACCGGATGCTGGAGCGGATCGAGTGGCTGATCACGGCCCTTCTGAAAATATCTAAGCTGGACGCCGGCGCGATCTGTCTGGAGCCGGCAGACATTTCTATGGAAGGCTTCCTGAAGAAAGTGATGGAGCCTTTTGAGATCCAGATGGATCTGCGGGATCAGCGGTGCCGGATTGAAGGTGCGGAAGGGATGACATTTACCGCGGATGAGGCATGGACTCTGGAGGCAGTCCGCAATGTGGTGAAGAACAGTCTGGAATATACGCCCGACGGGAAAGCGCTGGAGATATCCTGCGTGAATAATCCCCTTTATACGGAGATCTCGGTCTGTGACAGCGGTCCCGGGATCGATCCGGAGGATCTGCCCCATCTCTTTGATCGGTTTTATAAAGGGAAGAACGCGGGGAGCAGCAGTTTCGGCATCGGCCTGGCTCTCGCCCAGTCCATTATGAGCCGTCAGAACGGAGTGATCAGGGCTGAGAACCGAAAGGAGGGTGGCAGCAGGTTCCGAATCCGGTTCTATAAGCAGACGATATGAAAAGTGACAGAACTGTCATTTTAGAGTCACCGGGGTGTCATGAGCCTTTGGTAAGATGAGACTGTAACAGCAGGAGAGGGCGGACAGCAGCGCCCGGCAGGAGGTATTTATGGAAATATTAAGAGTTGAAGATCTTACAAAGGTTTATGGAAAGGGAGCAAATGAGGTCCATGCGTTGGACCATGTGTCATTCTCGGTAAAAAAAGGGGAATTTACCGCGATCATCGGATCATCCGGATCCGGCAAGTCTACCCTGCTCCACCTGATCGGAGGAGTGGACAGACCTACATCAGGGAAAGTGTATGTAGACGGAACAGATGTGTATGCCCAGAATGAGGATGCGCTGGCAGTGTTCCGGCGCAGGCAGGTAGGACTGATCTATCAGTTTTACAACCTGATCCCGGTGCTCAATGTCCGGGAGAACATCACTCTTCCGGTTCTGATGGATGGAAGAGATGTAAATGAGGAGAGACTGGAGGAACTGCTTTCTGTGCTGAAGCTGAAGCGGAGAGAGAGGCATCTGCCCAACCAGCTCTCCGGCGGACAGCAGCAGAGAGTTTCCATCGGCAGGGCACTTATGAACGCTCCGGCTATCGTGCTGGCCGACGAGCCTACAGGAAACCTGGACTCGAAGAATAGTCAGGAGATCATGCAGCTGCTCCGCTATTCCAATGAAAAATATAATCAGACCATGCTGGTCATCACTCATGACGAGAATATCGCCCTGCAGGCGGATCGGATCCTGTCCCTGGAAGACGGGCGGATCGTGAAAGACGAGGTGATCCGGCGATGAGTATTTTTTCAAAGATCACATTGCGCACCATGAAGCAGAGCCGGATGCGCACGGCAGTTACCATCATCGGGGTAATCCTTTCTACTGCCATGATCACAGCAGTTACTACATTCGGCCAGAGCTTCCTGAGTTTTCTGAGGGATTACAGCCTGACTCACGATGGAAACTGGTATGGAGTGGCGGAGTATGTCAGCGATGAGCAGCTGGAAGAGATCAGAAGCGACAGTCAGGTGGAAATGGCAGCGGCGTCGGATATCCTGGGCTATGCAGAATTTGACGCTCTGACAAGTGAAGAGATACCATATCTGTATATCCAGAGCTTTTCAGAAGAGCTGTTTGATGTATTCCCGATCCAGCTGCAGGAGGGCCGCCTCCCGAAAAATGAGCATGAGGTAATCATATCGCCTTATATGCAGGCTAACGAGCGGGAAGGCCAGACCACACAGGTGGGAGATGTACTGGAGTTGGAAGTAGGAGACCGAATGTGGGAAGGCCAGCGGCTGACTGCATATGAAGGATTCATGGGAGAAGCGTATGCCAGGGAACAGGGCGTAGAGCCAGAACATCTGGAAAATACAGAGCATATGTCTTTTACCGTAGTGGGAATCTACAACACAACTCCCAATATGCATTACGGGACAGTGAGTTATCAACTGATCGCCGGACCGTCCTCTTCAGGCAGCCTGTCCGAATATCACGACGTGTATCTCCGGACACAGGATCCGGCTGATATTTATGATTATATGGATACTATTGAATGTGATGCGACGTCTACTAACGAATCTCTGCTTCGCTGGTATGGGGTGGCGGATAACGACAATCTTCAGGAAATTCTGACAGGGCTGTGCGCCATAGTGATCGGCATTATCATGGTTGGGGCTGTATCGCTGATCTACAATGCCTTTGCCATATCTTTGAGAGAGCGGACCGTGCAGTTCGGACTTCTGGCATCTGTGGGGGCTACAAAACGACAGCTGAGCCGGTCCCTGCGGTGTGAGGCGTTGATCGTCAGCTGCGTGGGAATCCCGGTGGGATGCGTCGCGGGAATCGTCGGAATCGGGATTACTCTTCACTTCATCGGGGCAGGACTGGCAAACTGGATGTTTGGAGGAACGGAGATGGATATCCCCCTTCGAATTTCCTGGATTTCTGTACTTGTGGCGGTTGCAGTAGCATTTGCCACAGTGATGATCTCGGCGTGGATCCCCTGCCGGAGAGTGCGGAAGATCTCTCCTATCGAGGCGATACGTTCGGCCAAGGATATCCGGATAAAAGGAAAAGAAGTGAAGACATCAAAGATGTTCTACAGAGTCTTTGGTCTGGAGGGTATGCTTGCCCAGAAGAACTACAGGAGAGATCGGAAGAAATACAGAAGTACGGTGGCTTCCCTGACCATGAGCATCGTCCTGTTTGTGTCCGTCTCATCCTTTGGAAAATATCTGGTGGACACAGGGAGCTTCGTGCTGGAGATGCCTGATGTACAGGTGATCTGGAGGATGTCCAACGGAGAACTGGAAAGTGCCGGGGAAACGGACGTCGGTGAAGAGGATGCCGGCGGAGAAAATATGAGTGAAGTGAATGAAGGCGGCGAGTATGTCAGTGAACAGGTGAAGAAGATGGCAGAGCAGTATGAGGATGTGACACTGGCACAGGAATACAGTATGCCTTACAACACGGTGCAGATTGCAGGCGGATCCGGCAGTCTGGACGAGAGGTTTATACAGTACGGATATGGATGGAATGCTGACACCGGCAGGGATACGCTGGATGCCGGTTTGATGATCCTTCCAGATGAAGTATTTGAAACTCTGGATGGATCGGAGAAAGATGGAGATACAGACGGTGTGCCTGTCCTGTACCCCTCATCTTTGCGGGTATACAACGGAGATACCCAGCGCTATGAGCGTGTGCCTGTGTTTTCGGATTCATCGGAGAGCGCGGATTTGGTGATGCAGTATACAGAGTACGATGAGGAGGGCAATGAGACTGTACACCCGTTGGGAAATGTGGAGCTTCTGGGCAGTTATGACAGCCTTCCCCCGGGCGTTTATGACGATTCGGGATATATGGTTCTATTGCTGACGAGTGAGAGCGCATATGAGAAATATATCGGTAGTCAGGAGGATCTGATGGGGCGGCTCTGGTATATTGGAATCCAATGTACGGATCATGCTGCGGTATACCGAGAACTGTCTCAGGATATGGAGCAGAGCGGCATTGCAGGAAGCGTGTATGATAATGCGCAGAGTTACGAACAGGACCGTCAGATCATGACAGCTATCAGCGTGCTGTCTTACGGATTCATCATCCTGATCTCCCTGATCGCAGTGGCAAATGTGTTCAATACCATTTCTACAAATCTGATGCTCAGGAGAAAAGAGTTCGCCATGCTTCGTTCCGTGGGAATGCAGAAAGGCGGATTCCGGAGGATGATGTGCTATGAATGCCTGATCTATGGGCTTCGTTCCATCCTGTACGGAGTGATCCTGTCCCTTCTGGTGAGCTTCCTGATCTACCGGGTGCTGGCAGGAGGAGTGGATACAAACTATCTTGTGCCATGGGAATATATCGGAATTGCTGTTGGCTTTGTATTCCTGGTGGTTGGGCTGACCATGATTTATACAATGGGGATCATACAGAAACAGAATATCATTGATGAGCTGAAGATGAGCTGAGAAGTATATCAGAAATCAGGCAGGAGCGCTGTGCTGTCACAGCGCTCTTGTTTTATTCAGGTAATGAATACAGTAATAACTATGTTGATAGACTTTGCAGAAAAGGTAGGTAATCATCTGCAAGGTCAAAATGCAAAGTTGAACATTGGTGTAGATACGGATGATGGTAGTTTAGAAATATCAGTAGAAGATACAGATGATAAGACCCTATTTTCTGAAACTATCTCCGAAGTAACCTCCTTTAGTGTAGAGATTGCAGAAAAAATCATAGTATCTGTATTGGGAAAGTAATGATATTAACCTTCAAGTATGACGAGGATCAGATTTTAACTAAGGTGTTGTCCGTATTATCTGGTGAACCCAAATTTATGACTGTTCAGCAAGATACTGCATCGATGTTCACCTACCCCGGCCTCACCGCCTACCCTTATCAACGTCAGGTGTTTCGGGAGGAGACAGAAATATCACTGCCCCATCTGGAATTTAGCGCTCTTCTCTAT
>ERZ1090861.1448-NODE-1448-length-12054-cov-15.457538_pt1 | contig 12054 bp, 6 predicted proteins | sample MGYA00478482_ERZ1090861 | MGnify/ENA primary metagenome ERZ1090861 (study PRJEB33644, sample SAMEA5815744) | chicken gut metagenome | biome: Chicken; feature: Gastrointestinal Tract; material: Caecum | place: Ireland | collected 2019-01-01 | study: A study of... | reverse complement strand
ACAGAGCACAGTCCCTTCTCACAGAAGAGAGAGAAGAAGCCGGAAAAACAAGAAAAACGGCGGAGATGAGGCAGAGCAGATGAGCCTTCTGGATTTTGCACAGTCAAGGACTGGAGCCTCAAAAGAGACGAATCCGGATTCCTCAGCCGGTGATCCAGAAGGGGAAAAAGCAGCCGAGACTGCTTCGGAAACATCAATAAAGGATGAAAATACAGCAAAAACGGCCGGACCGGAAGAAAAAGTGACTGGGGATATGGAAACAATCCCTGAAAGCATAGAGGAAACCGGGAAAGATGGAGCTTCGGAAGAGAAGGATGGATTTGTAGAAGCAGAGGAAATCCCTTTTGAGGAAGCAGATGAGGAAGACTTCTTTAAGGAACTGGAGCTGGAGATCCGGGATGAGGAAGAAAAGCCCCTGACCATGGAGGAAGCACTGCAGACCATCTGCCCTTATGCACTTTTTGAAGGAAAAACTTTTGCGGAAATGCTGGAAGTGGAAGCCGGGCGCAAACAGCTTGCCTGGTTTGCTACAGAGTATATGGGTTCTGATTTCCGGGTACGTGATGCAGCTAAGCTGATCATGGAGAATCTGGAGCAGAAAGCAGCATGATCTTACGGGAGAAAGAAGAAGGGAGATACTCCCTTCTTCCTTCCCGTTACGTGGATCGCTCCTTAGGAAGGAACGTGGCAGAAGATGAAAAAAACGAAACAGAAGGAATCCTATACAGCGCCTTTTACGATCCTGGATGTTGCCGCTTACCTGGGAATTGAAAAACTGGAAGACTGCCAGAGAGGATACCGGGTGAAAGATCCGAAAAACGAAGCGAATGTGGTTTGCCCCTTTTGCGGGGATGCCAGAGGAAAGGCAAGTATCTGTGTCTGCCGTGACGGAGAAGTAAAAAATGTCTTTCACTGTTATGACTGCGGCAGCGGCTATAACATGGTGACCCTTTATGCGGAACTGAAACATATGAAGGGAAAGGACCGCTATAAAAGGGCCTACCGGGAGCTTTACCGGAAAAAACAGCGGCAGGGAAATGGAAAAATGCGATCCCGCAGGGCGATGCAGCAGGAATCTCAGAAAGTGAAGAAAAGAGCCAGCAGTCAGAAAAAGAAGATGGCAAAACCGCTAGATAAAGAGCAGGTGGATGAGACTTACCGGGCGATGTTAAAGTATCTTACCCTGGAGGATGTTCATAAAAAAGATCTGGTACGCCGGGGCGTCAGTGAGGAGATCATTAACCGGATGGTTAAAAAAGGCTACCGAAGTATTTCAGTAGAAGAAAGCCTGACGATTGCAAGAAGACTGCTCAAAGAAGGCTGTAAATTAGAAGGAGTGCCAGGATTCTTTAAAAACTGGAAGGGAGAATGGGACATTAATTTCCATGAGGGAAACCGGGGTTATCTTTGTCCGGTGTATGACATTGACGGTTTTCTGCGTGGTTTTCAGATCCGGCTGGATCAACCGAAAAAGAAGAATAAATATGTCTGGCTGTCAAGCAGCGGCATGGAGAAGGGAACTTCCATTACCAGTCTGGTAGGGGTATCCGGCACACCAAAAGGAGAGCGGATCTGTCTGACTGAGGGAATCTTAAAAGCGGAGATCGCATCCCAGCTTCTGGGCGTATGTTTTCTGGGAAATCCCGGAATCGGCAACTGGAGAGATCTATCTGAAGTGCTAAAAGCTGCGAAAGAGCGGGGCGTAAGACATGTGGAGGAAATGTATGATATGGACAAGATGCTTCGTCTTACCTGCCAGGAAGATTATGATGAAAACTGCAGCGAATGCGAGTATCAAGAGGAGCATGGAAATCCGGATTTTGAGTGCCCGAAGAAACGGTTAAAGCGGGATACTATCCGAAAAGGCTGTAATGCGGCTTACCGGGTCTGCCGGGAACTGGGACTTACCTGCGAGCGAAAACTCTGGGATGTAGGAGATGACGGCCTTTGGGATGAACATGAGAAAGGGATTGATGACTGGGAGACCAGGGATTTAAGGAAGAAAGATAAGCGTGTATAAGCGGATCCTGTATCCGCAGAAAAGATATTTTTAGGTTATGCAAAAGGGGAACTTAATTTTTTAAGTTCCCTTTTTGCATGGCTTAAAAGCCATGAGAAGGGAGGTATTTTCATGATCCGTGACAGACCGGATGCATAAAGCGGCAGGGGAAAAGTTTTGAAAAGAAGGCGGCCTTAGAAAGAAGAGAACCCCTGCCCGGCAAGGCCGCCTGTTTTACAGGGATGAATGAAGATTTGGAACGAAAGGAGAGACGTATACTTGAAGAAAAAGTGGAAAACAAGGCTGACCGCAGGACTTCTGGCAGTGATGCTTGGGTGTTCCGCCCTTTTTAGTGTGCAGACGGATCCTGTATTTGCTGCGTCTGCAAAACAGGAAGAGTCCCAGAAGGTGGAGGCAGAGGATCTGACCATAGAAAAAGGGGAAGACTTTGACATTGCCAGTGATTTTACCGGGATCCATACAGAAGAAGGGGACAAAGTTTCCTATGTTGCCTCGGCAGATAAGGATAGAAAAGCTTTTGACGCAGACCGGCCGGGAACATATGACTGTATTTACCGGGTAGAAAAAGTCACAGGCGAGACCTATGAAGTGGTCCGGACGATCACGGTTAGCAGTGAAAAAGAAAGCACGACTCCTTCGTCCCAGCAGAAGGAAAAGGATGCTTCATCCGAAGAGGAGGATCCTGACCCTGCCGGGGCGGAGATTGAGCTTGAGGGCGTGACGGAAGAGGATGCCCTATATCTTTCCGTTGTGCCATCCGCCCTTGCCTTGGCAAGGGAAAGCGCAACCCTGGTACAGGGGGAGCGGATCTGGTATCCCAGTGACTTGGGGCATTACAGCACCTGCTATTTCTATGTCAATGACCGGCTGGCATACTGTATTGAATCCAACTTAAACTCTCCGCCGTCTGCAGACTATGTGGCGGAGATCTATGAGAGCAATTTGAATCTGCAGAAAGTCCTGTACTATGGATTCGGCGGCCCGGGAGACCTGACCGGGGATTATTTAAGCGGTTATGATGACCAGATGAAATATATCATGACTCATCTTGCCGCCAGCGTAGCATACGCAGGAGAAGAAGTCGGATTCCACGGATGTTATGAAAGCGGAATCCAGAAATATGGGATCCGGGAATATATCCAGTTCCTTTACAGCCAGGAGGCTCCGCCAAGTGCAGCCATCAGCCTTTCCTCTACTCAGGAAAAGGCATACTTAGAGGGCGATGTGCAGAGAACTGCCAATATCACCTTAAATGGGGATCACAGAAACTATATCACCCTGAGCCTTCCCACAGGCGTAACCTATCATGATACAAACGGCGGGGAACAGAGTGGAGGAAGCGTAACGATTTACGGAGGCACCACCTTCTACTTTACCGCTGCAAAAACTGTACACGGGACATGGAACTCCGGAAACTTAAGCGGTCAGATCGGCGCCCAGTGGAAGACCCTGGTGGTTTCCGCAGGGGACGGCTATCAGGACGTGGGCTATGGAGAATTTTATGAGGAACCAAGCGCTTCTGTCAGCTTTTCCATCCAGTGGATGGATTTCTCCTGGGTGGAAGTGATCAAGCAGGATGCACAAAGCGGTGTCCGCCTGGCAGGGGCTGTCTTCGGGATCTACCGGGATGAAGCCTGCACGGATCTCATCACTAAGATGCCGGCGACCGATGAAAACGGCGCCACAAAGGCAGAACTGAACATGGGAGAAGGGACCGTTTACTTAAAAGAAATCTCAGCTCCGGAAGGCTACAAACAAAATCCAACGGTCTATAAAGTGGAACTAAAAGTTGCGGCCACCCAGACAGTAACCGTGACCAATGAGGAACAGAAAGGAAAGATCGTGATCCGCAAACAGGGCGAGCGGCTGTCCGGAGTATCCGGGGAAGAGGGAAATCTTTCCTTTACCTATGAAAATGCACCATTTGCAGACGCCCAGTATAAGATCTATGCGGCAGAGGATATCTACAGCCAGGATAAACAGACCCTGATCCATCATGCCGGGGATCTGGTTTCAGAACTGACTACTGGAGCTGATGGCAGCTGTGAGAGCGGGATGCTCTATCTGGGCAGTTACCGGATCGTGGAAACCAAAGCGCCCCATTCCCTGACCATCGGGGAATCCGAGGAAGAGCGGACGAAAAACGTGATCCTTTCCTATGCCGGCGAAACGGTGGAAGTGGTAGAGGAAGAAGCTGCCTATACCAATGCACGGCCGAAGGTGGAAGTTCAGGTCGTAAAGAAATCGGAAAATGAAGATGTGACCTTACAAGGCGCTGTGTTTGGGCTGTATGCGGCAGAGGACATTACCACTGCCGACGGTACCGTGCTGGTAAAAGCGGGTACACTGATTCAGAGTGTGGAATCCGGTGGAGATGGCAACGCAGTGTTTACCGCAGACATTCCCGTTGATTTCCATTATGCAGTAGAAGAGATCCAGGCACCGGAATTTTACTATATGAGCAGCGACCGGTATGAATTCTACTATGCGTATCAGGATGATACGACCTACACATATCAGTTTGCCCACACCTTTACCAATAAAGAGGTACGGGGCGAGATCCATATCGAAAAGATCGACAAGGATACCCAGTCTTCCACATCTCAGGGAGACGGGGATTTAGACGGCGCCGTTTACGGCCTGTATGCGGCAGAGGCGATCCAGCATCCAAACGGCAAGAGCGGAACTCTTTATGAAAAGGATGAACTGGTGACCCAGGGTGTGATCGAAGATGGAGAACTGGATTTTACGAACCTGTATCTTGGAAGCTACTATGTGCAGGAGATTTCTGCACCACCTTCCAATGCCTATCTGATCGATGAGACCAAATATCCAGTAGAGCTTTCCTATGAAGGACAGGAAGTGGAGATCGTACACCGGGATGTAACGGTAGTGGAGACGATCAAGAAACAGGCGTTCCAGCTCATTAAGATCTCGGAAGACGGGGATCAGACGGAAACGGATTTGTTAGAAGGGGCCGGCTTTAAAGTGTACCTGATCAGCGCCTTAAAAGGCGTGCAGGACGGAACCATCCAGCCTTCCAATGGCACAGAATATGCAGCCGAGGATTTCATCGGCTATGATTTCAGCAAGGACGAGTGTGCTTCCTATTATGAGAACGGGGAAAAGATCGTTGTAGAAGAGATGTTCAGTGATCAGAACGGCTATGTACTTTCTCCGGAACTTCCCTATGGGAAATATGTGGTCGTGGAATCTACCGTGCCGGAGAATATGAACGGGATCAATCCTTTCCTGGTAACGATTGATGAGGACAGCCGTGAGCCTCAGCCATGGCGTGTCTTTGATGACCGTCCTTTTGAATTTTATTTTAAGATTATCAAAAAGGACGCACAGACCGGACTTCCGGTGCTGAAAAACAGCGCAGCATATAAGATCTACGACGTAGAAAAGGAAGCATATGTTTCCATGAAGGTGCGTTATCCGGAAGTGGCTACCATTGATACGTTTGAGACCAATGAGGAAGGGTATCTGGTAACGCCTGAGGAATTAAAGAGCGGCACGTACCGGATCGAAGAAGTAAAAAGCCCCAACCTGTTCGTACAGCCAGGATCCGAAAATGCCCTGATGGATGGGGAAACGTCCATTCCACTAAATGAGGTGACAAATGCAGGCACCTATGAGGAAGCCCCAAGGGATTCCATCACCATTAAAGTGGACAGCGAAACTGCCCATGAAGTGGAAGAGGATACCGGCAAGACCATTATTGTGGTGGAAGTTTCCAATGATGAGGCGGTAGGAAGCCTGACTATTGAAAAGACCGGGGAAGTACTGGTGGATGCCGAAGCTGCAGAAGCACCGGTCCTTGCCAAAGTCCGCAATGCACTGGCAGGCCTGGTAAACCGTGTGTCCAACCTGGTTACCGGAGAGGATGCCATGGAAGTCGCAGAAGGCTATTCCTTTACCTATGAGGAGCAGGGGATTGCCGGCGCAGAATTTTCCATCTACGCAAGAGAGACCATCTATTCCCCGGATGGCCAGACGGATGAAGAGGGAAATCCGGTAATCCGTTATGAAAAGGACGCTTTAGTGGGAACCATTGTAACCGGCGAGGACGGAAAAGGGACGCTCAATAACCTTCCGGTAGGCGATTACTATATCAAAGAGACCAAGACCGGAGATTCCTTTGTCCTGGATCCGGAAGAGAAAGACTTTTCCATCACCTATCAGGGACAGGAAGTTGCAGTGGACTATGTGACAAAAGAGATTGAGAACCAGAGGCAGAAAGTGGATCTTACGGTGGTGAAGAAATCTTCCCAGACCGGGGAACCCCTTGCAGGCGTTGTGTTCGGCCTGTATGCGGCTGAGGATATCATAGGTGCAGACGGAAGCGTTCTGGTGGAAGCTGGCGCTCTGATCGAAAAGGCAGCCACTGGGGAAGACGGAACCCTTGTCTTTTCTTCAGACCTTCCCCATGGGAAATATGAGATTCGGGAGATCGAACATCTGCCGGGATATTTGCCAAATGAGGAACCAATCGAAGTGGACGCTTCCTATACGGACCCGACCCTGGAAGTGATCGAGATCACCAAGGAAGTGGAGAATCAGCCGACCGTGACGGAGATCACGAAGACCGATATTACCGGGGAGAAAGAAGTAGAAGGCGCTACGCTTCAGGTAATGAATGAAGACGGAGAAGTGGTAGAAGAATGGGTATCTGCTGCCGAGCCTCACGTGATCTATGCCCTGGCGCCGGGAAATTATACCCTCCATGAAGAGTCTGCACCGACAGAAGACGGTTATGTACGGGCAGAGGATGTAGCTTTTACGGTAGAGGAAACGGGAGAGATCCAGCAGGTTTCCATGAAAGATGACCATACGAAAGTGGAGATCAGTAAAACGGATATTACCGGAGAAGAGGAAATCGAAGGTGCTCATCTGCAGATCCTTGATAAGGATGGAGAGGTGGTAGAGGAATGGACCTCTACGAAAGAGCCTCACCTGATCGAATATCTCCCGGTAGGGGAATATACCCTGCATGAGGAAAGTGCGCCTACGGAATCCGGATATGTGCGTGCGGAAGATGTGACTTTTACAGTAGAGGAGACTGGGGAAATCCAGCAGGTTTCCATGAAGGATGACCATACGAAGGTGGAGATCAGCAAGACAGACATTACCGGGGAGCAGGAGATTGAAGGAGCCCACCTGCAGATCCTGACGCCGGATGGAGAAGTGGTAGAGGAATGGACCTCAGAGAAGGAACCCCATCTGGTGGAATACTTAGCGCCTGGAGACTATATTCTCCATGAAGAATCTGCGCCGGAAGGCTTCCTGATCGCAGCAGATGTAGAATTTACCGTAGAAGAGACAGGAGAAGTACAGCAGGTATCCATGGTGGATGAGGTTCCTATGGGACAGCTTGTGATCAAAAAGACGGATGCGGCAGACAGTTCCGCTTTAGCCGGCGTAGGATTTACCCTGACAAATAAAGAGACTGGAGAAGTAGTGGCAGAGCTGACAACCGGGGGAGATGGCACCGTGACCAGTGACCTGCTTCCCATCGCAACCTATGAGGAAGGCAAGGTAGCTGGGGACATTACTTATATCCTGACAGAAACCAAGCCGTTAGAGGGCTATGTGGCAAATGAGGAGTCCTATGAGATTACCTTCAGTTATCAGGATGCAGAAACAAAAGTGATCGAAGTGGTACAGGAGATCACCAATGAGAAAGCGCCGGATGCACCGGAAGAAGTAAAGACCGGAGACAATACCATGCTTATCATTCCGGTAATCATCGGGATTCTGGCGGTGATCGGAATTATCCTGTTAATTATCCGGATCCGCCGCAGCAAGAGGTAAGAGGAGTTAAGAGGATTTTAGAGAAATTTATAGTAGATAGAGAAATCCTGTAGGATTCTAACCTGCAGGGAAACGGATAAGCTGGAGCGGCAGTGTACTTTATCGGTATGCTGCCGCTCTTTTTTTGACTGGAGGCAGAGGATGAAAAAAGAATATATCTTATTGGGGATTCTGGTTGTCATTCTGCTGGCAGCAGGGCTTTGGATCTTCCAGATCATCAGCGAATACCAGCGGGCAGACCAGGAATATGAGGAGTTAAAGGAATATGTAAAAGAGGCAGAGGAAGAGGAGCAAGACCAAAAGGAAGGGCAACCGGAAAAGCAGGAGGAAGAAGAGCGTGGGGAACCCGGCAGTGCAGAGGCATTTGCTGTTGACTTTGAGGCGTTGCAGCAGATCAATGCGGATATTGTGGCTTGGCTTCGGATTCCTGACGTTTTGGATTATCCAGTGGTACAGGGAACGGATAATTCCTATTACCTGCACCATACCTTCCGAAAAGAGTATAACATTGCCGGGAGTATTTTTCTGGATGCCAGAAATACGGCGGATTTTTCTGATAGTAAGAACATCATTTACGGCCATAACATGAGAAACGGCAGTATGTTCCATGTGCTGAGAAAGTTCCAGGATCTGGATTTCTATCAGGCAAACCGGGAGATCTGGCTTTACCTGCCGGATTGCAGCGTACAGGTTTATGAGATTGTAGAGTGTGAAGAGGTGAAGGCTGCAGGAGAAGCATATGAGCTGGTAAATGGAAATGAAGAGGAAAAGGAACTGATCCTTTCTACCTGTAGTTCACGGTCTGAGTGGAGAGTGATCGTAAGAGGAAATTTGAAATAGGAACTATTCATTTATAGAGATCATATACATCATGGCTAATGTGATTTCTTTAATCACATATTTTAAATCTTTTCAAATGCCAGTAAAGTCTCATTTTGTAGTCTTTTTGGCATTTGAAAACGGTTTAAGCGACTCATAGAGCTTTATATATTTTTTGCCTCATTAACTATTCTTCTAAATGCTCTTTAGTTATTTCTTTAAATGCAGATTTATGAATTTTATATAAAGCATCCTTGATTGCTGCATTCCCTTTCTTTCTGTACCTTATCCCAGAAAAAACAACACAAATTACGGTAAGTATGATTGCTTTAAAACAGGATTGTTAAATCCGAGTACGTCAAATAAAATATATGAAATATAGGATGATAAAGCTGTGGAAATTTTTGAATGAAAATTTTTCCCATTTTAATCGTCTCCTATCCACATATATCCGGTTCCATAAATTGCTTTTATATAGCTGTTTCCATTCTTTTCAATTTTTTTAGCCGACTTATTGCAGTGTTTAAGGAGGCGTCCTCAAAGAAATTTTCGTTACAATACCATAAATGAGTAAAAGCTGATTACGCTTTAAGATATGCCCCTTATTTGCAATAAGGTAATCATAAATTATATATTTATTCTATATTCCAAAGACGATATGTCAATCTCAATATTATTTTCATAAGTTTTAAGTGTGGAGAAATTTATATAAAACACCATCATTAAAAATAGCTTCTACTTGTTTTAACTTTAAGCGTTTGATCAATGCAGAAATTTCTTTTAATGAATCGGAAGAGAAAAAGTTTTGTTATATATCATCAGCGCCTAAATCATAGCCCAGGCTTATGTTTTTTTCTAAATCATTTGCATTTTTAATAAAGACGATAATCTCATTGACAAAAACTACATATGTAGTTATAATTAGGCTGATAACAATCGATGTTATCAATGATAAAAGTCTAGTGCATTATGCTATAGGAGGACAAGGATATGATTAAATTACTTAATGACAAAGTTACTCAGAAAGAAATCCCGGAAGTAGCTTGTGGATCATGGGCATCAGATGTTTGTGGGAAAGATCCTGAAGGATGTGGTTTTTGGTCAAAGGACTGTTGTTCCATAACAGATGGCGGAGCTTGTGGAATTGGCTCTTATGATTGCACTGACTCGAATGGAAAGGCATAAGTAACTATTTGATTATATTTGCACTAGACTTTTATTTGAGTAAAAGCCCTATTTTAAATAGGGCTTTTAAATAAAACAAAGGAGAAAAATTTATGTTGACGCACCCTTATATTGTCGAAACACATATGTTTAAGTATGAAAACAAACCCTTTATTTTTGAGGTTATAGGTCAAAATCTATATGATGTGGATGAGGATACTTATAATATCGCACAATTATGTGATGGTAGTAGTATTGACACCATTGTGCAAATTGCAAGGGATAAATATGGATTAGATAATGAATATACAAAGAATATTTTGAGTGACTTGGAAAAAAACAAATTGATTATGGATCAAAAAGCGCATATATTTCATAGGACAGAAAAAATCGAATTCCCGGATAAAATGCCAATATATGCTCTGGCTTTGCATGTGGCGCATGATTGTAACCTGCGGTGTTTATATTGCTATGGATCAGGGGGGAGTTTTGGCGGCCCAAGGGACTATATGGATGAAAAAACAGCTTTGAGATCTATAGACTTTCTTTTAGAGAATGCTCCAGATGAATTACAATATAGTATTATTTTCTTTGGCGGTGAACCGCTAATGAATTATGATTTAATCAAAAAAGTGACGGAATATTGTCGCAAAAAGGAAAAAGAGACTGGGAAAGTATTTAACCTGGGCATGACAACAAATGGTACTCTTTTGAATGATGAAATGATGGAGTATTTTGATAAAAACGGAATTACAATTGGCATAAGCATAGATGGTCCTAAAGAAATTCATGATCAGTGTAGAAAATGTGCGGACGGTTCAGGAAGTTTTGACAGTATGTTCAAAAATGTAGAAAAACTTCTTGAAAGAAGGGATGGTAAAGTCACTGCACGAATCACGTTGACACGAAAAGATCTAGAAATGCATAAAATCACCCATGAAGTAGAAAATATGGGATTTAAAAAAGTCAATGTGGCATTAGTTGAGGCTGATGAAAACACACCTTTTGCAATTCATAAGGAAGATTTAGAAGTTATAAATCAAGAATACAAAATAATTGCAGAGGAAATGTATAATGCAATTATAGAGAGAAGAAAATTTTATACGAATATTTTCTATTCACATCTAAGTATGCTGCACAATAAGAACATTATGTTTTATAATTGTGGAGCAGGAAGACGATATATGGCGGTTGCTCCCGATGGGTCACTCTATTTATGCCATCGTTTCGCTGGTATGGAAAATTATAAAATGGGTGATGTGTTTAATGGGATTTTACCTGGTACACAAAAGAATGTGATTAATGCGCATGTAGATGCTAGAGAAGAATGTCAAGAGTGTTGGGCAAGGTATATCTGTGGCGGAGGATGCTTTTATAATTCTGTCGAAAAAGGAGGAAGTCTATATAAGTCACCAAACTTTTACTGTGAATCATATAAATGCTTATTTGAGACAAGTATGTATTTGTACTGGAAACTGAATTCTTATGACCCAACTATAGTTGAAAGATTGCTTGCGCCGGCCGGAGAAAACTATTACGATGAAGAAGCAACTAATTGTTAAATAAAACTAAATTCAATGAGTCGCTTTAAAGATATTATAAGCTCTAAAATCTACTAGAAATACGCCGAAAAATATCTTTAAAGCGACAGTTTCGATTTATTGGAGATTACTAATGAACACCACCATAGCCTTTGCTTTTACGCTAGTAATTGTTATGTATCTTTTAATTATGCTGTCCTCAATTAAAGATGTAAAAAAAAGAGGGAGTTTAAAACAAATATTAAAATTTTTAGTTCAGCTCTTCGGAATTGTTATTATAATAAATTTCTTTTATAATATATCTATAGAAGAATTTTATTTTCATATCAGCGATATTTTAATCGGAATTGCATTTGGATGGATTATGGGAGTTTTATCAATTGCTATAGTAAACAAGTTCAAAGTTATTATTTTATTTCCATTCACTACTAAATTAAAAAAGTGCGATAAAAAAAGGATATGCATTTTCTTTTTGACATGTTTTGTTGAAGAAATTATATGGCGCTGTTATTTGCTGAGTCTTTATACTATAGTACTGAATAATAGCCTGGTTGCTATTATATTAATTTCATTTTTATTTGTTGCTTCTCATATCAAAAGAAAAATAAAGTATCTATCTTTGATAGACCTTTTAATATTTTCTATTTTAATCTCAAGTATTTATCTTGTGTTTGATAATTTAATGATTATATA
>ERZ1090861.1446-NODE-1446-length-12056-cov-4.544788_pt1 | contig 12056 bp, 8 predicted proteins | sample MGYA00478482_ERZ1090861 | MGnify/ENA primary metagenome ERZ1090861 (study PRJEB33644, sample SAMEA5815744) | chicken gut metagenome | biome: Chicken; feature: Gastrointestinal Tract; material: Caecum | place: Ireland | collected 2019-01-01 | study: A study of the... | reverse complement strand
CGTCGAGGCACTTTCCATAAAGGCCTGTGCGGCGCGGCTCTTTTCCGAAGAAACAACCGAGCCCATCTTGCGCGGGGCATCCGCGCCCGTTTGCTCGGCCGCCGGCTGAGCTGCGGGCGAAGCAGGCGCTTCTGCGCGCACGGCCCCGGAGAATGTCCCCGCCGCAATGGCGGCGCTCAGCGCGAGCGAAATCCAAAAGTTTTTCTGCATCATTTGGCTTCACCTCCGAAGCGAGCGCCGCGGCGCGTCGTAAGCGCGAGCAGCCCGCCCAAGGCCATCAGGAGCGTGCCGTACCAGATGAACATCACGAAGGGCTTCACATAGGCGCGAACGACCCAGCCGTTGCCGTCGGAAGTGGGCGTCGCGAGCGACACGTAAACGTCTTCGATCGGCAGATGTACGATCGCCGCTTCCGTCATCGTCATGTTCTGCACGGAGTCGTAGTTGCGCTTTTCGGGATTGAGTTCCGTGATTTCGTTGCCCGAAGCATCGAGAATCGTGATCGAACCGCGCGCGCCCGTGTAGTTGGCGCCCCGGTATTCGGCCCAGCCGTTGTAGCGGAAGGTGATATCGCGAATCGTGACGACATCCTTCGGATACATGGTCATGTTGCGCTCGACTTCGTATTCGGAAACCGCCACGGCCCCGAAGATCACGAGCGCAACGCCGATGTGCGCAATGTGCATGCCCCACCAGGGGAGCGTTTGACCGAAGATGCTGCGTTTTTGCGCCGCAGCCGTGCGCGCATAGCGCACCCAGTCCGCAACGGCAGAAGTGACGATCCAGGCGGCGAGGAACGCGCCCGTCGCCATAATGAGATCGAACTCGCCCAAAAGAACGGGAACAAGAATCCCGAAAGCGAGCGAAACAACAAGCGGCACCCCGAGAAGCTTCGCGAGCTTTTCCGGATTCTGCTGCTTCCAGGCCGCCACCGCGCCCGGCGCCAGGAGGAAGGCCGTCGGCACCATCATCGAACCGAAGACGGCGTTGAAGTACGGCGCGCCGACGGTGATCTTGTCGCCCGTCACGGCATCAAGCAAGAGCGGATAAAGCGTCCCGAGAAGCACCGTACCCATCGCGGCAACGAGGAGCAGGTTGTTGCCCATCAGCATCGACTCGCGGGAGCACCAGCCGAAAGCGCTCGTCGTCCCGACCGAAGCGCCCTTCCATGCAAAGAGAAGGAACGAAATGCCGATCACGAGGCAGAGGAAGACGAGAATGAACATGCCGCGCGTCGGATCGGAGGCAAAAGCGTGCACGGAAGTGAGAACGCCCGAACGCACGAGGAAGGTGCCCAAAAGCGAGAGCGAGAACGTGAGGATCGCCAGGAACACCGTCCAGATCTTGAAGACGCCGCGCTTTTCGGTAACGGCAAGCGAATGCATGAGGGCCGTGCCCGTGAGCCACGGCATCAGGGACGAGTTTTCAACCGGGTCCCAGGCCCACCAGCCGCCCCAGCCGAGTTCGTAGTACGACCAGTAGGCGCCGAGCGCAATGCCGAGCGTCAGGAGAATCCACGAAGCCGTCGTCCACGGACGCATCCAGCGCGCCCAGGAGACGTCGAGACGCCCGCCCATCAGTGCGGCGATCGCAAAGGCAAAGGGCACCGCAAAGCCCACGTAGCCGAGGTAACGCATCGGCGGATGGAAGATCATCCCCGGGTCCTGCAGAAGCGGGTTCAGGTCCGCGCCGTTCATGGCGGGCGGAAAAAGACGCAGGAACGGGTTCGACGTCGCGACGATAAAGAGGAAGAACCCGAAGGCAACGAGCGAGAGCGTGCCGAGAATGCGCGCGAGCACCTTCTCGGGAAGTCGGCGCGCGGAGAACGCCACGGCGGCCGTCCACCAGCAGAGCGTCGTCACCCAGAAAAGAATCGAGCCTTCGTGCGAGCCCCAGACGGCGGCAAGTTTGTAGTACCAGGGCAGAAGCAGGTTGGAGTTTCTCGCAACGTTCAACAGCGAGAAGTCGCTCGTGACAAAGGCGTACGCGAGCGCACCGATCGCAACGGTGGCGCTTACGGCAAGCCCGACGGCTGCAGCCGTGCCCGTACGCATCCAGCTGCGAATATCGAGCTGCGCACCCGCAAGCGAGAGCACGCCGCCCGCAGCAGCGATGACGAGCGAGAGGATAAGGGCAAATTGCCCGATCTCAGCAGTCACTTGGTCAAGTCCTTATGGCGAGGGTTTGCTTTGCGGCACCGACAGCAACCGAACGCGCAGCAAACGTGCTTCGCGCGCCGGGCGTCGGCTCCGAAAGCGAAAAAAGCGCCGCTCTCTTCATTCCGGGGAGCGGCGCTTTTCGCGGACGGCCGCCGCAGCTTTCGGGGCGGGCGGCCGCGGCATTCCGCAGTAGCGGAATTACTTCTTCTGTTCGACGTCCTTGATGTCGGCGCGAAGGATCTGGTCGTGGATGAAGGCCTGGACCTTGCGCTGCATCAGGAGGTGACGAACTTCTTCCTTGCGTTCTTCATACTTCGGGAAGAGCTGCGCGTCGCGAACATCTTCAACCTTGAGGACGTGGAAGCCGGCGGGCGACTGCACCGGGGTCTTGCTCATTTCACCCTTCTTGAGACCCTTGATGGCGTCGGAGAGCTGGCCCGTGTAGACGGAAGCGGACTGCCAATCGAGGATGCCGCCGACGGACTTCGACTGTTCGTCAAGGGACTTTTCAGCCGCAAGCTTCGCAAACGAAGCGCCGCCATTGATTTCCTTGATGAGGTCCTGCGCTTCCTTTTCCGTCTTCACGAGGATGTGGCGCAAACGGTATTCATGCTTGCCCCAGCGGTCGGCTTCCTTCTGGTACTGATCCTTCATCTCCTGTTCGGTGACGGGATTGTCCTTGAGGTAAGCGTTGACGGCATGCTTCATGAGGATCATGTCCGTCATCGTGGAGACTTCCTGCTTGACGGCGTCCTGCTTGTCGATGCCCTTGTCGCGAGCGTACTTGGCCATCACTTTGTATTCGGTGACCATCTGCTTGACCTGATTTTCAAAGTCGGGCGACGCGATCATCTGGTTGGCATTGGGATTGTTCGCAAGCGCTTCGGCCGCAACCGATTCCTGCTGAGCCTTCGTAACGAGCTCGCCGTTGACGGTGAAGTCCTTGAATTCAGCCATGGCGGAGCCGGCAGCAAGCGCGAGAGCGAGGGCGGCGGCAATCGTGGTCTTCATCATTTTTTCCTTAGTCCTTTTTAGAAGAAATCGACTTTGCTAGCCTCCGCTCGTACGCGTATCCACGCGGATCTCCTGTGGGCGGGGCCGAAACAACTCGAGAAGTTTTATACGCTTCTAAAATTTCGTGAACCTTATCGAAAAAGCGGCTCGCGCCCGCGCTCTCCGCGCCCAGCGGCCGTTTCCATGCGCGAAGTTGCGCAGCCCTTCTTGCCGGGCTTCCTTCGCGCAAAGAAACGCCGCCCTCCTTCCGTTTGAAGAAGAGCGGCGGTTTCTCGGGCGCCCTGGCGAAGCCGCAAGCGGGACCTCGCAGCGATTGACCCCAACTTTCAGCAGCTGAGGAACGCCGTAATCAAATGCGCGTACGTGTCGTAAAGCGTCACAAGAGCGCGCTCATCAAAGTCGACGGCTGCTTCCCCCGTGTGCTCGGGGAGCCCCGCGCCGACCATAAAGTACCCGGCGCGCCCGCCCGACTCCTGAACGCGGCGCATCAAAAGCGTGCCGTCGTCCGAGCCGTTGTAGGGCATCGTCGGACCGATCTTGCGGCAGTAGCGCGCACGACGCGCACAAACCGTCACGAACTGCGTGATCGAATCGTCGGGAATGAAATCGACCGCTTCGCCCACGATGCGGCTGCGGCACTCGACGCCGAAACTCGCTGCGGCGCCGCGGGCGCGCATGAAGGCTTCGTCGGTAAGCTCCCGGTTGATGGCGGCCGTCTCGCCGCGCACCTCGGCACAACGTTGCGGCCTTCGCCCGCGTGAAGCGCGCCGACGTTGACGCGCGTCATGCCTTCGGCGTGGCGCGGCAGACCCATCACGTTAATTGCGGCATTGGCGGCCGCGAGCAGCGCATTGCGCCCGATCTGCGGCTGCATGCCCGCATGCGAAGGCTTGCCGGCAAATTCAAAGTCGATCTTCGTCGTGCAGAGGAACTTGTTCGGCGCCGCAATGACGAGACCGTCCTCAATATCGACGCCCAGGTGTGCGCAAAGCAGAATGTCGACGCCCTTCAAAAGATCGGACTGCAGAATCGGGTACGCTCCGCGCGAACCTTCTTCGGCGGGCTGAAAAATAAAGACGATGCGCCCGGAGAGTCGGTCGCGGTTGGCGGCGACGAACTTCGCGAGGCCGCTCGCAACGGCGAGGTGCCCGTCGTGGCCGCAGGCGTGCATGATGCCCGGACGCGCCGACGCAAAGCCCTCCCGCGCGGGAATGTGCGAGGGATCGGAGGGCTCGTCCATGTAGATGGCATCGAGTTCAACGCGAATCGCGAGCGTGCGGCCCGGGCGCCCCGTGTCATACGTTGCTGCAAGCCCCGGGCAGTCGCCCATGCGCTCGAGGAACTGCGCATCGGCCCCTTCGGCTGCAGCGCGCGATTTTGCGCGCGCGGCTTCCTGGACGTCGCGGCCTCGAATGAATTCAGGCGCAATGAACTCGGGACCGAACTTGAGCTCAAAGCCGGCCTCGGAGAATATGCGCGCCATGAGCGCCGTCGTCTCGAACTCGCACCAGCCCGGTTCCGGATTGCGGTGGATCTGACGACGAATTTTGACAAGCATGCCCGGATCGACAGGATCGGTCCAGCCGGGCAGCAAATGCTGCATGCGATTGGTTTCTACGGCCGCACCTTGATCGAATTGTTCGGTCATAGCAGGGAAACTGAACTGGAATCGCCCGATAGCTCCGAAACCAACGAGCGACAGGTTGAGGGAAATACCTATTATGTGTGAGGTTATTTTACATGTCCGCTCAATCTGTCAACATTGGGAAAAGGTATTGGCGCCAAAAAGATTTGCCCCCAAATGCTTAGTAAACAATTATACGTAGGTAAAAGCCACCCCGATGTGGGCGTCGCCGGCAGCTGCAGCGCCCGCAATCAGGGCATGGGCGCGAGCGGCGCTTCGTGGAAGCGTTCGGGCGCAGCTGTACCGATCGGCGCGAGGAGCGGCGTGCCGTTCAGAATGACGCCCTCTTCGAGACTCGCCTTGAGGTCGAGCGAATAGTAGTTGCCCTCGTCCGAAACCTCCCGCTTCATGAAGTCGGCGAGTTCGAGCTCGCTCAGCGCCCGGCGCGAACCGCGCAGCACCGTTTCGGAGAGCCGCATGACGGATTCGGGCACACGTGTTTCGATCGAGGCCTCGATCGTAGGTTTGTGTCCGTCGCGCATACCGCTCGTGAGCTCGGCCGTAAAGGTCGCCGTTTCGCCCTTGTCCGTCTTGAAAGTGAAGGGCTTCACCGCGAGATGCATCAGGCCGCTCTCGCGCACGATGCGCTCGAGCTCAACGTCGTCGACGGGCCTCATGAGCGAAACGGGCACGTTCTCGGCATGCATGTCGAGCTCGATCGCCTCAAGTTCGAGTTTGCGGTCAAGCGCGGACTCGCGATTCACAAGAAGCTTCACCTCTGCATCCTCGGCCCGGAAGTTGTAGCGGCCGGAAATGACGCTCTCGCTTTGCGCGGCTTCCTGGTGCGCCTGCGCGCGCACGTCGCGGAATACCGCCGTGAGACCGCCGCGCCAGTCGCCCGCGAGGACCTCAACCTGTTCGGCGCGGCCGTTGTTTCTCACAAGGAACCACTCAAGCCCGCCCGCAGGCGTTTCGCGCAGATCGAAGAGATTCTCCGCAGCGGCATCCTTCGTCTTGAAGGAAAGAACATTCCCCGCAGGGTCCGTGAGCTCCGTGAGCAGATTTGCCGCACTGAATTTTGACTTGGCGCGGCTCTTGCTGAAGGTGAGCGAAAGCTTGATCGGCTCGCTCGAAGCAAGGTGCCACGTCATCGGGCCGACTCCGGAAGTCACCGTGCCGAGCCGCATATCGAAGGGCGTAGCCTCGAAGGCCAAGCGGAATTCGCCGGAAAAGAGCGACCAGCCGTAGCGCATCGAAAGGCGCGGGTGTCGACCCTCGAGCGCAGCCAAAAGGCGCGCCGAGCTCGGCGTGTCGTTGAGCGCAAAAATGTCACCCGTCAGCCCGAAAGGCCCGAAGTGCGCAACAACGTCAAAGTCGAGCGTAATGGGCGCTTCGGCCGGATTGTCGCTCAGAATGCTCGAAGCGACCGTGACGCGCAGGCGGTCGCGTCGCTCGAAAAAGCTCGACTCGCGCGGCTGCGCCGTGATGATAAGTGCGGGAGAAACGGACCCCGGTTCGACAAGCTCGGCAATCAAGTCATCCTGCAGATCGCGCTGCTTCAAGATATAGAGGCCGTCGGCCGCAATCAGGACGATGAACGCGGCACTCACCGCCCAGCAGTGCTTTCTGATGAATTCGCAGATAACCACCATGCTTAGAGCCCGTTTTCCTCTCGATTGCCCGCGCTTCTTCGAGAAGGCGGGGGGGTTGATTTTGGAGCGCCCGCCCGCTGCGGGCACCTCTTGTTGTTCTTCTTCACGCAGCCGCTGCAGAAAGCCGCTCGGCGCCGCCATGGGACGCCCGACCGCGTATTTCGCCCTATTATGCCGTCGCCGCTCTCCGCCTGACGAAGCGCGGGTACTCGAGAGCGGGACGGAAATGTTGCAAAATTCTTCTCGCCCGTGCGAGGCCGACCGCTTCCTCGGCGCTCGAGCACCTAGAATCGACTGCCGCATAAGCATTCCCAAGCACTTCCCCGATATTTTCGCCGGGCTGCGCAGCCGTTACGAATTGTCGCCTCTGCGCCACAGCCGCAACAGTTCGTTTTCGAGCGTCTTTCGCAATATGCTGCCTCTATTCGCCGCCACCTCTTCGATTGTGTCCCGTACGCCGTCAATTAGCGTTCTCCCTAATGAAACTCGTTGCTCGAAAAAGATCGCTATCAGGAGTCGCTTGCCTATAGAATGCGAATACGGGTATAAAGTAGCCCCTGCCGCGCCGAACGGCCGACCCCAGCTCCAGAGTGAGCAGCCGGTTTCGGTGTACCGTGGAAAGAAGCCTTTCTCTGTCCCTGCCGTCAAGATACGCTGCCAGCGGCAAACTCAGAGAGGCATTTTTGCGCGCCCTGGTTTCGGCTGTGGGGCTTGCTTCCCGATAGGAGGCCCAGAAAAATGACTCATCTCGATCCGAGTATTCGCGTTCCCATTGACGCGGACAATGTCGCCATCTGGCGCGACGAATCCCGCTGCGTCAAGTGCACGCTCTGCTCGCAGGTCTGCCGCGACGCCATCGGCGTGCTCGGCAGGTACGATCTCTCTCAGACGGGCGGGCGCGCCATCTGCACCCACTGCGGTCAGTGCGCGGCGGTCTGCCCCGTTGACTCGATCCGCATCCGCAGCGAATGGGCTGCGGTGAAGAACTGCATTGCCGACCCTGAGAAGATCGTGATCTTCTCCACGTCGCCCTCCGTTCGCGCCGCGCTCGGCGAAGCCTTCGGCCTTCCCGAGGGGAGCTTCGTCGAAGGCAAGATGGTGGCGCTGCTTCGCAGACTCGGCGCCGACTTCGTGCTCGACACGAATTTCGCCGCCGACCTCACGATCATGGAGGAAGCGAGCGAACTCATTGAGCGCGTGACGAAGAAAACGGCGCCGCTGCCGCAGTTCACAAGCTGCTGCCCGGCCTGGGTGCGCTGGTGCGAAACGTTCCACCCGGAAATGCGCCCGCACATTTCGTCCGCGAAGAGCCCGATCGGCATGCAGGGCCCGACGATCAAGACGTACTTTGCCAAGGCGCGCGGGCTCGACCCCAAGCGCATCGTGAACGTCGCCGTCACGCCCTGCACCGCCAAGAAGGCCGAAATCCGCCGCGAAGAAATGAACGCCGCGGGCCGCCACCTCGGCATGCCCGAGATGCGCGACATGGACCACGTCGTTACGACGAGCGAACTCGCCGAGTGGGCCAAAGCCGAAGGCATCGACTTTGCGTCGCTCCCCGACGAGCCCTATGACAATCTCATGGGAGCGGCTTCGGGCGCAGGCGTCATCTTCGGCAACACGGGCGGCGTCATGGAAGCGGCGCTGCGTACGGCCTACCGCTTCATCAACAAGACCGATGCGCCCGACGCGTTCTACGAATTCAAGCCCGTTCGCGGAATGGAAGAAGTGCGCGAAGCCGAGGTCGATCTCGGCGCGGCGAAAATTTCGATTGCCGTCACATACGGCACGGCCAACGCCGAACGCTTGATTCGCGCCATTCAGAGCGGCGAGAAGCACTGGGACTTCGTCGAGGTGATGACGTGCCCGGGCGGCTGCATCGGCGGGGGCGGACAGCCCAAGGCCTTCGGCGACGACCGCACGAAGCGCATTGCCGCACGCAACGCCTCACTCTACAAGCGCGACGCGTCACTCGCCTGCCGTGCGAGCGACGCCAACGAAGAAATTCAGGAACTCTACCGAAGCTTCTACGGCAAGCCTCTTTCGCCGCTCGCCGAAGAACTTCTTCATACGACCTACACCGACAGAAGTCGGGACTTGAAATTAGGAGAAAAGAAAATGAAGTATCGCTGCAAGGTCTGCGGGTATGTCTACGAAGGCGACGAACTGCCCGAAGGCTACGTCTGCCCGATCTGCCACAAGGATGCGTCCTTCTTTGAAAAGGTCGAAGAAGAAAAGAAGTGCTGCGGCAAGCTCGCCGGCACGAAGACGGAAAAGAATCTGCAGGCCGCTTTCGCCGGCGAATCCCAGGCGCGCAACAAGTACACGTACTTTGCCGAAGTCGCCAAGCGCGAAGGCTACGAACAGCTCGCGGAAATCTTCCTGAAGACCGCACGCAACGAACAGGAACACGCCCGCCTCTGGTTCGAAGCCCTGGGCGGCATCGGTTCGACGGCTGAAAACCTCAAGGCCGCCGCCGAAGGCGAAAACTACGAGTGGACCGACATGTACAAGACCTTCGCTGAAGAAGCCGAAGCCGAAGGCTTTACGGAAATCGCCGCTCGCTTCCGCCTTGTCGCCGACATCGAACGCACGCACGAAATCCGCTACCTCAAGCTCCTTGAAAACGTCGAAATGCAGCAGGTCTTTGAAAAGGCCGGCCAGGCGATGTGGGAATGCCGCGTCTGCGGTCACCTCGTCGTCGGCCCGAAGGCCCCCGAAGTCTGCCCGGTCTGCGGCTACGCCCAGGCCTTCTTCGAAGTGCGCGCCGAAAACTACTAATCGACGCCGTAAGCGGCCGCAGCATGCGCCTTGAGTTCCGCCAGGGACTTCCGGCAGCGCCGGCGGCCGCCGAAGAAATCGAAGCCCGAATCGCGCTGAGCACGGTTCGGGCTTTTCTTTGCGTGGCGCCTGTGGTGCTACCAAAGCGCCGCCGATCAGCGAAGTCTCGCGGCGCGGCAGGCCTCAACGACGTACGGATTCTCGTTCTTCTGGAGCGCCCGAATGCGATCGGCGCGCTCGCACTCCCACTCGGTCGCCGGGTAGAGCTTATTCCAGCTTTCCATCAACTTGCGCTGCTGGCTCGAGAGCCGATACTGCGGATAGGCGGCCGCCATATAAAGCGTCGCGCGCGCAATTTCGCCTCGCGCATATTCGGGCGGCTCTGCACGGCGCCCGTCGATCTTCATTTCGCACGTGCCGAACGTGTTGGGCACGCCCGAAAGCATCGTGAAGTTGTAGTTAGATCGCAGCGCGTTCACGGCGCCGATCGCGGGAAAGAGGTTGTACATGTCGGCTTGCATGTAGCGGAAAGTTTCGTTCGCCTTTTCCGCGCACTTGCGCCCCTTGAAGCTGCGGCCCTTGTTGTCGACGCAAACGTCGGCGCCTTCGCGCCACTCGACGAAAAAGCGACCGAAGTTTTCTGCCGGCACGACATGCTCCCATTCGACGCGCACCGCACGCTTTTCGTGCTTGGGCGTCTTAAAACCCTCGGGCAGCTTTATGTTTTTCTTTTCGTCGAAGGGTGCGCGGCAATAGAGCGTCACACGGTGGTCGAAGTACACCGAACGCTCAAGCATTCGCTTGGCTTTCGAAAAAGAATCGTTGACCGTATTGCCCTCGATATTTTGAGCAAGCAGCATGCCAGCATAAAGCGCGGAAATGACGGCGGCCGCACCGATCGCTGCACGCTTCGTAAAACGCTTTTCGCCCGCAGGCACATTTGCTTTTGTCACGTTGTTATCCGTTTCCATATATAATCCGCTTCAAGCAGATTCGCTTTAAGAACGCCAAAGGTTTTGCAGCAATCCACTTCGATTGCTTGATGCTTGTTTTTCCCGGAGATTCGGCAGCGCTACGGCGCACGGAACCCGAGAGAAAAAGCGCCTGAGAACAGGCGCCGACCATTTTACGCATTTCAAACACGAAAAAGCGTGAATTTGTGTATCGGCTCTTCTTTTCTCTTCATTGAGGCGAAAAACCGGCAATGCCGCCGGTTTTCCGTCTTTATTTTTGAAATCGAAGCGCATCTATAAATGCGAAGCAAGCGGTGATAGAATTCGAGACGTGCTTTGAATCAATGCCGAGATAGCCTCTCAAAATACTTATGCCGAAAGCCGGCAATGAGAGAATCGGTATTTCATGCAGCGCTTGAAAGATTTTCAGCACCTTTGCTTTTTATCGTAATCAGCGAATCATTCGACAATTCAATTATTCATTTCGGAGACAGATAGAAAATGAAGCCCGAACTGCAGAAGATCCTGGAAGAAATTGAAGAGCTTCAGAACCAGATCAAGGTCAAGCAGGAACAGGCTCGCAGCCTTGCCGTGGATGAAGCCCAGCGCCTCATCTCCGTGCTGCAGATCAATTCCGGCGAACTCAAGTTCGGCAAGGAAGAAAAGGTCGTGCGTCCGCGCCGCGGCGTCGCTGCCCCGAAATTCCGCAGCCCCGACGGTTCCCGTACTTGGTCGGGCCGCGGCCGCCAGCCCGCCTGGATGGCCGATCTCCTCAAGCAGGGCTACAGCGAAGACGATCTCCTGATCAAGGACGAATAATTCGCCCCGATGAGACCGGCCCGGTACCGGTCCTCGACCTCGGAAGCGCCGCACGTGCAAACGCGCGGCGCTTTTCCTTTGTTCGTGTGGTTTGTTCGTTTGGTTTGTTCCGCCGGGGCATTCTGCGCGTCAGCCGCCTGAACTCTTTCAAATCACCTCGCACATTTCCAAACTTCTAAAAAAGTATTCGGGTTTTCTCGAATACAAACGCGATGTGTTGGTTGGGAACAGGTATGCTTTCTTGTGTATTGTGATGCCAAGGGAGCTCGCCATCGACAAGGTATGCCCGCGCATGCTTGCGAGAGCAAGCCCGTGCAAGGACAATCACCGATACGGAAGGATAGCCATCTACAAGAATGCTTAAGCATTACACTGACCTCAATTCCGCTTGAGTTTTCTTAAGCGCCTCCACATGCGTTAAGCACGAGTAAATCCACTTTGTTTCCCGGATAAGTCCTGCCGCCAAACGCGCCGCACAACCGATTCCGACAGTTCTCACGGACAACGACGATGCCTACGCCGAACACCTCTGATCAGAAAGAACGTCTCGCGAAAAGGGCGGCGCAGAACGAACCTGCCGTCCAAATGCTCTCGCCCGTCACCTGCGCGAAGATCCGCGCCTTTCGCGACGCGCGCGGCTGGGCCGTGTATCACCACCCGAAGGACCTGGCGATTTCCATTTCGCTTGAAGCGGCCGAACTGCTCGAACTTTTTCAGTGGTCGGGGTCGGATGCCGAGTGTCTGGAGAAGCGCGAGCGCATGCTCGAAGAACTCGCCGACATCGCGACCTACGCGGTGCTCCTCGCGGATCGGCTCGGTGCGTCGCTTGATGAAGCCGTTCTCGAGAAGCTCGAAAAAACGGAGGCGAAGTACCCTGCCGAAAGCATGGCTGCCGAAAAGGGGCTTGATCGCTACGAAGTACTCAAAGCCAAAGCGCGTGCCGAAGAAGCCGAAGCGCTCGCAGCAAAGATGTCTAATGAAGACGCGCCCGATCCGCTCGCACCGCTCAAAAACGCCATGCCCGCACTCGTCGAATATGCGCGTTTTTTGAAGT
>ERZ1090861.1445-NODE-1445-length-12058-cov-5.877864_pt1 | contig 12058 bp, 5 predicted proteins | sample MGYA00478482_ERZ1090861 | MGnify/ENA primary metagenome ERZ1090861 (study PRJEB33644, sample SAMEA5815744) | chicken gut metagenome | biome: Chicken; feature: Gastrointestinal Tract; material: Caecum | place: Ireland | collected 2019-01-01 | study: A study of the... | reverse complement strand
CCTCGCCGCTTTTTATGTTTTTCGGGCGCCCGCAAAAGTCTTTTTTGCGGGCGCCCCTTCTTTTTGCACAAAGCGCGCTTTTTGCGCACCCGTCCCCGCCCGACGTGCGCATTTTTGCGCCCTGCTTTTTCCACAGGCACACACTGCGCCGCGACGGCGCAGGCCGCGAAGCCGAAAAGTTATCAACATTTTTTGCGTTTTCGTCCGCGCTCTCCCCTTTCTTCGACATCTTTCCGCATTTTTATACAATTTTAAGACATATTTTCCCACACATTCCACAATTTTTTCCGAAAAAGTGCGAATCGCGGCGACCTGTCTTCCGTATAACGCCCGCTCGGATGCGCGGGCGTTATACGGAATGAAATTTTAACCGACGTTGCGCTTTCAGGCAAAAAAGGAGAAGTCCGAAATATTCGGACTTCTCCTTTTTAGTAAAAATTCGCGCGATTCTTGCAAAAAATGTGCACTTGTGTTATACTGTAGACATCATATATCTTCATATATAAAATATACGATACGATAAGGCGTTTCGTATCTCTTTTTCCGTATGTCTTGGAAGGTGTGTGTGAAACAATCGGAGATACATTTGCAGGGCGTGTCTTCGGTTGAAGACGCGCTTTTTTATTTCCTGCAAAAAACAATGGGGAGGTAAATATGAAACGGAAACTGTTATTGGCGGTTCTGGCGATCGTGATGACCGTATCCTGTGCGGTAGGCCTTGCGGCGTGCGATCTTTTCGGCGAAGAGACCTCGCACAAACATCAGATGCAGCATGTTGACGCCGTCGCAGCCACCTGCACCGAGGACGGAAACACAGAATACTGGGTCTGCTCCGACTGCGGCAAATATTTTTCGGACGCGGAAGGAAAAAATGAGATTGCCGACCTGAATTCCACGGCCATTTCCGCGAACGAACACCTGGCTTATGGGACTACTGCTTTGTGTTCGTTCTTAATTTTATCTGTCATTCCACTATCTATCAATTTGTAATAAATGTGAATACACCTCAATTGCATTGTCCAAAGCATTACTAAACAGCGAAAAAATATCCGATGATTTCATTTTATTAAGTGCCGTCCCGTCTACCATATAGGTAAAACTGATATTGTGCTTTCTACACGTATGTGTTTTTTCTGTTAATACGTGGTCAAGCGCTTTACAGCCGGATTCAACAATCTCGTCATATTCTTTTATGGATTTCTCAACGTTCTCGAGAATCTCTAATATAATTACATGTTTCCATTGCTTCCCTGCACTATCACCATACTATCTTCTGCCAGTGCTTCAAATAGCTCTGTCTTTTTCGATCGACTTATTTTAATGTTATGTTCACCGACTATGGCGCATGAATCCTTCACTTTCCTCAAATATTTCAAATTTATTATTACACTTCTGTTACATTGAAAGAAAATCAATTTCGGTAATTTTTCTCTTAGCGTACCCAGCGTCATTCGAATCGTGTGCATTTCCTTAAAGGTATGAATCATGGCTGTATGTCCAAAAACCTCTACGAACAAAATTTCCTTAAAGTCGATTTTTTTATTGATTCGTCTATTTTCAGCATTAAATATCCGGTGCGCTTGTTCTGCCTGAGTCTCACAGCCTTTTCCATTTTCAACGCGAAATTAAAATACTTAACAGGCTTAACCATATAGTCCATTGCGTCTACTTCATAGCCAACTAATGCATATTTTGCCGAGTTCGAAACAAAAATCAGACATACGTCGTTATCTAACTCTCTCAGCTTTCTCGCCGTACTTATCCCATCCAAAACAGGCATTTCGATATCCATAAACACGATGTCAAACGTTGCACTGTATGCGGAAATAAACTGCATTCCGTCATTAAATCGTTCAATCACAAATTGCTCGGCATGTTCAGCACCAAATCGATCAATACAACTTCTCAATATTTCGGCATCTTTTTCGTCGTCCTCAACAATTGCAATCTTAATCATATCATCCCCCGCTATTTATCGCAATTATAAGCCCATGACTATCTGATTGTCAATATCAATTATAAAAATCATTCTACGCGTTTTGTAATGAATTATATCAAACAATACAAAAATCCTAAAATTTACACTATCCCATAATTTATATTAGCATCTTTTGTGGAAAAGTTCCCTCTTTTGTCCTGAATTGTAAAAAATACGTCCTGAATGGTGAAAAAACTATACATTAAACAACTTTATTATAGCATATTTTTTTAAAAATCAATAATTTCAACACAAAAAGATTTTGTTTCAACTATAAAACGTATTGAAGCATTCAAAATCCCCCTTATGACGGTTATATCATAAGGGGGATATGCAAATCTTGCAAGCGCAAGATTGTTTTGGGGGGCATTAATTATCTAACTTTTCGTTTGTTATTTTATTATTCTGTTTTGACTTCTTGAACGATAAATACAGCAATACTCCGCCCCAAGCAGCAAATGCAATGAAAAGCCCAACATTTATCCAAATCAAGGCCGTCATCCAGACAGGCAAATGATATCCAAGTATTTCATAATTCATTGCGTTACTATTGGTAATTGCATATAAGACATTCTTTGACGCCGCTCTCAATGCACAAACTTGCGTAGCATTGTTTGCATCACTACTGAGCGCACCGCTAGTTTGATAAAAATTAAGATCGCCGCCTGCCCTCACCATCTGATTGGGGTTTTGATGTCTGCCTGTCGCATAGTCTGTGACTATAACGCCATTGAATCCCCATTCGCCGCGAAGAAGTTCGGTCAATAATCTATAATCACCGCCCGTCCATGTCGCTCCAATACGATTATAAGAACTCATCAAACCATTAGCAGGTCCTTCCTTTACTAAAATCTCAAAAGATTTAAGGAAGATTTCTCGCATGGCCTGTTCATTTGCCCAAGTAAGAACCCCACCTCGGTTTGTTTCCTGATCGTTTAGCGCAAAGTGCTTTGCAAACAAAATTACACCTTTACTCTTTGCACCTTTGATTATGTTTGCCGCCATTTTACCGGTAAGTAGGGGATCTTCTGAGTAATATTCCCAATTACGTCCCGAAAAAGGTGAACGATGAATATTTGCGCCGGGAGCATACCAACCAGTGTAGGGCAATCCGTCACCTTCCGAATCACCAATAAGCGCCTCATCTCCTATCATAACCCCGTATTCGTATGCGAGCTGCGTATTATACGTTGCACCTAAAACGCTTTGCGAAGCGTAAAATGCAGTACCGTAAACGAGATTATCAGACATGAAGTTAACCCATCCGACAGGTCCGTCCGAACCCACAGTGAGAGGTACGCCAACGTTTTCCAAGGGAATAGTTCCAAATGCGCCTATACCAACCAGTTCTGTCATTTGCCCAACAGTAAGCTGATCTAAAAATCTTTCCCAAAGCGGATCGTTGTAATCGACTCCGACAAGATCCATCAGCTGAATCGCATCCTCCTTCGCCACCGGGCTGGTCGCTTGATTAGGCATCTGGTCTTCTGTTTTATACCAAGGCTTACCTTCAACGTCGTTTTCAGCCATGCGCCAAGTTAAAGCATTCATCCATTCTTGTGTATTAGAGCGCGATTCTGCTGTCGGAGCGGTAGGCCAGGTATTTTCCCAATCTCCGCGTGATAAATATATCATATCGCTCGTTCGGTTATCTCTTCCGTAACTAACGTCATCAAAGCGATTTTCAATATCTTCCTTGGTCACCGGATCTTTATCATACGTAAAGCCCGTATTACCTTTTGATGCATTCGGCTGCGACTGAGGAACTGTAAAGCTATAAGACATAGGACTTATATCCGCCCAAGAGTGCGAATTGCGTGATACGTATACCTTATAATCGCCAGCTTCCGTTTCCCATCCCTTAAATCCGTTCGAATTGTCATCATTGTAATCGTAAGATGCGATGTCGTATAAACTGAATTCAAGCGTAACCGTTTGAGATTCTCCGGGGTCAAGAAGTTTAGTTTTTGCAAATGCGGCAAGTTGTACGTGACTTTTTTCTATGCCGTCTGTAGTATATGGTGCACTCACATAGAGCTGCACGACATCTTTGCCGGCTTTACTGCTACTTTCCTTATTCGTCACAGTAACGTCCACGCTGATGGATTTATTCGCGTCGGATTGCGAAAGCTTATAATTATCATCGATTACTTTTCCATCGAGCTTCATGTCGCCTATCGTCCAATCGAATTCAGAATATGACAGCCCGAATCCGGTGGGATATACCACATTATTGTCATACCATTCCTGACCGTCGGTAAATCCTCGCGTCTCGTAATAGCGATAACCGACATATATGCCTTCCTCATACTCAACAAAGTACTGACGAGCCGGAGCAGAAGGTAAATTACCGTTCGCAAGCAGATATGCATCTCCCTCATATTCGTTATTGTTTCCAAAATTGTTATACGTGGGATCTTTTGTAAAATCTCTTGCGTGTATACTAACAGTTCTACCCGAAGGGTTTACTGTTCCGTTCAAGATCTTTCCCAATGACATAATTCCATATCCGCCGGGAGTTCCGATCCAAAGCGCCCCCTGAATTTTAGAGCTTTGATCAGGCATACCCAGTGTGTCCGTCCAATAGGAAGGATCGTCTAAAAAACCGAGTTCAAGATTATTGTTTGTATTCAGTACAATAACCACTTTATCGAAGTTATCGGTAACGTGTTGTATCAGTTCCGCCTCGTTTTTGTCCAGCTCGAGGTAGTGGTCGTCTTTATTTCGCGCACCCTTAACTGCAAAATTTACGTCGTCATTCCAGGCTTCCTCGCTCTCTAAGGACTTTAACGAATTGTCTGTCGCACTTGCACTTTTCATTGTACGAGGAAGATCAAACCCTTCGCCACCGATACGTGTAAGCACTATAAGCGCGGTGTCGTGATCGTTGTAGGAGTCGGGTATATTATATTTGATATAATTCTCGACAGGCGTTTCCGCCGTAGGAAAACCTGCAATAATCTCGTCAAACCCTGGTGACGCTATACGCGCGTTGCCTGACTGTGATGTATTTTCATAAAAACTGCGAAGAGTAGTATTGTATGAAAAACCCGCGGCTTCCAAACTGTCATAAATAGTTTTCATTTCACTATTAGAGTAACCGCCGCTTCCAGAACCGCCATACAACAGATTAACGGAATTTTTGCCGAACACGCTTATTTTGCTATTAGGGGCAAACGGCAAGACGTTTTGATCGTTCTTTAATAATATTGTACCTTCACTCGCTATCTCGATATTTAATTCATTAGCCGCATCATAAGCAGATTTTTTATCGGTTATGCCTTCACTGACTGTATACAGTCCCTTGTTATCGCCTATAATAGCTTGCGCTCGGCCAAATATAATATTGAAGGTTCCAGAAATAATGGGAACTTGCGTCATAACCATTGTCAGGGTAAAAACTAAAAGCAATGTGATTGATGACACAAGAGCCCATACCTTAACGGGCTTATGCTTCTTTGTTTTTTTTATAATATCCATGTTCACTCTCCTGTTCCAGATGATTAAAAGTCATCTTCAAGCGCCGCACGGTTTTCTATATTTTCAACTTTGGGCGTCCAGGTCAAATTCGCGGTTGTAATCAGTCTTATAAGCTCAATGGTGGGAGCACTACCATAGTGCGACTGAGCTCCGTCTACACCTTCAAGCCAATCGTTTTGTCCAATCATAAACTTAATGACATTTTCGCCTTCCTTGAGATTAATTTCCGCCATAGTATACAGATCAAAGTGCATGGGAACATCTTGGGAAGGTCTCTGAAGTGTAATTGGATCATACTCGGTATACTTGCCGAATGCAATATCCTCACCGTTAACTACAATTCTATGAGCGCCTCCGTAAACGTCGATATCCGTAGATGAATACATTTCAATGGGTTGCTCTCTTACTATTTCAAGCGCCATGCTAAATTGCAAAACAGCCGTCGTGTCTGCATCAGACGTTATGACCCACACCAATTCCTGTTCGTACGTGTTATGAACACCCTGAAGGAAATAGTCTGCAATATGATTTTCCGTATCCCACATTTTCTGCGAACTGTTACCGATGCCCGTTCTTTCTATCGTCGTATAATCGGGATACTCATCCATATATAACCAGCTGTTGCCCACAAAATTGGATAAATCGGTATATACTGTCCAGAAATCATAGGAAGTCGTCCATTGAGCATAAAGTGTGATGGGCTCACTGACCACGGTTTCAAAATCATATTCCTCCGTTCCTTCGGGATCCGTATACCATCCGGAAAATACATAATTTATCTCTTCGGAAGCAGAATCTTCGGAACCAGGACGAGTGGGATCAGCAGGTTTCTGTACCTTTGCGTCTTTAGGCACGCTCTGCGTAAAAGACTGACCCGCGCCTTCATAATTCAAGTTAAAAGTTACCAAAATATGATCTACGCTATTATCGAGCCATTTAGCATACACTGTGATACTTTCATTAACTGCATTAAATTCATACGGGAATGTGCAAGTTGCGTCGGTATACCAACCGCCGAAGCTGAATCCATCGCGTTGAGGTTCGTCAGGTTCAATCGCAGATGTTCCCTTCTTAACCGAAACAACCTCTGCTTCAGGTGCACCGGCATAATTCAAATTGTAAGTGATCGTCGGATATGCGTCCCAGCCCGCGAAGAGCGTAATATCAGATTCCACCGTCTTTTTGAAATCATATTTATTTTCAGCTGCCGCCTCGGTAAACCAGCCTAAAAACTCATAATTCTCACGAGTAGGGTCTGCCGGCTGGCTTACAGTTTCACCGGCATTAACGGATACAACCGTTGCCGCGCTTGCCCCCGTATAGTTTAAGTCAAACGTTACTTTTACGGTTTGCGAGCTGCAAGCACTGAAAGTGCTGAGGAAAAAACTCAACAGCATTACGGCAATTACAAGCCATACACCTTTTTTAGATATTGCTTTCATTCTCTATTCCTCTTAACTAATAATAAGATATCGCCACATATTTACCTTCAAAATATGGCTACGTTTAAATAAAAAAAAGTAAAAGTAAGAGTTCAGGTATCGGCGAGTTTAACCTCGCCGATACCGTCACACCATTTCATGCATAAACCAACTTATTGGTTTTTATTATTTATTCGCCAAATTTTTACGTTTGATAATAAACATCACGGCAACACCAAGCACTACAAAGGAGAGGATGTAGCCATAAGTACTCATTACAGAGCCGCTGCAACCAGACTCTTTATCTGCAGCAATCGCTTTATCAATTAACGCCTGCGTTTCAGCTTCCGTCAATTTGTCAGCAACAGCCGCATCAACAATGCCTTTAATCGTCTTTTCATTCAACGAACCCGAAATCGAAGCATTGATTATGCTCTGAACCGAAGTCTCCGTTAAGAAACCGTTTGCATTAGCATCAATGATTCCCTTGATAACGTCTTCGTTTACAGTACCCTTAAGCGCAGCGTCAATCCAGCCTTCAACGTCAGTCTTATTCATCTCGGGCGAGACGATCATCGTAGCGTGGATATAATAAATCAAGTTTTCTACCTTGATAGCGTCTCTTACAATCGTACGAATCATACGATGCGCTTTGATTGTAAAGTCGTACTGTCCTGCCGCAATCGGCGTACCGGTAACAGTACCATCGCTTGCCAAAGTCAAACCTGCAGGGAAGCTTCCCGAATCTACCGTATAAACAGTATTTCTACCGGAGCCTTGCGAATTTTGCCAAGAAACTTCCGCATCCTCTTGATAGAACTGAGTAGGGGCAACACCTTCGATTCTTCCTGTAAACGCTTCGCCTACTTTAAGGTTCGTATAAGGAGTACTCATATTAACTGCGTTACTGATTTCAGGACGTGCTTCTGTGCTTTCAGGATCATACGTACCAATCTGGAACGCACTGTTCATGGTAAGCGCAAACGTCTTTTTAGCATGAACTTCGTTATCAACCAACATTTCAACTACAAACGTGAACGGTTTCGTACTGCTTTCTCTTAAAACAGCACCGGAAGCAGCATTATCATTGATCGTATCGAGACGGTCGCCACCACCTGCAGTACTCTGTCTCAACAATCCATTCGGGGTCATTTCTGTTCCCAAAGGCAACGTCGAGCCTACTGCAAGGCGATAACGTACGATGGAACCTTCAGGCAACAACTCAGCCGCATTCTGAAGCGAAAGATCTATATTGGGTTTTATGTTCTGGACTGCGGAAATTTCTCCCTGCGTGCCCCATGCGGAAATAGCGTCCTTATAGAGATATTCAGAGTAGCTGAATACTGCACTGTTTACACCGGCGTAAATACAACGCTTTGCAGCATTTCTAACGATGTAATATTCAATGTCAGATTGGGGGGTACCGGTAATACCGGCAAAGTTACCGGTAGCCTCAACGTCAGTCAGTCTGACGCTACCTTTGCCATCACGCAACTTCGCGTCCCATATAGGACTAGCTTTAGCATCTCTAGAACCCATATACTGATCTACGCCGGCACGGAGCTGCAAGTGAGCATTATTATAGTTGCTCGTCGTATTCGAACCCTGCATATCCGTACAAACGAAGCCGGAGAAGCCCCATTCATTCTTCAATACAGCCGTGATAAGCGAATAGTTAGTACAGGTAGATGTGATACCAACTCTGTTATACGAGGTCATAACACCCATCGCACCGCCGCCATTCGGCGTTGTTGCCATTCTGAAGGGTTCTAAATAGAGTTCTCTCAAAGCTTGTTCGGTGATAAGTTTAGAAGTAGGAGAGGCTGCCTTAACGCCACCGTTAAACATCGCGAAATGCTTAACCTGAACGATCGTGCCTGCATCCTGCGAGCCAAGAACGTAATACATACCTCTGGTGCCGAGAAGGAATGGATCTTCAGAGCAACCTTCCCAAGAACGAGCTTCATAGTGCTGGCGACGAAGGTCGAAAGTAAGGGTATACAAGTCGTTCATTTTGGAAAGTCTTGCTTCGGTACCCATTTGACGACCGTTGCGGTACATAAGTTCCTTATTCCAAGTCATCGTAATTGCAGTAGGTTCGGGATGTACCGTACCACGTCCGGCTGCTACCTGTCCGGTGGTACCGTTGTCCCCTGCCGCCCCTTGAAGTCCATGGGCACCATCGGGCGCACCGCCTCTGGGAAGTCCGACACGTTCATTGCTACCGCTACCGTACGAACCGTTAGCAATCTGACCGTCGTAAAGTTCAGAGAGAGTTAATTGATTCAAGAAATTGTCCCACTTAGCATTGTCGAAGGGAACGCCTGCCATTTCCTTAGCCATAATGGTGATTTTACCCGTTGTGTCAGCCGCCTGCGTCCAATTTTCAGGAACACCGCCTGCTTCAGTAAAATCAATTACCCAAGGTCGAGTTTCTACATCTCCTTCTTCAGTATCAGTAGGATTGAAGACAGTGGTAAGCTGTTCATACATCGCATCGCTTGCCTGGCGAGTCTCATCATCGGGAGGGGTAGGGAAAGTCGATGCAGGATCACGATCTTCACCAAACAACCAATCATCAGACTGATTAAACTGCTCTCTTGTAAATACCGTCGTGTAATCACCGAAGGTATTGTAGATACCTTTCTGATGACGAACTGCATCACTTCCGGTAAGGCCTTCCGTCAAACGAATTGCTTCGCCCGTCTCTTCATCGTTTACGCTAAAATGGTTTTCAACCAAATTGCCAGAATCTTTATCCGTGTCATATTTATATCCGCCTGCGGGTACCTTAACATCGATTCTCACTTGCTCGGAACGAACATTAGAATTACGCATAAGACGAATCTGATAATCGCCTTCATCGAGTATGTATTGTCCCCACGTGCCGTGAGCGTTTTTACCCATGCCGCTGGCATTATTCCAGTCGTAGGATGACATATCCTGAGCACGCAATTCAAAGCTCAAAACTTGCGACTGCCCGGGGTTGAGGATCTTAGTCTTTTCAAAGCCTGCAAGATTTACAAATGCTTTTTCAACGCCGCCGGGAATATAAGGGGCCGTATAATACAGCTCTACTACATCTTTTCCGGCAACATTGCCGACATTCGTTACTTTTACGTCAATCGTAACTACGTCGTCCTTTTTCAATACCGCACCGTTCGAATGAGAAGCATCTACAAGTTCCCATTCAAATTCAGTATAACTAAGTCCGTGACCAAGCGGATAAACTACGTTAGCATCATACCACGACCAATCACCGGTTTTTCCGCCCATTTCCCAACCACGGGTTTCAAAATACTTAGAACCGATATAAATACCTTCTTCGTATTCTTGATAAATGTTCTGCTCTGTATTCTCTTCAAGCGTCGTTTCCGCGAAGTTTTCGTTCGTAAACGTTATTGCCGGCGTAGCAGTAGCACTGAGATGCGAGTTGGTCCCCTGGTTTTGCCATTGAGGGCTTTTCGTGGTATCCACAAGATGCATATTTACCGTTCTACCGGAAGGATTCACTTCACCATTCAATATTTTGCCTAATGCCATAATACCGTCGGTGCCGGGAACTGCCATGTGGAGAACCGAATCCACGCATTCATATTCCTTCAACTCGGGAATATCCCACGACTCAGCGGAGTTAATAAGTACGACCACGTTATCAAATCTTTCGCCGACATATTCAATCAGATCTCTTTCCGATTGCGTAAGCTGGAATATATGATTGTAATAGTCGTTAGGATGCGAATAAGTTGCAAGAGTAGCTTCGATATCATTCTCGCTATTAATCGTCGGGCTATCATTCCAACCTCTTGAATACAGGAAGTTGCTCGAACCACGATTACCCAATACGATCAGCGCTGCATCGCTATAGCGGTCCATAGAACTTGAAAGATTGTAATCGTCAAATTCAGCAATAGCGGGCTGTAAAACAGACTTTTTGTGTTGATCTGCACTAACCTTTATGGGGTTCTGTATGGTTCTCGATTTAGTATAAGGCCTGTTGTTTGCCTTCATTGCAATCAGTTCTTTGGCCGTTTCAAACTCAGGATGATTGAACGTGAATTCTTTATATTCATAATGACGGTAAAAATCTTCCAATATAGGGTTGACATTAAAACCGGCTTCTTTCAAACTGTCCTGCAAACTTAAATACTTGGTATCCATAGTTTGTCTGGGGTTACTTCTCGATATGTAACTGAAATCAACCGAATGTTTGCCAAATACGCTGATGTTTTTAATGTCTTTTCCAAACGGAAGCGTTTGATTCTCATTTTTGAGCATCGTGATACTTTCTTCCATTATCTCGATGTTCAGTTTTCTTCCTGCTTCATGAGCCTCTTCCACACTGGGGTAGTCAGCCACATATCTGCCTCCTGCCTCCTCCATGTCACTCTTGGGCACAGCAGCCGAAGCTGACAAGCCGGGCAAGCCAAAACCAACACTAAGTACGCACGCCAGCGAAGCCGCGAGCAACATACGCATTACTTTTGACTTAGATTTTGCTTTTTTCATTTTTTTCCTCCTTATATAATTTTATTTTATCTGCTTATAGCAGTTAAAACCGTATTATTTGCAAGCAATCTCGCCTTGTCACGGTCGTTATCTTGTCACGGCCATTATAATTTATTTTTGCTTTATGCGGGGCTTTTTGTCCTCAACTGTTTAAAATCTGTCCTGAATTAAAAATGGAGCAAGGTAAACGACTCAAAAAATATCTCCTGGCTTTTCCACTATCTCCCGTCTCTTACATTGATTTTGAACTGCTTTTAAATATTTTAGTTATCCCATAAATAAGTCGTGCGAAGGGGCATGACTTGGGCGAATGGGAAACGGCAAAAGCGGCGACCTGCACCGAAGACGGCATAAAGACCTACACCTGCACGGTATGTGAACGGACAAAGACGGCGTCCATCCCTGCCACAGGACATACTTTCTCGGAGGATTGGTCGCACGACGAGACCCTTCCGCTGCGGCGACCTGTCTTACCTCAGCTTATTGCAATTACTATTGGAAACGCGGTTGAACTGTCGGCGCAAAGCCCGCCCGTTGAAGATCTGACACAAATTTCAGCGCCGCCCCGTTTTTGCGGGGCGGCGCTCACGCCATGCCGACGCGCTGCCCTGATCGGGCTTCAGCGCCGCACAGAGAAACGCCCGCGCAGAGGCGCGGGCGCCCTTTTTAT
>ERZ1090861.1444-NODE-1444-length-12063-cov-16.708777_pt1 | contig 12063 bp, 11 predicted proteins | sample MGYA00478482_ERZ1090861 | MGnify/ENA primary metagenome ERZ1090861 (study PRJEB33644, sample SAMEA5815744) | chicken gut metagenome | biome: Chicken; feature: Gastrointestinal Tract; material: Caecum | place: Ireland | collected 2019-01-01 | study: A study of... | reverse complement strand
TAAATCTACTTACTATGAAGCCCCTGTACCGGCCACCATCGGCGGATGTATCAGCGTTGTACTTTGCCTTATCGTGATGTTTCTGGTTGGATTGATTGCCTTTTCACACAAGAAAAAAATTGAAAACTAACTGTTTCCAGACGATGGTAAAAGAAAAAAGCCATCGTGCAACATAAAATTTTCATGTCTAATAATACTTACGGCGGCTTTTGAAAGCCGCCGTTTCTTTAGTCCTTGACAGGGGAAATAATGCCCAAGACATACGTATTGTCTTATCAATACGTATAAATTTTCACTCACCAAGCAGTCTTTTCATCATTAGCCGGCTCCATTCCTACTTATTAACCTGATGCTTTCGGAAAGCTTCATAAGCAGTTATCAAGCAGGCCACAGCCACTATTCCATTCACTGCCATTGCCATTACAGGCCACGTTACTGTTAGACTTCCAGCTTTATATGCCAAATATGAAGTAAAATTAAAGTCTGCTATTTTAGCAGGCAGCAGGGCTAATAAATGTTTCCAAAGATAATTTCCGACATCCAAAGATAAAAAAGTTGGGATAAGCAGTAACAGGAAAACAATGATAATCACACTATACGAATTCTTAAGTAAAGCGGACAGCAACAACGTAAATCCTGCCATACCCAGAGTAAGCAGGTAGCCAAGTAGTAATAAAAGCCCACAAGCCTGCATCATATTCAGGTCATAACTTACAGACACACTTGGATAATTAATCTGTATTGGAAGATCCCAACCTCTGGTCCCGAGCAGCATCAGATAGACTGCAGAATATAGCAGCGTAATTCCCCAGTATACAACGCTTGTATAAAGAAATGATGACACCAGCTTCGCTAGGATCAAACGATTCTTTCCAAAACGCATAGATAGCAAAAGAGAATCACATTTTGACTGATACTCCCCCGCAAAAACAGGCGCGATCCCAACGCAGACGATTACCATGATTAAAACGATCCATGACCCTGTCGTAAGTATTTGCTGCCACGCTTTACTGTATCCAAATATATACTCATCAACAGACTCATCCTTTTCAACCCACCAATCTGCTTCTTCAGCTGTAATTGTGCCATTCTGATACAGTGTTGTCAGCCTTTCCATAAGCCGCTCTGACCGCGCCTCATAAAAATCCACACCCACACTTTTCTTCAAAGTATCTCCCACACTTTCTTGTACGTTCTCCGGCTTAATATATATTCCACCTATGATCCGGAATAGTTCTTGTCTCGGGAGATACCATGTCCGGTATATCTCTTCTGATAAATAGAGCAAGTCCGGATCGTCCGATCCAGTTTGAGGATCTTCGGTATAAGATATATATTCTTCAAGCAATTTGTTAACCGTTTCCTTATCAAGCGTTATTCTTTCCTGTGTATCCTGCAATACTTCGGCTGCCTGCATCCCTGAAACTTGATTGCCGTTCATATCTACTGCTGTCATCTGTACGATACTGGACCAGACACAAAATACCAGAAAAATACCGCATCCAATCACTGCAAGCTGTGTAAGTCTGCTTTGCCATATCCTCTTCCACTCATACCACAACATCCTGCTCATTTCTTTATCTCCCCTTTCTCTTCAAACAATCCTTTCCTCTGACAATCTCATCCTCATCCACAAAACAATATAGATATAAATCCTCTAAAGAAGGATGACATACTTCTGCATTGTCACTTGGCCTGGAAGGGCATATCACACGTGCCTCGACAGTATTTCCAATATTATGAGAACTGACTACATTGTATGTGTTTTCGAAATATCCCCATTCCGAAACAGGTATCCTGCATATCCAGACCATCCCCTCTATTTCTGCAATAAGCTCTTCTGTCGTTCCCTGCAGAATAAATCTTCCTTTTTTCATTACAAGTACCTGATCTGATATAAATTCAATATCAGAAACTATATGCGTAGATATAATAATGATCTTATCTCTAGACATCTCGGAAATCACATTTCTAAAATATGCTCGTTCTTTGGGATCAAGCCCAGCTGTCGGCTCGTCCATGATAAGGATCTTAGGATCATTTAGAAGAGCCTGTGCGATGCCAAGCCTTCTTTTCATTCCTCCTGAAAAAGTCCTGATCTTCCTGTTCATATCCGATTTAAGATTGACCAGTTCAAGAAGCTCTTCTGACCTTCTCTTTGCATATCCCGGCATCAATCCTTTTATTGAAGCTATATAAAGCATAAAATCCTTTGCTGTAAAACCAGGCGTATACCCGAATTCCTGGGGGAGATATCCAAGCAGATCGCGAAAGTCTTCTCCCATTTTTATATTGTTCACTCCATCAACTTTTACCTCTCCAACTGTCGGCGAAAGAATTCCGCAGACCATCTGCATAAGTGTGGTTTTTCCTGCACCATTTGCTCCTAAAAATCCATAGACTCCTTCTTTCAAAACCGTATTGACATTATCTACCGCAATTTTATTTTTAAACTGCTTAGACAGATGTTCCAAAGTTAATCTCATTTTGGTTACCTCCTATTTTCTTTATTAGATCTCTTATCTGCCATATAAACCCTGCGACAGCAATGATTCCGATCCAAAACCAGATATGCCATGTTCTTACTGTAAAAATTCCCCATCCTGTCACCTCGAAGCAGAACAGTATTCCGCCAAGCAAGCACCCCCACACTGCACAGTACAATAAGTTGCTTTCTTCTCTGCATTTATTTAAAATGACCATACACCCAGTACACATAACCTGATACGGAACAATACTGTATAAAAAAGCCTGCCAGATTTCACCGAAACAAACCGCTCCTCCCCACACGGTCAGAAGTAGAATCCCCAGCAAATCCGTAAAACCAAATACAATCATTCTGGTTAAAAAGATCTTAGATAATGTATTTTTGCAAGTCATCTGTAATTCCGTCATTCCCGGGCAGCAGATTTTGGATAATTCATTCACATTTACAAGACACAATACGGGAGTTGAGACTGCAAGAATCCGCCATGCAGTATGTTCAGCTTGAATACGCTCAAAATACATCCCTGCAAAAGCAAGGCAGATTATAAGCAGTTTTAAAACCCAGGTACGTTTTTGAATAAACCTTAGCTGATCTATAAAAAACATTTTTGAGGACATCCTTAATTTATCAAAATGGATTCCCTTCTTTTTCGCTTCAATGATTAAGCCTGTAAAACGCTCCTGATCATAAGGCGGTATTGTGTATTTTTCTAGGTATTTTTTTAATTTCTTCTTATACATCATCTTCCTCCAGAATGAGTTTCAGCTTCTTTTCCGCGCTTTTCATCTTATATCTCACTGTTGATGCCGGCATATCTAGAATAATGGAAATATCTTTTATCCTAAGCTCCTGATAATATCGAAGAATAAGCAATTCCCTGTCTAATTCATCCATACTTGTCAACTTATCTGCAATGTAGAGACGCTCTATGATCTTCTCTGTCTCTTTCGGTTCTGTATAATTTTTGCCGTCATAATCCGGCATCGCTGCTTTTCGCTTCCCGAAATTAATGATCATATTGCGAGCAATCACATACAAATAGTTTCGAATTTTACCAAATTCTCTGTACTGCTCAATATGGGAAATGAAGTTCAGAAAAACTTCCTGTGTGATGTCCTCAGCATATTCTTTCTGACTTAGATGTCGGCAGCAGTACTTATATATCTCTTCATAGTGCTGACCTATAACTGTCTCTATATATTTTTCCTCGTTCCTTGCCGCCTCTCTAAGCTCTTTATCCTTAAACACAGATCTATTCTCTCCACCGGAAGTTATTATTCTATCGCAAATTCTCTATAATATATAACATTCGACGCTTCAAAAAAAACAAACTTTTTCAATTTATTTTGTACTCATCACATATAAAAAAATAGGCTGGGAGTAATATTCTCCCAACCTGCAGTACTATCGGAAACAGCCACGTAAACAAGATTGTTCCTTTCATTTGATTTCTTATATTGAGGAGGGCAAATCCTCTGCCGATCACAAAGACATCTCTTCCGGTAAAAAATTCCCCGTCACAGGTGGCGAAGTAGGTGATCCCTCTCTGTTTCCCTATTGACAGATCTTCTCCAGTTGAATATAATTATAACAGCGTTATGAAACACTGTTATGAAATCAAATAATCTTTTGTGCCGTCGGATGAAAAGGCGGAATGGAGACTGTTATGGCAAAACAAATTGAAGGCGTCTACGAATCTGTGCTCGCCTGTGCAAAAAAAGAATTTCTGGAGAAGGGATATAAAGACGCCTCCCTTCGCGTTATCGCGCAGGCGGCCGGAACAAGTACGGGCTCGATCTATACCCGGTTCAAGGACAAAGCAGGGTTGTTCGATGCTATTGTAGGACCCGCTGCAGACCAGTTGAAAGATATGTTTGTGGAAATCCAGGAGAATTTCCATTCACTGGACGACAGCACACAGGAAGCGGAAATGGGAGAATACACATCCCGTCATCAGATGGAGATGCTGGAATATATCTATGACCATTTTGATGAGTTCCGTCTGCTTCTGGACTGCTCAGACGGAACCCGTTTTTCCGGTTTTGTTGACGAGCTGGTGGATATTGAAGTTGAATATACATACAAATATATGGAAGTGATCAATTGCGAAAGTGTAAAATCCGGTGTTGTCACTGAAGACTTCATCCATATCATTGTCACAGCATATTTCAATGGAATGTTTGAGGTGGTACGCCACAATATGAGCCGCGATGACGCAAGGAAGTATATCCGGCTGCTCAACCGATACCATATGCAGGGATTCTCCACTGTTTTCAATCCGGAGATCTCGGAATAACCGTTACAGTGATAATCAGGCTGTTTCCTGTCCGGTACCGCAGGTGATGGCCTTATTATAAACCGCTTGGTTAGTTCTATCTAATTCAAGTAATATATTTCTAATCACAAGGAGGAATTACAATGCAGCAAAAAAGCCCTATGCTCCGTCTCTGGGAACTGAGCAGTGAGAACCACGGCGGCCTGATCCGTGCGGTCATCTCCGCTTCTGTCGGCGTCCTGTGCGGAATGCTGCCTTATTTTGCAGCCGCCAGGATCATCATCGGTCTTATGAACGGCAACAGAGAGTCTGTTTTTTATGTATTCTGGTGCATTATGGCATTCGCAGGTTATCTCCTGCGCTCCTGCCTGTATGCCCTTGCACTTTCCATGTCACACAAAGCGACATTTTCCACATTGAAGAGGATCCGGGAACAGATCCTGGCAAAGCTCCCCAGGATGCCGCTGGGAACCGTCATGGACACTTCAAGCGGTGAGATGAAGCAGATCATCGTAGATCAGGTCGAAAGCATGGAACGCCCTCTGGCACATCTTCTGCCAGAAATGACGTCCAATATCTTCGGACCTGTATGCATCTTTATCTACCTATTCATCCTGGACTGGCGGATGGCTCTCTTATCCCTCGTTTCCATTCCCGTAGGCATGGCATTTATGATGGCTGTCATGAAAAATTATGGAAAACAGTATGAAGGTTCTGTCAAGGTAACGCAGGCTATGAATTCAACCATTGTAGAGTATATCAATGGGATTGAAGTGATCAAGGCATTCAATCAGGGGAAAAATTCTTATGCCAGATTTTCTGACCGGGTACTGGCTAATGCAGCATATTTTTATAACTGGATGAAGAGCTGTCAGCTCCCCGTATCTGTTTCCAAAGCCGTCGCTCCGACTACCATGATCACCATTCTTCCTGCAGGATGGATCATGTATCAGACCGGAACGCTTGGAATGGATATCTTTCTCACCACGATCATCCTTTCCCTCGGGATCGCAGGCCCTCTTCTGGCAGCCATGGATTTTGTTGACAGTCTGGCGAAAGTGGGAACAACCGTAGATCAGATCGATTCCATACTGAATGGGAAAGAACAGCATCACGGAATGACTCCGGTACATGTGGATTCCACAGAAATCCGGGCAGAACACGTCTCTTTTGGTTATCACCAGGACAAGGAGATCCTCCACGACATATCCCTGACCATCCCGGAAGGTACCATGACTGCCTTCGTCGGACCTTCCGGTAGCGGGAAGTCTACTATTGCAAAGCTCATAGCCGGCTTCTGGGATGTGGAACAGGGACGGATCCTGCTTGGCGGACACGATCTGAAAGATATCCCTCTCCGGCAGCTCTATGAGCAGACGGCTTTCGTCTCACAGGATAACTATCTCTTTGATGAGACCGTACGGGAAAACATCCGCATGGGCCGGCCCGGAGCGACAGACAGGGAAGTGGAAGCCGTCGCAAAAGTGGCCGGCTGCGACGAATTTATCCGCCGTCTGGAAAATGGATACGATACAGTGGTCGGCGGAGGAGGCGCCCATCTCTCCGGAGGGGAACGTCAGCGGATCGCCATCGCACGAGCCATGCTAAAGAATGCTCCTGTTGTCATCCTTGACGAAGCCACCGCATACATTGACCCGGAGAATGAGGCGGTGATCCAGCGTGCTGTTGCCCGTCTGGTAAAAGGCAAAACCGTGATCGTGATCGCACACCGGCTGTCAACCATTACGGATGCGGATCAGATCTTTGTCATAGAGGACGGCCGTATAGCGGCAAAGGGTACGCACAGGGAGCTTCTTGAAAGCAGTAAACTTTATCAGGAAATGTGGCAGGCACACATTGGCGCAAAGGACGGTGACGCAGCATGATCGAAGTATTAAAAAAGATCTGGCATTTTGCCGGAAAAGAACAGAAAAACATCAGCAAATCCATTTTCTGGGGATTTTTCTATGCAGTATTCCATATGTTTCAGGTGGGAGCAATCTATTATGTAGTGCTGGCTCTTACCGGAGGAGACCATTCTTATCAGGCCGCATGGACCGCTCTGGCACTCCTCCTGGTCAGTATCGCAGGCCGTGCCGCCATCAACCGTTTTACTCAGCTTCAGCAGACCCACGCCGGATATTTCATGGTGGCGGACCGGCGGATCCGGATCGGAGACAAACTGAAGCGCATTCCCATGGGATATTTTAACGATAAAAGCCTGGGCGAGATAACCGGTATCACAACAACAGTACTGGATGTAGTGGAGACCATGGGACCGGTGGTACTGGTCAGTATGCTGAGCGGGTTTATTAACGCATTGGTCTTCATCCTGTGTGTATTTTTCTTTGACTGGCGGATCGGGCTCCTTGCTCTGGCCGGAACAATCCTGTATCTGTGTGTCACCTCCGCCATGGAGCGCAGATCCGCACAGGTAACTCCCCACCGGCAGGAATCTGAAGCAAGACTGGTAGATGCAGTGCTGGAACAGATCCAGGGAATGAGTGTGATCAAATCCTTCAACCTGACCGGGAAAGGGGATAAGCGGGTGCGGGATGCCCTGGAATACAACCGGGAAAGCAACCTGAACATCGAGCGTCTGTTTACTCCCTACAACATTGCCCAGGAAATGAGCCTGCATCTGTTCTCGGTACTGATCATCGGAGCCGCTGTTCTTTTCTGCCTGAATGGCTCTATGTCACTTGCCAATGCGCTTACGACTGTGATCATATCTTTTCTGATCTTCTCACAGATCCAGTCCGCAGGGAGTGCAGCCGCAGGACTGCGCGTTGTCGGCAGTTCCATCGACCACGCAGATCAGATCAACGGAATCCGGGAAATGGATGACAAAGGAAAGGAAATCCATCCCCAAAAGCACGATATTTCTATGGAACACGTAGATTTTTCCTACGACAGCAAGCCGATCCTGAAGAATGTCTCCGTGACCATTCCCGATAGGACAACAACTGCGATCGTAGGCCCCAGCGGGTCCGGAAAGACCACCCTCTGCAATCTGATCGCACGCTTCTGGGACGTGGATCATGGTTCCATACGAATCGGGGATGCAGATGTCAGGGAATATACTCTGGAATCCTTGATGGAGCAGATCAGCATGGTGTTCCAGAAGGTCTATCTCTTTGCGGATACGATTGAAAACAATATTAAATTCGGCCGTCCCTACGCAACCCATGAACAGGTAGTTGAAGCGGCCAGAAAGGCCTGCTGCCATGAATTTATCGAAGCGCTTCCCGACGGATACAACACGGTGATCGGCGAAGGCGGGGCTACCCTCTCCGGCGGCGAAAAGCAGAGAATCTCTATCGCCCGCGCCATCCTGAAAGACTCTCCCATCATCATCTTCGATGAGGCAACCGCAAATGTGGATCCGGAAAATGAAGATAAGCTGCAGAAAGCAATGGAAGAACTAATGCGGGATAAGACAATCATCATGATCGCTCATCGTTTAAAAACCGTGCAGAAAGCGGATCAGATCCTCGTGCTGGATGACGGCGCCATCGTACAGAGGGGAACTCATGCCCAGCTCTCGGAAAAGCCCGGACTGTATCGGGATTTCCTGAATGCGAGAAAAGAAGCTGCCGGATGGAAACTGTCATAACCTATAATGGGAATAAGACCGGACAGATTTAGAAACTTCCGGTCTTACTCTCTTTCTTCTGCAATTTATATTCCTATGTGGTTTTTCCGAAAAGTTTGTTCTTCCAAAGACACATATGCTATAATAACAGAAAATGATTATACTGTGAGGTGATAATAGTGCATGGAAACGAATCTTCTGAAAATTAACTGGAGACAATCCTTATCTTAAGTGAACGGCTTCCTGTTGTACGCTCTATAGACATAGCAACTGAGCTCAACTTTAAAAAGTCGAGTGTCAGCGTTGCTATGAAAAAATTACGCGGAAGCGGACATATTGTTGTATCCCCAGAAGGTTATATCAAACTTACCGAAAAGGGGAAAGCAATCGCAGACTGTATATATGAAAGACACACACTGTTGTCCTCGTGGCTGGAGAAGCTTGGTGTCGATGCCAAGACAGCAGCAGATGATGCCTGCAGGATTGAACATGTGATTAGTACGGAAAGCTTTGCAGCTATCAAACGACATATAAATAAGGCATTGCCAACATGAAAAATGGTGACAGGAAGAGGCTGGCTGTCATACGATATAGGCAATGGACTTTTTACAGGACGCAGCCAGCTTCATTTCTAAGTCGAGTAATATATTTCCAGCGCATTTGAATTCCATAAAGACATGAAAAAATAGATGGCTCGAAAGCCGCCCATAAGGTCAATATGATATTGAGATTGTAACTCGTGCGCCGCCCGTCTTTTTAGAATTGCTCAAGATAAGCTGTCCCCCATGCTGCCGGATAATAGACTTTGTGATAAATAGTCCCATCCCAAAGTGTAGATCAGAACTGCGGCTGTGGTCTGCCATGTAAAACTGTTCCTCGGCGTGCATCAAATCTTCCTGCGAAAAGCCGGGACCTGCATCTGTTACTGAAATTTCCAGACTTCCTTTATTGCCAATCATTGAGATAGAAATGGAGCTGTCCTGCGGTGAATAATCCAGCGCATTATTTACCACATTCATAATCGCCCGTTCCAGCAGTAGCTTATCCGCAGACAGCACAGCAGGCAAGTTTTCAATTTCCATCTGCAATCCGATTTTTTTCGTCTGGCACAGAGCGTCAATCTGCTCTCGTAATTGTTTTATATAGGCAGGCAGGTCAATATCCTCGATATTAAGCTGATAGCCGGTCGCTGCCCGTGAAATATCAATCAGCGTCCGAATATATAGCTGCATCTGTTCCGAACTGCAGCCAATATATTCCGCATATAAACGCTGTTCCTCGTCCAGCTCTGTTTCGCTGATAAGGTCGGCATTTCCCTGAATAACTGTCAGGGGCGTTTTCAAATCATGTGCAAGTGCGGCAATCTGTTCTTTCTGCATCTGCTCGGCTTTCCACTGTTGTTCTAATGAGGCCTTCAGGCTTTCTTTCATGTGAGAAAAAGAAATCAGCACATCTTCAAATTCTTTGATATTTGAATGTCCTACCTCGAAATCAAGGTTCTGCTTTGCTACCTCCGAAGTAGCTTCAAACAGCGGGACAAGCTGCAACCGTAGCTTTTTTGCAAATCTGGTTGTCAGAAGCAGACAGACAAAAAGTCCACCCGCTGCGATCAATACAATTAGCAGTATATCCGGGGACGGCAAATGCTCATTCATCCACTCATTTGTATATTGAGCGCCAATATAGTATTGCAGGACAATATACTCATTTTCACGGGTGACAAGCAGGTATCTTTTTTGCAAGTTTTGGTCGCTGGCACCTGTGGTCGCATACCGCATGGCTTGCTCCAGTTCGTTTTCATCTAAGGTGGTTTCAATAAGCTGGTAGTTTTTATCCAGCAGCGCATATTCAATCCCCATCGGTATCTGCACATCGGATAAATCTGGCGTGGCCGCAAGGATTGGCGCAAGTTCGTTTGCCCGGATTTCTGAATAGTCCCCATAGGTGGTAAGTCCTAAAGTTGTGCTGACAGTCACAAGCAGAAAGGGAATAGCAACCGCACCAAACAATCCAACAAGCTGCATAAATAAAAAGCGCCAAAAGGCTATTTTCAGTGATGACGGTTTCTTCATTCCCATTTGTACCCAATCCCCCATACTGTTGTGATCGGCTGAATATCATAATGGTTCAGTTTCGCCCGGATGTTCTTAATATGGGTGGCAATCGTGGAATTATCACTTTCTCCGTCCAAACTGAAAACAGCCTCGTAAATCTGTTCCCGTGTAAACACCTGCCCTTTATTGCGGGCAAGAAATTCACAGATCATATACTCGCTTTTGGTAAGGGACACGGTTTCTCCGTCTACCTGTATCGTTTTAGCCGACAGGTCTATTTTGATGCGGTCGAAGTTCAGGCTGCTATGGCGTTCCCTTTGTTCCCGGCGTATATGGGCGTTTACTCTGGCCCGCAGCTCCGGGATGCGGAAAGGCTTCGTCAGATAGTCGTCAGCTCCAAGCCCCAGACCAAAGGTAATGTCATTTTCCATCGTTTTAGCCGTAAGGAACAGGATCGGACAGTCAACCATATCCCGGATTTTTTCGCAGAACGAAAAGCCATCGGTTCCAGGCATCATAATATCCAACATAATTAAATCATATCGGTTCAGTTTATCCAGTGGCACCTGCTCCGCAGATGTGTAGCCCGTAACCATGTGTCCATCCTTTCGCAGCCCGTTTTTTATCAGTTCCAAAATGGGCTGTTCATCGTCTATTGCAAGAATCGTAGCCATTTTACTGTCTCCTTTTCATCGAAATCCGTATTTGCAATTATACCACAGTCAACGAAAAATTACCGTATCCTTGCGATATGGTACTGACCATTTATTTTTACGGCAACAGCGTCCGCCGGATTGGTGCCGGAGATCTCATACACATCCATATAGAACCAGCGTTCCCGTTGCTGCCAGCCAGAAGTACCGGCCCAATCAATTCTATTCAGTTCTTCCTTTGATAGCGGGCGCTTACTGTCCGTGTCAAAAGTTACGGTTTCGTTCAGAATATCCAGATATGCCCCAAGCTGTTCTGTCGGCACAGTTTCCTCTGTTACCTGATAAGAATGGTCTCCATAAATCAGTTGCGTTGCGTTTTGTGGATTAATTTCATAACTGCTGCCTGTATTTTCAGCGGCAGTTTTGAAATCAAAGATTTCATCCTCTGCCGTAAGGTGATCGCTCGGCACCGCTTCATGGTAGCCGCCATTGACATCCACAATCAGGTGAGAGGCATTATTAGGGGCTGCATACACATTCAAAAACGGGATGATGTATTTGGCGTCCGGTGCTTTCTCTGCCAGATCAGATAGGGTTTCAAAAGAGGCGGTTTCAATCGCTTCCTGAACCAAAACAGTTCCGGCCTCGTCCACCGCTGCAAGCTGTCGGATGTACCCAATCCAATCTCCAAGCCCATCATTGGAAACGGTGTTATCCAAAATAGTGTATGTCTCTCCTTTGTAGGTAAACTGCGTCACATCTTCACTGACTAAGTGGCATTGCTCCTTGTCGATGGAATATTCTCTGATCCCGTTTTGCAGGACAGAACAGCCAGGCAGGACACAGCAGAGGCATACCATGAGAAACATCACCCGGAATAATTTCCTTGTTTTATTCATTATTCTTTCGTCCCTCCCAACGAGAAAACCAATAGAGAATTGCAAGCAAAATGCCACCAGATAATATGGCAATCAAAATCCACTGTGCAGCATTGGAAA
>ERZ1090861.1438-NODE-1438-length-12089-cov-14.053598_pt1 | contig 12089 bp, 16 predicted proteins | sample MGYA00478482_ERZ1090861 | MGnify/ENA primary metagenome ERZ1090861 (study PRJEB33644, sample SAMEA5815744) | chicken gut metagenome | biome: Chicken; feature: Gastrointestinal Tract; material: Caecum | place: Ireland | collected 2019-01-01 | study: A study of... | reverse complement strand
ATGTTGTCCCTAGTTTTGTTTAATGACAGGATGGTCTCGAACTGTCAATTCCATATCTGGAAGTAACTTTTGTCTGTGTCTCAGACGAAAAAATATTATACCGGATTTTTCTGTCCGTTTCAAGTCTTTTGTAGATCCTTATTTCAGAAACAGATAGATCACATCTGCACACAGCAGAATGGCCAGAATTGCAGACACCGCCTGAATGGCTCTCTCCGGCATTTTTCTGACTCCTTTTTCGAAAAGAGGCTGGAGGATATAGAGAAAAATCATTCCTCCGATTCCAAAGCGTATGCTGGGGTTAAGGGCCACTCTTCCCTGGAAGTTAAAAGCAAATCTGGTGTAATCCCACATCCATTCCCCTCTTGTAGCTTCCATGATGTAGCTGGCCGCCAGTTCTACTACTGTAGTAATCACCACAATTCCCAGGAAAACCAGGATTGGGGTAATATTCAGTTTCCATACTCTGATTTTTTTCTTCATGAGCCAGCTCAGAGAAAAAATCAGGATCAGCGCCCCGAAACCATAAATAACACAGTATGGGCCGAAAAGTACGCCTCTGTTGGAAAATCCCCATCTGTAAACTACTACCTCTAAAAATACTTCATAGCACCAGCCGATAATAGAATAAAACATAAAGTATAAAAAATATTCCTGTAACTTTTTCACTCTTTTTCTCCTTACTGCAGATCCTCTCTGGTAATTTCTATAGACGGATAGTGAGACAGTTCCGTCAAATCAGTATCTAAAGGTACACTGTAAACCATATATGCCCCTCCTGTACCATTTTCTTTCCTATATCTCGTAAATTAACTTCAGCAAAGCAATGTCTTAAGCACTTATTCTAAAAGCCTCCCCTCCCGATAAGACCATTCCAAATAGCTGGGATTTTGATATTTCATCATTGACCTGTTCAAAAGAAAGACAGTGGTTTACTTCTGCATCATACAGTTCTTTCTTCACACCTTCTTCGCCCATAGCACGGACGATGACTCCTCTTTTATTTCTGGTCTTTCTTGCCGTAAATTCTATGAGAGCACACACGTAAAAAAAGTCATTTTTTTCTTTTTCTGTCATAGATTGTTTCACTCCTCTCAAAAGACAAACAATTTAAAGCTGATAAAGTGTGAAAACTGATCTGATGTGTGGGATATTTAAACTCTGCTAAAACCCAAAATTGCTTTCTTGTAATCCTTCCTGCCAAAAAGTCATTTACATAGTTCCAAACAGTGTCATTAGCCATTGGTCCCTCTACAATATCATAAGAATGTATTTTCCCACTTCTACATTCTGCTATAAAATCCCCAAGAAAAATCTTTTGTGTATCTTGTCTTACGAATTTCTGGAAATTCTACAACTTCTTTACTGGCATGATACAAAATCATAATGAAGCTTCACTCCTTCTTCATTTTCACCGCACCACAGCCTGGCCTCCAAATACTGCCAATATACCTGACACCACGCTTAAGCTCACATACAGCAGCGCCGTTACTGTATTGCCTCCCTTGAGCAAATCTCCTGTTTCCAGAGCAAAGGAAGAAAACGTGGTAAACCCTCCGCATATTCCAACCTTCAAAAACAGCACTGCTCTGGGATTCAGGGCATTGTTCTTCAGCGTCAGCCCGGCGATCATGCCGATGATAAAAGAGCCCAGTATGTTTACGGCAAATGTTTTTATAGGGAAAGCCAGGTTCTCATTTACCGGGATCAGCCCCATGAGATAGCGGCAGACTGCCCCGATAAACCCGCCGGCGCCTACTACAATACATTCGATCATCTTTTTCTCCTCCCTCAGGTTTATTTCTATCTCCGATTCTATCATGAAAACTTAGAAATGTCACTTCTTCCCGGTGCTGAATTTCTATATTCCTCATCTGCCCATCAGCTTCATAAGACTGACTGAAAAAAGAAGCTGCCTCATGAAAACATGCCGGGAATACTCCCGTTTTCTGTTTCATGAAGCAGCTCCTCTGCCGCCAGTCTTTCCTTACCTGACAGGAAAGTACTTCTCCAGACTGGTATCTGTAACATATTTATTTTTGATCCTTTTCAAAAGCTCCATATGGGGCTGGTCCAGATGGGTTTTCTGCTGTTTTTCCGTGGCCCATTTTTCTATCAAAAGAACTTGATCCTCTTTTGCAGCGGAACAATAGTATTCATACGTAAGGCATCCATCTTCCCGGCGAATTTCATCCAGCACTCCGCTTTGCTGTACCTCCCGGATAAAGTTTTCTCTGTATCCGGATTTTACTGTATATTCAACGCAGAGCATAAATTCTTCCACATATACCACTCCTTTTCATTTTTATAGACCCCCTCTCTTTTCCAGGATGCACAAAATGCTTCTTTTTCTTCCAGAAGTCTGTTTTCTTCAGGCCGAACAACTGATCATCTTGAAAAATCAGGGGTTCCTGCCATATCATAAGGCGTTACCTGGTATACATAGTAGTTCAGCCAGTTTGTATACAGGTTGTTGGCATGAGCTCTCCACAAAAGCAGGGGCTTATTTTCCGGGTTATTATCCGGATAATAATTCTTTGGCATATCAATGGGCAGGCCCTTGCCCAGATCTCTTTTGTATTCCTGATCCAGAGTCACCCGGTCGTATTCCGGATGTCCCATGACAAAGATCTGACGGCCTTCCTGGGCCATGGCCAGGAACACCCCTGCCTCCTCAGATTCTGCCAGAACCGTCAGATCCTTGCAGTTGTGGATATCTTCTGCTGGCACTTCTGTATGGCGGGAATGAGGTGCCAGAAATACATCATCAAATCCCCTTACCAGGGGGATCTTCCGGTTCATGACTTTATGCGGAAACAGACCAAAAACTTTATGATCCATCATCCTTTTTTTCAATCCATAGTGATAGTACAGACCTGCCTGGGCCGCCCAGCAAAGATATATGGTAGAGGTGACATTCTCTTTTGTCCACTCCATGATCTCTTTCATTTCTTCCCAGTAATCTACTTCCTCAAACTCCATCTGCTCCACCGGGGCTCCAGTGATGATCATTCCATCGTACTTCTGCTCTTTCACTTCATCAAAAGTCTGGTAGAACTTATTCAGATGGCTGGTGGCTGTATTTTTGGAAGTGTGGCTTTTTACCATCATAAAAGAAACATCCACCTGCAGAGGGGTGTTGGAAAGAGAACGAAGGAGCTGCAGCTCCGTCTCCTCTTTTAAAGGCATCAGATTCAGAATGAGAATCTGTATGGGACGGATGTCCTGATGTACCGCCCTGTTTTCGTCCATTACGAATATATTTTCTTTTTCCAGGATCTCCTTTACCGGAAGATCGCTTTGTATTTTAATCGGCATCTTTTCTCCTCACCTTTCCTATATCCTTACGGAATATTCATATTTTTTCTATTTTACAACCAACAAGATATTATCGCAAGCCCCTGTCTCCCTTCTGCTTCTGTGTCACTGCAATTTGGCCCCACCATTGGGAAATCCCCGCTGAACAGTTACCTTACATCAGAGGGGCAAAGGGCCGCAGGATCTTTCCCAGGACTCTGGTGCTTAATTTTAGCTTTTTATAATCAGAGACCTGGATCTTGATACATTTTTCCAGGGTCTCCTGAAAATCTCTTTTAATATACGGGATCTGAGAATTCCGGTACATAAAAAGTCCGCATTCAAAATGATGATAAAAACTCCGGTAATCCAGGTTTATGGTTCCCACTGTGGCTTTCTCATCATCAGATACAAAAACTTTGGCATGGACAAAGCCCGGTTCGTATTCATAGATCTCCACTCCCGCTTCCAGAAGCTCATTATAATAAGTCTTGGCCAGAGAAAAGGCCGTCTTTTTATCGGGAATATGAGGCATGATGATCCGGACCTCCACCCCTCGCTTGGCAGCGTAGATCAAAGTCATGAGAAATTCATGATCCAGGATGAGATACGGCGTCATAATATGCACATAATTCTTTGCCGTATTCAGGATATCCATGTATACCTGTTTTCCCACTCTCTCGCTTCCATAAGGACTGGATCCGTATGGGATCACATACCCGTCATTGGCCATAGAAAATTCCCCCGGCGTTCTGTACCGCTGATAATCTTCCGGTCTTTTTTCCGAAACATTCCACATTTCCAGGAACATGTAGGTAAAGCTTTCCACAGCTTTCCCTTTGATCATCACCGCCGTATCCTTCCAGTGGCCGAACCGGAGCTTTCTGTTAATATATTCATCTGCCAGGTTCGTTCCTCCGGTAAAGGCGGTTTTTCCGTCGATAACCAGTATCTTTCTGTGGTCTCTGTTATTATAGTGGGTGGAAAACACCGGTTTGATAGGAGCGAACATTTTGCAGGCGATCCCTTCTTTTTCCAGGATCTCAGGATAAAAGTAGGGAAGAAGGGACAACACACAGGTTCCGTCATACATTACCCGGACTTCTACCCCTTCCTTCGCCTTTGCCTTCAGGATATCCAGGATGCTCTCCCACATTTCTCCTTCTGCAACGATAAAGAATTCCAGAAAAATAAAACTCTCTGCCTTTTTCAGCTCAGACAGGATATCTTTGTACTGATAGTCTCCCAGGGAATAATATTTTACGGAGGTATGGTCGTAAACAGGAGCGTCTGCATACTCCGACAGATAATCTGCCAGATGGGCAGTCTGAGGATCTGTACTCCGGAGCCTTTTTTTGACCTCTGGGTTCTGTATCACGTATTTCCCTGTTTCTTCTGCCAGATCCGTCAGCCTTTTATAAATCAGCCTGGTGCCTGGCTGCAGAGTGAAGTACAGATAAAGAAGGGCTCCCACTACAGGCAGCACAATGATGGGAAGCATCCATACAAGCTTAAAATCAGGGATTCCCCTGGCATTATATAAGTAGATCACCACACTGGCGCTGATAATAAGGAAAAAACCGTACAGCGCAAAACTGTAGTCGCTGAGAAATATAAATCCTCCTAAAAGCAGGGCAAACTGGATAAGAAAGGCTGCCGCCACCACCAGAGTCCTGCCATAAATGATTTTCCTCACCTTTTTCAGGCCTTCCTCTTTGATTTCATTTTTCTGCATCTGTCTCCCGTCCTTTATAGAAAAGGGGAATTTCCCTTCTGAATTTATGTGTCCTGCTGTCGGTTTCTTTTTTGTTCTTTTTACTGTTCCTCTTCTGCCATATGGAGAAAATCTTCTTCTGACAAGATGGGGATCTCCAGTTCCCTGGCCTTTTTGTTTTTGGAAGAGTTAGATGTCACATCATTATTGATAAGATAATCGGTCTTGGAAGTAACGCTTCCCGTCACCTTTCCTCCCCGCTGTTCAATATATTCCTTCAGTTGGGCCCGGTTTGCAAAGTGTTCCACACTGCCGGTGATCACAAACTGTTTTCCTTCCAGAGTAAGACGATTTTCCTGTTTTACCGCTTCCAGCTCCAGGTGAGACAGCAGATGACGAAGTTTTCTCATATTCTCCTCATCAGCAAAATATGCCGTATAAGACTGAGCGATTACCGGGCCGATGCCTTCTATACTGCTGATTTCTTCTCCTGTAGCATGGATCATTTTTTCCAGATCATAGTCAAATTCTTTGCAGATCACTTTTGCGTTCGCCAGACCGATATTTGCGATCCCCAGACTGTAGAGAAGGCGGGGAAGGGTGGTGTGTCTCGCCCGTTCCAGACTGGCCATCAGGTTGTCAAAGGATTTTTCTCCAAAGCCGTCCATATTCACGATCTCTTCCCGGTACCTGCCGATCTCAAAGATATCTCCGAAGTCTTTGATAAAGCCTTTAAGGATGAATTTTTCCAGCGTAGCCTCGGACAGCCCGTCGATATTCATGGCATCCCGGCTGACAAAAAGAGTAAAGGATTTGATCTTTTTCGCCTGGCAGTCAGGGTTCATACAATACAGAGATTCCACTTCATTTGTTTTAAGCACTCTGGCTTCCTTCCCGCATACCGGACAGGTATCCGGTATTTCCAGATTTCCGCTGCGGGTAAGATTTTCTGCGATCTGAGGAATGATCATATTGGCTTTATAAACCTGGATCTTATCTCCAATGCCAAGCTGAAGTTCTTTCATGATACTGATGTTATGAACACTGGCCCGGCTGACCGTGGTTCCCTCCAGCTCTACCGGCTCAAAAATAGCCACAGGATTGATCAGTCCGGTTCTTGAGGGACTCCACTCGATTTCTTTCAGCGTGGTCTCCCGCACTTCATCCTTCCATTTAAAGGCATAAGAATTTCTGGGGAATTTTGCCGTAGTTCCCAGAGAATCTCCATATGCAATATCATCGTAAAGAGCCACCAGTCCGTCAGATGGAAAATCATTTTTTACCACCTGGCCGGAAAAGTATTCCATAGCTTCATCTAAAGTATCCCTGGTCACCATCCGGTATTCTACCACGTCAAATCCCTGGTCCTTCAACCACAAAAACTGCTGCTCTCTGGAATTCCGGAAGTCCACCCCCTGGGCCCGGACCAGAGAGAAGGCATAAAAATGCACGTTTCTTCTGGCCGTGATCTCATTGTTCAGCTGCCGTACAGATCCGCTGCACAGATTCCTGGGATTTTTGTATTTTGCATCCACATCCTCAATTTCCTCATTAATCTTTTTAAAGTCTGAATAGGTGATGATCGCCTCTCCTCTCAGGACCAGATTGCCCTTAAAGGAAATCTGAAGGGGGATATTTTTGAAAACTCTGGCATTGTTGGTAATGACTTCTCCCACCACGCCGTTTCCCCTGGTAACCGCTTTCTGGAGTTTCCCATCTCCATAGGTCAGGACAATGGTCAGACCGTCCAGTTTCCAGGAAAGAAGAGTTTTCCGATCTCCGATAAAAGCCCGGAGCGCCTCTACATCCTTGGTCTTGTCCAGAGAAAGCATAGGCGTCTCATGGGCTTCCTTGGGCAGTTCCTCCAACGCTTCGTATCCCACGGATACCGTAGGGCTCCCTGCAAGGGTTATCCCGGTTTCCCTCTCCAGAGTCTCCAGCTCATCATACAGCTTATCATATTCAAAATTACTCATGATCTCCCGGTCTTCCTGGTAATAGGCCTTGCCGGCCTTCTGAAGCACAGGTATCAGTTCTTTCATTCTCTCGATCTTACCCATCAGGAATCTCTCCTTTAACTTTTCTTTTTCTTTCCGGGAGTTCGATATTTTCCCGGATTTTTTACAGGTTTTCCTCCCCGGAATACTTCCCGGACAGGAGGTTTCTCCTTCAGTGTTTTTTCCAGAAGCTCCAGCTCCCGGCCTTTGATCTCTCTTAATGCCCCCACAGGCAGGTCTCCCAGGCAAATGTTCATGATCCGCACTCTTTTCAGACTGACCACCTGATATCCCAGATATTCACACATCCTCCGGATCTGCCGGTTCAGGCCCTGGGTCAGAACAATGGAAAAGGATTTTTCTCCGGTTTTCCACACTCTGCATTCTCTGGTAATGGTCCCCAGAATAGGAACCCCCCGGCTCATCCTGGAGATAAACCGGTCTGTGACAGGTTTATCTACCGTGACTTCATATTCCTTTTCATGGAAATTTCCTGCCTTCATCATTTCATTGGCCAGCTCTCCCCGGTTGGTGAGCAGAAGAAGCCCCTGAGAATCCTTGTCCAGCCTTCCTGCATAGTATACCCGGACAGGATAGTTCACATAAGAGATCACGTTATTTTTAACCTTTGTATCTGTAGTGCATTCCACCCCTTTAGGCTTGTGAAATGCAAGAAGGACTTTCTTCTCCGTTGGTTCAATTTTTTTCCCGTCTATCTTTATTACACAGGTATTCTCTACCTGCATACCGGGCACCGCTTTTACCTGATCCACTTCCACCCTTCCGGCTTCGATGAGACGGTCTGCCTCCCGGCGGGAACAGATCCCCGCATCACTGAGATATTTATTCAAACGCATATTCTCTGTCCTTCCTGTTATCTGATGAAATTTTATTATACCACAAAGCAGGGAGCCAAGCGAGCATTCATGCTCATTTGGCGACTGCCGGCGATACTAGCCGTTTGCGGCTAGTATACCACATTTATTTCCTCCCTGTCTTGCTATTTTAGGCCCATTCAATGTATAATAGAGGGACAAATATCTACAAAAGAGGATAAAGAAATGAAATTTACAGGAAAAGGTGTATGTTTTACTCTGCTTATTATATGCTCTGGTTTTCTTCTGCTGGTTCTTCCTTCTTTTGTTATGGGCACAGTAAAAAATTATCTCATTGCCCGGGAAAACAGAGAAGTCAGCCGCACGGAGGATCACTGGGTATATAACAGCACGGGAAGACGTTTTGAATATCATGATGGATCTTTCATACAGAATACCAGCCAGGAGATCAATGGAGTAACCTATTACTTTGACGAGAAAGGTTATGTAAAAACCGGCTGGGTCCAGGAAAAAGGAACCCTTTATTACAGGAATTCTGACGGAACACCTGTAAGCGGCTGGTTTGAAGATGAAAGCGGTAAATATTATCTGGATGAAAACGGCTCTCCCAAGATCGGCTGGGCAGATATTGACGGAAAAAAATATTATTTTTCTTCTGCCGGCGTTATGGCTGTCGGCTTTACAGAAATTGACGGCCAGCAGCATCTGTTTATGGATGACGGCTCTGTATCTCCAGGTTGGGCAGACAAAGACGGCAAGCGGTATTATCTGGATGAGAACGGCACTGTCTCCACAGGAATGAAAGAAATTGACGGCAAGACCTATTTCTTCCGGGAAGACGGTACTATGGCCACAGGATGGATCACAAATAATGGAAACCGGTTCTACATGGGACAGGACGGTGCTATGGTGACAAATGCCTGGGTAGATGAAGGCAGCCAGCGTCATTATGTAGGGGCAGACGGTAAAGAGAAGACCGGATGGATCACAGTAAATGGAAAACAGTATTTTATCAATGAAGAGGGAATCCTGGCAGACTCCGGCTGGATGAAACAGGGAAATAAATGGTATTTCCTAGATACAGACGGCAGTTCCAGAACCGGCCTCTTCCAGAGTGAAGGAAAATGGTATTATCTCACTGCTGACGGCAAGCTTCAGGAAGGCTGGGTGGAAAGCCATGGAAAACGGTATTATCTGGCAAACGGCCAGCTTATGACCGGCTGGAGACAGATTGGGGACAAACAATATTACTTTAACGGCGACGGTACCATGGCCACAGGATGGATCACCCTAGAAGGAAAGTCTTATTTTCTGAAAGACGACGGCAGCCTGGACACATCGGCAATGAAAGAAAATACTGCCCAAGACTAGTGTACTGTATCATTCACTTTCAGCATAATGACGACGAATGAACTTTTCACTCTGCAAGGCGGAGGAATGAGGCGTAGCGGTGGCTACGCTGATTGACGACAACGCCGCAGATGGAAGTTCAGGCAAGTCATTATGCGAAATGTGAGTGATACAGTACACTATCCATAGCAGACCAGCAAAACGATAAGGCATTTAAAGTGAATGACATTACTCAAAATCGGGAGCCCCTAAAGGTGCTCCCGATTTTTATAAGCGATCTTCAATTCTTACTGAAGCAGGTCACTATAGACATAAGCTTCCTGTCCGTTATATTCCACTTTGATCCAACTGTCTCCCGCATTCTCCAGCTTCTTTACCTGATCTCCGGCCTGAAGCCTTCCTAAAATCTCTGAAGATGTATTGGCATCTGCCCGGACATTGCAGTCTTCAGTGGCTGTGAGCATGTCGCCGTCATCTGCCATAAGTGCGGTGTTGGTCTCTTCTCCAAGCTGCTCCAGGTAATTTTTCAACTCTTCATTGGATTCCACAGCCTGATTATATCGTTCTTCTTCCTGAGAGATCAGTTCCTGCACATCCTCTTCCTGTCTGGTTTTCTCGATACACTCCTGCACTTCCTGATCCGATGCATCATTATGGATCAGCCAATTTCCGCTGTCATCTTTCATCACATACAGTTCCGACAGTCCCGGAGCCGGTGTATCTATTCCCTGGAATTTCAAATCATAGGATACAAACACCACATAGCTGTTTTTATCCAGTCCCTGTTTGGTGTAGACCTGGATGTTGTCATAGCTTTCTATATAAGTTGCATTGACAACCTTTGCTTCATCTGTAGAACTGAAATTATCGGTCAGTTCTCTCATGGCATCTGCATTCTTCTGTCCCCATGCTGCATAAAAGGACTCAATCAGGGTGTTCACTTCAGGGTATGCATTCTCTTCAAGAGCATTGGTATCTGTCGCTTCTTCCTCTTCAGATCCTGCGTTCTCCGAAGTATTGTTCTCTTGTTCTGTTTGCTGCTCCTCCTGGGCGGGCCCGCTGTTTAAAGCTCTGAATATGGCACGGCCTCCGAAAAACAGGATAAGCAAAACTGCCAGAATCGCCAGACCCAGAAGAATATACCTCAGATTATCTGAGAGCCATTCTCTGAAATTGTCTAACATACCTGTCCTCCTTAATACAAGAATGCCCCTTACTCCATGCTCTCCCCAAAGCATAAAACACACCCGGAGGGATTCGAACCCCCGACACATGGTACCGGAAACCACTGCTCTATCCCCTGAGCTACGGGTGCTTGATCATTAACATCTTGGATATCATATCACATTTTTTTCCACTTGTAAAGCATTAGCCCCATTTCCGTCATTTTAACGATAATTTTGGGAAATACCGCCCGATTTCATAAAAAAATCGGGCAGTATTCCCCACCTTTTACATCATAAGTCTCTCTTCCTGTCTGTCATAATAATATACCTGGTCAGAAAGTATTTCGTCATCCTCCACCTGGGTCTGATTTACTTCCCTGACCATCCGTGTCAGTTCCATCCGGGAATACTGTCCCTGATCCGGGACCAGAATACATAGCGATAGGTAAGGTCTGAGCGGCATTCTCACACCACTTTCCACCTTTTCCCCCGCTCCGCACCGTACGTGAGACTTTCACCTCATACGGCGCTCCATCAAATTAAACCTATTTACTCTATAATGGTATTACCGACTAGAATTCGATAATTATTGGTCTTTTTCAGCGCATTTTCGTTCCACAATCCTTCACTTAACAGCTCTTCTATCAGCTCCTTTGCTCGTGCTATGTCCTTCGTATGAATCAGCTCATAGGCATCCCTCGAGACGATGTCTATGTTTCTGTAGCCATCTCCACCATTGGGATATATTTTATGCACTCGCATATCATACACTGTAAGTTGCTTCTTGGTGATTGCACATTTACCTCTCTGTGCAGATACCCTGGAAATACGATTATCGTTAAGCTCGATAGACTCATGTTGTAGCGGATGCTCCGCTAGGTATCGAAAAATGACCTCTAGATGAGTCAGCCTTTTGTGAATCAACTGTCTTCCTTCCTCTGTATAGTTGCATGTTTCCTGTTTAAATCCATAGGGAATCGTAAATGTAACCGCATATATTGGGTCAATAACAACTGTCCCTATAAGGTAACGTCTGCCGTGATAATTACCATACCTACGCTTTTGGAATTCTGACAGCGGTGGTCCTATTTTGCCATGTGACCGTGTTATGTGTTTTAGGGTTTTGAGTAGATGAAAATATATCTCCCAAAAATCTTTGCTTACCCTCGTTGCTACACAATAGTAATTGTGCATTCCTCGGATTTTCATATTAAGGTTACGTGCTTTATCCTCATTTCCTCTGGCGTCCCAAAGTGCTTTTCGGAGTTTATCCGTGACCTTTTTCTTTGCTTTGTCCGACATATGAGAAATAATTACATTCTGTTTTGCTCTTTCTTCTAACTTTATCTTAAATCCTAAGAATTCAGAGTAATGCCTACACAGATTTGTTATTTTACTCTTTTCGGGACTTGTCTCAAGATGCAACCTTTCCATCAGCCACTTTTCAACAGCTATCTTAACTCGTTTGGCATCCTTCTTGTTTCTGCAGAAGATTTTAAAATCATCTGCATACCGCACAAGGTACATTTCTTTCAATTTCGTTTTCTTCAACGCAGTACATCTATCTCCATCCCAACGGTATGGAAACTTGCTTGGGAATGTTTCCCACTGATTACTAATCCACCAATCAAGTTCATTTAGCACGATATTGGAAAGCAGCGGCGATAAAATACCGCCTTATGCAGACACTTTCATTATGCTGAGTCAATCAGCATAAATACGATGTTTC
>ERZ1090861.1435-NODE-1435-length-12111-cov-7.279944_pt1 | contig 12111 bp, 14 predicted proteins | sample MGYA00478482_ERZ1090861 | MGnify/ENA primary metagenome ERZ1090861 (study PRJEB33644, sample SAMEA5815744) | chicken gut metagenome | biome: Chicken; feature: Gastrointestinal Tract; material: Caecum | place: Ireland | collected 2019-01-01 | study: A study of... | reverse complement strand
TTGCTCCGCTGTCGGTGCGGGGGGGGGGGGGGGGGGGCGCGTAACCGCTCGGCTAACCCCCGGCCCCCCCCGGGGCCATTTTGGGCGGGCGGGCGGGCGTTTTTTACGCGGGCAAGCGCGCGCAGGCATTGACAAATCGCAGTAAAAACGGTATAATCATACTACGGGCGGCAGCCCGCAGTCAAAGTCCCGCGGCCGCGGGCAGGGAGGGTTTCGGATGTCGAAAATTGTTTTCCGGGGGATCCGCGTCGACGACATGCTCTTTCATCTGAACGGGGTCCGGATGCAGCCCGGCTCGAAGTACGAGATCCGGCCGGCGTTTACGCGCAAGGTGCGGCGGCCGAAGGAAGAGCCGCGCACGCTCCTGGTCACGCTTTCCGTCCGCATCGCGCGGGTGGAAGGGGAAGTCGTGTACCCGCCCTTTGACCTGAACGTCGCCATCACGGGGATCTTCCAGACCGACGCCACGAGCGACGAAGATCACCGCAAAGACGTCATCTTCGCTACCGAATTCATCTATCCGTATCTCCGTTCGGCGGTCACGGGCCTGACGTCGTCGTGCATGGTTTCCCCGCTGGTCATTCCCGTGATCGCAGGCCCGCTCTTCCCCGAAGACCGCGAGGGAGGCGGCGGCCTGTACAGCTGAGGTTCCGCGCCCGCGCGGCGGCCTTTGCCCTCCGTATCGGTTGACAGGACCGCGCAAAATTGCTACAATAAAAAAAGCCGTTACATTCTGCTTGGCGCGTCCGGCGCCCGGAAAAAAGGGGAGTCTTATGAACAGAGAAGAGATCAAAAAGCTGCTGCCGCACCGCGAGCCGATGCTGCTTTTAGACGAGGTGGAGATCGACGAACAGGGCCGTTCGGTCGCGAAATACACCGTCCGCGGCGACGAATTTTTTCTGCAGGGCCATTTCCCAGGCAATCCCATCGTGCCGGGCGTCATCCAGTGCGAGATGATCGCGCAGACGGCCGTCGCGCTTTTGCCCGACTGCGCCGGCAAAACGCCGCTGTACACCGGCCTGAACAACGTCAAGTTCAAAAACCCGCTTCTTCCCGGCGACACGGCCGTGATGACCGTGGAACTGACCAACCGCCGCGGCATCTTCTGTTTCGCCAAAGGCCGGCTCGAGGCGAACGGCAAGCTCTGCACCAGCGCCGAGTTTTCCTTCGCGCTGCTTTCCAAAAAGCCCGAATAAATTGCCCGCCAGCAAGGCGTCTGCGCCCGTACCCGGCCGCAGGCGCGTTTTCTTTGCCGTCGGGGCCGGAAAAGCGCCGCGGAGGCACGGGCGATTTTCCGCCTTTTTCAGAATATGGCTTGACTTGCGCCCTCAAATCCAATATAATAAAGGAAAGGCACCGTACAGGCGCGTTCCGGCGCCGCCTGCCTTTTGTTTCTGCAGGGAGATCCCATGAGCTTTTTCATTGCGGGCACGGGCAGTGCCCTGCCCGATACGGTCGTGACCAACGACGACCTCGCAAAATTTCTCGATACGTCGGACGAGTGGATCTACACCCGCACGGGCATCCGCCGTCGCCGCGTGCTCACCGACGAGCGGCTGGACGATCTGGCCATCCGTTCGGCGCGCATCGCCCTCGAAGACGCGGGCGTTTCGGGCGGCGAGGTCGACCTCATCCTCTGCGCGACCATGCGCGGGGACACGTTCACGCCCTCTCTCGCGTGCACGATCGCCGAGGCGATCGGCTCCACCGCTCCCGCGTTCGACCTCAACGCCGCGTGCGTCGGGGTGCTGTACTGCATGGAGGTGGCCGATTCGTTCATCGCTTCCGGCAAGGCCGAAACGGTGCTCATCGTCTCCGCCGAGGCCATGAGCAAGCTGCTCGACTGGACGGACCGCGCCAGCTGCGTGCTCTTCGGCGACGGTTCGGGCGCGATGGTCGTCAAAAAAGGGGAAGGCCGCCTGGCGGGCGTTCTGTCCACCAAGCCTGATTCCCGCGTCATCCGCATGCCCAACTTCGAGGGCATGAACAGCCCGTACAACAAAACCGCGCAGGAGCCGCTCGCCATGCATATGGACGGCGGCGAGGTGTACAAATTCGCCGTCAACGCGATGGGCCGCTGCATCGAACAGGTCTGCGCCCGCGCGGGCCTGGCCCCCGCCGATATCGACTGGTATCTGCCCCACCAGGCCAACATCCGCATCATCGACGCGAGCCTGAAAAAATTCCGCATCGACAAGAGCAAGGTGCTCACCAACATTGCCGATTACGGCAACATGAGCGCGACTTCCGTGATGGTGCTGCTGGACGAATTTGCCAAAAAAGGCACCTTCCGCAAGGGCGACAAGCTGCTGTTCGTCGCCTTCGGCGGGGGGCTGACCAGCGGGGCGCTCATCGTGCGGTGGGCGCGCTGACGCCGCCGCATCCGAAACAAACAAAAAATTTACGATTTTTTGATAAAAAATGAAAAAAAGGAGATCAAAATCATGACTACGTTGGAAAAATTGAAGGAAATCCTGTGCGAATGCAAGGGCGAGGACATCGACATCACCCCCGAGACCAACTTCGACGAACTCGAGTTCGACTCCCTCGACAAAGTGGACATCGTCATGCAGATCGAAGAGGCGTACGACATCTCCCTCGGCGAAAACCTGCAGCTTTCCACCGTCGGCGAACTGATCGCCAAGATCGACGAGGCCGTCGCCAACAAGTAAGCGCAGAACCATGCAGACGAAACTGACCCGCCTTCTGGGCATCGAACATCCGATCATTCAGGGCGGCATGGCATGGATCGCCGACGCCTCTCTGGCGAGCGCCGTCTCCAACGCGGGCGGCCTGGGCATCATCTCCGCGATGAACGCCGGGGCCGACTGGGTGCGCGAAGAGATCCGCAAATGCCGTGCCGCCACCGATCGGCCCTTCGGCGTGAACATCATGCTGATGAGCCCGCACGTGGAAGAAGTGGCGCAGATGGTCGCCGAAGAAAAGGTGCCCGTCGTCACCACGGGCGCGGGCAATCCTTCCCGCTTTGTCAAGCTGTGGAAGGAGGCGGGCGTGCGCATCCTGCCCGTCGTCGCCAGCACGGCGCTGGCCAAAATGGTCGAACGCGCCGGCGTTGACGCCGTCATCGCCGAGGGCGGCGAGAGCGGCGGCCACGTGGGCGATCTGACCACGATGGCGCTCGTCCCGCAGGTGGTCGACGCCGTAAAAATCCCCGTCGTCGCGGCGGGCGGCATCGGCGACGGCCGCGGCATGGTCGCGGCGTTCGCGCTGGGCGCCTGCGGCGTGCAGATGGGCACGCGCTTCCTCGTCGCGAAGGAGTGCACCGTCAGCGAGGCGTATAAAAAGAAGGTCCTCGCCGCCAAGGACATCTCCACGATGGTCACGGGCCGCCGCCTCGGCCATCCCGTGCGCGCCATCAAAAACTCGTATATGAACGCCTACGCCAAGCTCGAGGCAGATTCCAACATCCCCGACGAGCAGCTCGAGCAGTTCGGCGTCGGTTCGCTGCGCAAGGCCGCCAAAGACGGCAACGTCGAGGAAGGCTGCTTCCTCGCGGGGCAGATCGCCGGCATGGTCAGCCGCGAACAGACCGCCGCCGAGATCGTCTCCGAGGTCATGGCGCAGGCGGATGCGATGATGGAGGGCGTAAAGTGGGACGTGTAGCCTTCCTTTTCGCCGGCCAGGGCGCGCAGGTGCCCGGCATGGCCGGCGACGTCAAAGACCTTCCCAAAGTCCGAAAGCTGTTCGATCTGGCCGAGGACATCCGTCCCGGCGTCGTCGATAAGATGCTCTCGGGCACGCAGGAAGAGCTGAACCGCACCCTGCTTACCCAGCCGACCATGTTCCTGGCCGATCTCGCCTACGCCTACGCGCAGGAAGAGGCGGCGGGCGCGCCCGAATGCGCCCTCGGTTTTTCGGTGGGGGAAGTCCCCGCGCTCTGCTTTGCGGGCGCCCTTTCCGAAGAGCAGGCCTTCCGCGCCATCGTGCGCCGCGCGGAGCTGATGGAAGCGTACACCGAGCGGGTGAAGGGCTGCATGATCGCGGTCGTCAAACTCCCGCCCGAAACGGTCGAATCCCTCTGCGACGGCGAAAACACCCATCCCGCCAACTATAACGGCGCGCAGCAGACGGTCGTCGCCTGCCGCGAGAGCGCCGAGGCAGACTTTACCGCCCGGGTCAAGGAAGCGGGCGGCCGCGCCATGAAACTGCGCGTATCGGGCATGTTCCATTGCCCCGAACTCGCGCCCGAAGCGGCGGAGTTCGAAACCTTCCTGCGCACCCTCGACTGGCGCGCGCCGCGCATGGACGTCTACGCCAACCTGACGGCGGCGCCCTACGCGGGCGATTTTGCGTCCACCCTCGCCCGGCAGATGTGCTCGCCCGTGCGCTTCACCGCGAGCGTCGCCGCCATGAAGGCGCGCGGCATCGAATCATTTGTCGAAGTCGGCCCCGGCAAGGTCCTCACGGGCCTGGTCCAGCGCGGCTGAAACGGGCGCTCCGCGCGCCCCGCATACCGTTTCGGGCCGCGCGGCCCGAAACGAAAACAGAGGTTCCTATGGCAGAGAAAAGAGTCGCCCTCGTCACGGGGGCGGGCAGGGGCATCGGCGCCACCATCGCGCTGACCCTCGCCAAAGAAAATACCGACATCGCCGTCGTCGATTACGCCCCCGCCGAAAGCGCGGCGGAAACGCTCGCCGCCATCGAAGGGGAAGGCGTCACGGTCAGATATTATTCGTGCGACGTGTCCGATTTTTCCGCAACGAAAGCGGTCGTCGATCAGGTCGTCAAGGATTTCGGGAAGATCGACATCCTCGTCAACAACGCGGGCGTCACGGCAGACAACCTGCTCATGCGCATGAGCGAGGCCGAGTGGGACCGCGTCCTTTCCATCAATCTCAAAGGCTGCTTCAACATGATCAAGCACGTCACGCCCTACATGATGCGCAGGCGTTACGGACGCATCGTGTCGATCAGTTCGGTGGTGGGGCTGATGGGCAATGCGGGGCAGGCGAATTACGCCGCCTCGAAAGCGGGCATCATCGGGCTGACCAAGTCGGTCGCCAAAGAATACGGCCCGCGCAACATCACGGCCAACGCGGTCGCCCCCGGCTTTATCAAGACGGCGATGACCGACGCGCTGACCGACGAGCAGAAAAAAGCCATGTACAAACTCATCCCTCTGGGCGCGCTGGGCGAAACCGAAGACATCGCCAACGCCGTCAAATTCCTCGTTTCCGACGACGCTCGTTACGTCACGGGCGTCGTGCTCAAAGTGGACGGGGGGATGTATATATAAGCGTGCCCGCGGCGGCCCGGCTGAGCCGGCCTTTCGCGGACCGAGCGGCGCGCCTGCGCGCCAAAGTGAGGAATCTATGTCGAATCGAGTCGTGGTCACGGGCCTGGGAGCGGTCTCGCCCCTGGGCAACGACGTAAAGACCACCTGGGAGAATATGAAAAACGGCGTCTGCGGCATCGACAAGGTGACCAAATTCGACGCTTCCGAATATAAATGCGATCTCGCCGGCGAGGTGCGCGGGTTCGACCCCGCGCTGTACATGCCCAGGGGCGAGGTGCGCAAAACGGATCTGTACACCCAATACGCGGTCGCCGCGGCGACGCAGGCGTATGAAGACAGCGGCCTGACCGAAAACGACGTCTCGCCCGAGCGTTTCGGCGTGTACATCGGTTCGGGCATCGGCGGGGTGCACACCCTCATCGCCGAGCACGCCAAGCTGCTCGAAAAGGGGCCCGCCCGCATTTCGCCCTTCTTCGTGCCCATGATGATCTCGAACATCGCTTCGGGCACGGTCGCCATCAAATACCGCGCGCAGGGGCCGAACATCGGCATCGTCACGGCCTGCGCCACGTCGACCAACAGCATCGGCGAGGCCTACCGCGTCATCAAACACGGCTATGCCGACGTCATGCTCGCCGGCGGCAGCGAGGCGTCCATCCTGGCGCTGTGCTTTGCCGGCTTCATCAGCTGCCAGGCCCTCTCGCAGAGCACCGACAAAAACCGCGCCTCCATCCCCTTCGACAAGGAGCGCAGCGGCTTTATCATGGGCGAAGGCGGCGCCGTGCTCATGCTCGAAGAGTATGAACACGCAAAGGCGCGCGGCGCCAGGATCTATGCCGAACTGGCTGGCTACGGCTGCACCAACGACGCCTATCACATGACGGCGCCCGATCCCGAGGCCGTCGCCTCTTCGCGCGCCATCGAACTGGCCGCCAGAGAATGCGGCGTCACGGCGGGCCGCAACGTCTACGTCAACGCGCACGGCACCGGCACGCCGCTTAACGACCGCACGGAAACGCTCGCCCTCAAAAAGGCGTTCGGGCAGGACGCGTACAAACTGCGCGTCTCTTCCACCAAGTCGATGACGGGCCACATGCTCGGCGCGGCGGGCGGCATCGAGGCGATCGCCTCCGTGCTCGCGCTGCACGAGGGCGTCGTTCCGCCCACCATCAACTACCGCGTTCCCGACGAGGAATGCGACCTCGACATCACGCCCAACACCGCGGCGGAGGCAGACCTTTCTTACGCTCTCTCCACGTCGCTCGGGTTCGGCGGGCACAACGGCTGCCTCGCCTTCAGGAAAATTTAAGACTACATACGGGCGTTTATACCATTTTTCATGTTATAAGCGCCTTTTTATCTGTTTGCAGGAAGACAAGGAGGTACGGAATGGATAAAAAACAGATACGCGAGTACATCCGGCTGTTCAAAGAGAGCGGCCTTTCGAAAATGGAGATTTCCGAAACGGTCAAAGACGAGACCTTTTCGATCCGGCTCGAGAGCGCGCAGGCGCCCGCGGCGGGGGCGTTGCCCGCGCCCGTGCAGTACGTGCAGGCCGCGCCGGCGGCGCCCGTCGCGGCGGCCGAAGAAGACGCCGCCTCGGTCAAGGATTTCAACAAATACCGCGACGTAAAATCGCCCATGGTGGGCATATTTTACGCGTCTCCTTCGCCCGACGCCGAGCCTTTCGTCAAAGTGGGCAGCAAGGTCAAAAAGGGCGATACCCTCTGCATCATCGAGGCGATGAAGCTGATGAACGACGTCGTCGCCGAAGAAGACGGCGAGATCGTCGAGATCTGCGCGGAAAACGGCGCGCTGGTCGAGTTCGGGCAGATCCTGTTCAAACTCTTCTGAGGACCGAAAGGATAACAACGAGAGATGTTCAGTAAAATATTGATTGCAAACCGCGGCGAGATCGCCGTGCGGATCATCCGCGCCTGCAACGAGATGGGCATCCACACCGTCGCCGTCTATTCCGAAGCGGACGCGCAGGCGCTGCACGTCAACCTCGCCGACGAAAGTTACTGCATCGGCCCCGCGCTGCTCAAAGACAGTTACCTCAACATGACCGCCATCATCGACGTGGCGATCGCCACGGGCTGCCAGGCCATCCACCCCGGTTACGGGCTGCTTTCCGAAAACCCGCGCTTTGCCGAACTGTGCGAAAAGTGCGGCATCAGGTTCATCGGGCCCAAGGCTTCCGTCATCTCCCGGATGGGCGATAAAGACGAGGCGCGCCGCACCATGAAAAAGGCGGGCGTGCCCGTGGTGCCCGGCCTCGACGAGATCACCGACGTTGCCGAAGCCAAAAAAATGGCGGCGGAGATCGGGTATCCCGTCATCGTCAAGGCGGCGGCGGGCGGCGGCGGCCGCGGCATCCGCATCGTGTGGAAGGAAGAGGACTTCGAAAACGCCGTCCTCACCGCTTCGGCCGAGGCGCAGAGCGCCTTCGGCAACGGCAAATGCTACCTCGAAAAGTATCTCACCGACGTCAAACACGTCGAAATGCAGATCATCGCCGACGAGCAGGGCCACATCGTCTGCCTGGGCGAGCGCGACTGCTCCATGCAGCGCAAAAACCAGAAACTCATCGAAGAGAGCCCCTGCGCCGTCCTCAAACCCGCCGTCCGCAAAAAGATGACGGACGCCGCCGTGCTCGCCGCCAGGACGGTGAATTACACGAGCCTGGGCACCATCGAATTTCTGCTGGATAGGCAGGACAACTTCTATTTCATGGAGATGAACACCCGCCTGCAGGTCGAGCACCCCGTCACCGAATACGTCACGGGCATCGATATCGTGAAGTGGCAGATCCGCATCGCGGCGGGCGTGGAATTTTTGTACACGCAGGAAGAGGTCAACCGCATGATGCGCGGCTGCGCCATCGAATGCCGCATCAATTCGGAAGACGCGCGCATGGGCTTCCGCCCGAGCTGCGGGCAGATCTCCTTCATGCACATCCCCGGCGGGCCGTGGGTGCGCTTCGATACGGCGATCTACCAGGATTACGTGATCCCGCCCTATTACGACAGCATGATCGGCAAGCTCATCGTGTACGCGCGCGAGCGCACCGAGGCCATCCGCAAGATGCAGGCGGCGCTGTGCGAACTCGTCATCGACGGCGTGAACACCAACGCCGAGCTTTCGGGCGACATCCTCGCCCAGCCGGAATTCAAAGACGGCACCTACTGCACCAATTTCCTCGAAAAATTTTTGAAGAATTATCACTGAGCCGCCGCGCCCCGCGCGGCAGAGCGGGCCGCGCCGTAGCGGCGCCGCCCGGATACGGGAGATCGGACATTGAAATTTGATCTGAAAAAGTTTTTTTCGCGCAAGCCGAAAAATGAATTGGAAGGGGCGGGCGTTCCGCCGCAGCCGCAGCCGAACGCCGACCCTGCGGCCGCCGCCGAGGCGGCCATCCCCGAAAAACTCGCCGAAAAATGCGAAAAGTGCGGCCAGATCGTGCTTTCCGCCGACATGGACGAAAATTTCGGCGTCTGCCCCAAATGCGGGCACTACAAAAAGATCACCGCGCGCGCGCGCATTTCGATGTGCGTCGACGCGTTCGAAGAGCTGTTCGCCGAAGAGCAGAGCGGCAACATCCTCGGGTTTCCGGGGTATGACGAAAAGCTCGCCGCCCTGCGCGAAAAGACGGGCGAAAAGGACGGCGTCGTCTGCGGCACGGGCACGATCGGCGGCGAACGCTGCGCCGTGTTTTCGATGGACTACCGCTTCCAGATGGGCAGCATGGGGCACACCGTGGGCGAAAAGATCACCCGCACCTTCGAATACGCCGCCGAACGCCGCCTGCCCGTCGTGGGCTTTATCCTGAGCGGCGGCGCGCGCATGCAGGAAGGCATCGTCTCCCTCATGCAGATGGCCAAAACCAGCGCCGCGGTCGCCAAACACGCCGAAGCGGGGCTCCTGTACATCGCCGTGCTCACCGACCCGACCACGGGCGGCGTTTCGGCGTCGTTCGCCTTCGAGGCGGACGTCATCGTCGCCGAAAAGGGCGCGCTCATCGGCTTTGCCGGGCCGCGCGTCATCGAGCAGACCATCCGCCAGAAACTGCCGGAAGGCTTCCAGCGCGCCGAATTTCTGCAGGAAAAGGGCTTCGTCGACCTGATCGTCGAGCGCCGGGAGATGAAAGAAAAACTTTCCGCCCTGTTGAAGATCCACGCGGCAGACGCTTCGGCCGCGGAGGAGGTGAGCCTGTGAACGCGTACGAGATCGTCCTCAAAAGCCGCGAAAAGGGCCGTCCCACCGCGGTGCGCTACATTTCCAGGATCGTCGAAGGGTTCATCGAGCTGCACGGCGACCGCCGCTTTGCCGACGACAAGGCGATCGTCGGCGGGGTGGGCTTTGTCGGCGGCATGCCCGTCACCGTCATCGGCATCGAAAAGGGCGAAGACACCAACGACAAGATCGCGCATAATTTCGGCTGCGCCCATCCCGAAGGCTACCGCAAGGCGATGCGGCTGATGAAGGAAGCCGAAAAGTTCGGCCGCCCCGTGCTGTGCTTTGTCGACACGTCGGGCGCATACTGCGGCATCGGCGCCGAAGAGCGCGGCCAGAGCGAGGCCATCGCCTCGTCCATCCTGGAGATGATCCGCCTGAAAACGCCCACGCTCTCGATCGTCATCGGCGAGGGCGGCAGCGGCGGGGCGCTCGGCCTGTGCGCCGCCGACGAGGTGTGGATCACCGAAACGTCGACCTATTCGGTCATTTCGCCCGAGGGCTGCGCCTCCATTTTGTGGAAGGATTCTGCCCGCGTCGCCGAGGCGAGCGAGTGTCTGAAAATGACGGCGGACGACCTCGCCGTATTGGGCGCGGTCGAGCGCGTCATCCCCGAACGGGATTTTTCGGAAGAGTTTTTTGCCGACCTGAAGGCGGACATCGTGCGGTTTTTCCGCGGCAAGCGCGGCATTCCGGCGGAAGAACTCGTCGAGGCGCGCTACAAACGGTTCCGCAAATTCTGAGACCGGAACAACAGAGGAGGAAAAAATATGATCGCCATTGTGACCGATTCGACTGTCGGCTATTCGAGCGCGGAGCTCGCCGCCCGCGGCATCGTGAGCACCGTGCCCGTCAATTACCAGATCGGCAGCGAAACGTTTGAAGAAAACGCGTCCGACCGCAACGGCGTGTTCCTGCCGCGCATGGTCGGCAAGCCGTGCAAAACGGCGCAGCCCGCGCTCGGCAACTTCATCCGCACCTTCCAGTCTCTGACCGAAAAGGGGTGCGACGTCATCTGCATCGTGCTTTCGGCGGCGCTTTCGGGCACCTACTCTTCGGCGTGCTTCGCCGCGCAGCAGGTGGGCGGCAACATCCGCGTCATCGATTCCGAGACCATCGGCGCGGGCATGCACCTTTTGGTGGACGAGGCCGTGAACATGGTCAAGGGCGGGCTCGCCTTCGACGACGTCGTGCGCCACCTCGAAAACCTGAAAAAGAAGATCGCCGTGGTGTTCTCCGTCGAGTCGCTCGACCGGCTGATCGCCGGCGGCCGGCTCGTGAGCGGCAAGGCGAACACCTCGCTCAACCTGCGCCCCGTGTTTGTTCTCAAGGGCCGCATCGTATTCAAGGGAAACGCGCGCGGCCAGCGCGAGCGGCTGGAAAAGATGTGCGCGCTGCTGCCCGAAAACACCCGCCGCATGTTCGTGTGCCGCTGCGGCGCCGAAACGAACGTCGACGAGTTCACCGCCCTGCTCAAAGCGCGCTTCCCCGCGGTCAACATCCACCAGCGGGTGGTCGGGCCGGTGCTGAGCATCCATGTCGGCGCGGGCGCGTTCGGCGTGGCGTACGTGGTCAACGGCTGAGCGGAACAGAAAAAATGCCAATCGGGCGGGGGAGCCTGCGCTTTCCCGCCTTTTTTCGGAGTTCGTATGCGACAGAACATGCTGTACCTGCGCAAGACGCCCGCCCAGAGCGCGGTCATCTTTTACATCCTGACGATCGGTTTTGTCCTGCTGCCGACCGACTGGCTGGGCGAACTGTTTTTTGAAGACGCGACGTCCGCGCACTTCTTCGGCATGGGCGTGCTGCGCGTCGCGATGTTTGCGGTCATGGCCGTGCTCGCCTGGCAGACGGGCATCGCGCACGTGCTGTTCCCGCAGCGCAGAAACGTCCGCGCGCTGCTGTGGTGCCTGCCCGCGCTCGTCGTGGCGGTCAACAACTTCCCGCTCGTGGCGCTCGCCTCGGGCACGGCGGAGATCACCGCCGGCGCGGGCGCCATCGCCCTGTACGCGCTGTATTGCGCCGGCATCGGCCTGTTTGAAGAAATGGCCTTCCGCGGCGTCGTCTTTCCGCTGGTCCTGGGCAAAACGGGCACCGGCAAAAAGGGCCGGGTGCTGGCCGTGCTCGTTTCGGCCGCCGCATTCGGGCTGCTGCACCTGGTCAACCTGCTCGGCGGGTTTTCGCCCGCGGTGTTTTTGCAGGTGGGGTACAGCTTCCTCATCGGCGCGATGCTCGCGGTGTGCATGTTCCGCGGCGCGGGCGTCGGGTTCTGCGCGCTGGCGCACGCGGTGTTCAACTTCGGCGGCAACGTCGTGCAGTATTGCGGCGTCGGCGCCTTTGCCGACCTTTGGTGCGCCGGCGAAGTCGTGCTCACCGCCGTCGTCGGCGTCGCCGCGGCCGCATACTTTGTCTGGCTGATCCTGCATTCGCCCGCCGACGCGGCCGACCGCTTTGCCGTGTTCCCGCCCGCGCCCGAACCCCCGGCAGGGGACGCGTCGCCCGGCGCGCAGGACGAAATCGAAAATAAGAGCGAATAAGCGGCTTGCCGGGCAGAAAAATCGAGCGGGGGGGGGGGGGGGGGGGGGGGGGGGGGGGGGGGGCGGGGGGGGGGGGGGGGG
>ERZ1090861.1429-NODE-1429-length-12136-cov-7.314047_pt1 | contig 12136 bp, 14 predicted proteins | sample MGYA00478482_ERZ1090861 | MGnify/ENA primary metagenome ERZ1090861 (study PRJEB33644, sample SAMEA5815744) | chicken gut metagenome | biome: Chicken; feature: Gastrointestinal Tract; material: Caecum | place: Ireland | collected 2019-01-01 | study: A study of... | reverse complement strand
GTATTAATACCCGTTCTATTCTCTACTTCTACCCCTTTTGTTAGTATTTCTTCTGTTAAAGAAATATAGTCTCGATCAAATTTACTCATTCTTACCCTCCTTAAAAATCCCCTTTATTCTTTCTTACAGAATATCAAAAGGAAAGAAAAAATGCAATAAAAGGATACTATTTTTTAAGTATTCATGGTAAGATGATAGAGGTGATGTTATGAAGAAAGAAAGAATATTAGAAATTGCTAAAGCAATTCTAGTCATAGTGTTATTTTATGCTTCGAGTTATTTGCAATATTTAGCAGTATTTCTCTTCCGGATGGATCTTAATCATATTACAATGGCAGATCAAGTCATTGCTAGTACCTTTTCGGATGTTATTTTAGTCCTTCTGTTATTCTTGATTTATCGAAAAGAGCTAGTACGAGAGTTTAAAAAGTTTAAAATCAATTTTCGGGAATGCTTTGACACCGGTTTAAAATATTGGTTTATTGGACTGATTATTATGATGGTATCTAATGTCTTGATTGCTCGCTTTACACCATTACAAAACTCTGCTAATGAGACTTCTGTTCAAATGATGATTGGGGCTTCGCCTTTATTAATGTTTATTACCGCTGGAATACTAGCTCCTATTATTGAAGAGATTACCTTCCGAAAAGCATTCCGAGGAATCTTCAAAAACAAATGGGTTTTCTGTTTTATTTCTGGTTTTATCTTTGGACTACTTCATGTAATAGGAAATGCAGCCACACCTTATGAATTCTTATATATTATTCCATATGGAAGTTTAGGCTTCTTCTTTGCTTATTCTTATGAGAAAACCGATACCGTCTTTACTCCAATCATGATGCATGCTATTCATAATAGTGCTTTGATTTTATTATCGATATCATAAAAGAACATATACAATATTATCCAGTATATGTTCTTTTTTATTGCATAATCTGAAAATGATTTCCAGAATCTAAATATAAATATCCTTTTCTACCATCTAATTGCGGTAAAACATCATTATAATAATTAATCATATCAAATTTGGTTAAAGTCAAATAAACACTATTTCCATCATCCATATAAAGCAGAAAGCGATCTTTGTCATAGTCATTTGGAACGTAGGAAATTTCACTAATTTTTTGGCGAACTCCTTCATCGACTTCTTGTATTTTTTTGATTAAGCTTTTGTATTGATCTTCTGAAACTTCGGTGGTTAATCTTGGAATGCTGTAAGGAAGCGTTTTATCAAGGGTAACTTCTTCTTCATTTTCTAAGACAATTTTGCCATTATTCTTCTCAAATAAGGCTTTATACTCTTCTACTTCAATAACAAGAACATGATAAAATTCTTTTTTGACACTTACTTGTTTTATCCAAGGATTTTCTTTTATTTTTCTTTCTATGGAAGAAGACATTGTTTTATAAAAGCTAGGGTAGTCTTCTATTTCTGCTAGCCGAATAATCTGTTGATCCGATAAAATGTCATTTCCTTCAATAATAATATTCTTTGTTTTACTATCTAAAAAAATTTCAAAGATTAAAACGAGGATAGCAATGATTAGAATAAATAAAAGAAAAGGTAGGATTCTAATTTTTTTCTTTTTAATGACTTTGGCCATATGATTACTCCCAATTTACAAATTCTTGTTCTATTTTTAATTCGATATGATAATGCTCTTTTACGGCATCTTGGACAAATAAGATTAAATCATGAATATCTTTGGCGCTGGCTTCCTTTTTATTAATAATAAAGTTGGCGTGTTTTTCACTGACTTGAGCGCCTCCTTTGGTTAAGCCTTTTAAGCCAATATCTTCGATCATTTTGCCAGCAAAAAGGCCTTCCGGATTTCGGAATACACTTCCTGCTGAGGGGTATTCTAAGGGTTGACTGGCTAAACGACGTTCTTTTCTCTCTTTTAAGACTTTTTCAATTTCTTTTCGATCGCCTTTGACAAGTTTTATCATCGTTTCTAAACAAATATAGTCTTTATGTTTTTGAAGAAAAGAACTACGATAGTGGAAGTCCATTTCTTGATTGGTTAAAGTAATAATACGTAAATCATCGGTTAAAACGGTAACCGATTGGACAATATAACCCATATCACTTTTATAAGCGCCCGCATTCATATAAATGGCTCCTCCAATACTACCAGGAATTCCAGCAGCAAATTCTAAGCCCGTTAAAGAACGCTTGGCCGCTTCTCTTGATACTTTCATCAAAGAAGCTCCCGCTCCACAAACAACTTTATTTCCAATAAATTCTATTTTGTCTAGTTCATCTAATTTGATAAGAACCCCATCATAACGTTTATCACTAAATAATAAGTTACTACCATAACCCAAAATTTTATATTTTAGTCGATGTTTTTGAATTAATTTACATAAGGAAACTAATTTTTCTTGATTTTTGGGATAAATAATAACGGAAGCGAGCCCACCTACTTTATAGGTAGTGTATTTACTTAAGAAAACATCTTGTACTATTTTCCCTATTTCTTTTTCTTCCACTTCTTTTAAAAATTCTTTCATTCTTTTTCATCCCTTACTAATTTTTTCGCTTCCTTATAAATTCGTTCGGCACTATCGGTAATCGCAAATTTCTCTAGTGCTTTTTTCATTTTTTGATAGGTTCCTTTTTGATTCAAAAGTGTATCAATTTCCTTTAAAACAATATCTTTTTCAAAGTTTTCTTCGGAAATAATTTTACAAGCGCCTTCTTTTTCTAAAGCCAAAGCATTTTTCATTTGATGATTATGGGTAACATAAGGGCTTGGAACCATAATAGATGGTAGCGCAATAGCCGTAATTTCGGCAATGGTAGAGGCTCCACTTCGGGTAATGATCAAATCACAGCTTTTCATGTACTTTGCATCATAAAAAGGAACGACTTTCACATTTTTTGGTATGGTTAAAGTTTCATAATCTTTGTAATAATCTTTGCCCGTTACTAGTAATACTTCATAATCTTTCTTAGCGAAAGATGGCACTAATTCTTTTAATTTTTGCGTCATCGTCATAGAACCCAAAGAACCCATAACAATTATAATTAATTTCTTATTTTTCGAAAATCCTAATTCTTCTTTCTTCCCTTTTGCCATTTCAACCATTTCTTCACTACGAGGATTGCCAGTATAAACGGTTTTTTCTTTGGGAAAGCTCGCTTTTGATTCTTCAAAAGAAACAAGAATCCGATCGGCATAACGACTTAAAATTTTATTCGATACTCCAGGAATGGCATTTTGTTCATGAATCATCGTTTTATAACCTAATTTTTTGGCAGCATAGATAACGGGTGTGGTGATATATCCTCCTACCCCAATGACAAGATCCGGATCGAATTTTTTTATTTCCTCTTTGGCTTTTTTTATCGCTTGAAAATAAATTTGGAGAACTTTTATATTACGCCATATTTTTTTACGATCGAGTCCTTTCATTTCAATTCCAATGTAAGGAATTCCTTTTTCGGGAACAATTTCTTTTTCCATCCGATCGGTCGTACCAATATATAAAAATTCACTTTGAGGTTCTTTTTCTTTTATTTTGTTTAAAATCGCTAAAGCGGGATAGATATGTCCTCCGGTACCGCCAGCCGTAATAATGACTCTCATGCCTTATCCTCCTTTTCGTTTTTAAACTATGTTTTTCTTTGGCAAAAAAGAAGAGTTTTCTCTTCTCTTGAGGTTCTTTTTAAAAAACGGAAGAACGTTCTTTTTGTAAGACTTTTTTATCTTGTAGATTGTACTGTTTTAAAAATTCTAAATAAGCTTGATTTAAACAGGTGTAATTGACTCTGTTTTCTTTGCTTTCTTTACAGATTGTAATATCGGTATAGCCACGTTGAAATGGTGAAAATTCATCAAAACGAAGAATAAAGCCATTTTTCTTTTTTTCAAGAAGAAAGCCATCCGCTGTTCCTGTTTGTTGTACATCTGTAGCCATATAGAAATTACCATTCTTCTTCTTTTGCGGATTTAATTCTTCGACAAATTCTAACATTTGATATAAATTTTTCATAGCATCATAGAATAGTCCATCATCCTTTTTGACTGGAAATTCCATAATTTCTAATGGATGAATGAAACAGAAATGTAAATCTTGATTCTTTGTTTTATACCATAGGATATTTACTGGATAAGAATCACTCCCGATTTTTTTCATTTGGGTCATTTCTATTTTTGTTTGCTCATAACAAGTATTGTCTTCTCTTTTTTTGATTTGAATCATCTAACTCCCCCTTCCATATCATTATATTTTTTTATTAATGTTTCAAATTCATTTTTGATTTCTTCTAAACGTTCTTTGGTTGTTGCTTCAAAGCGAGCGGTGATATTCGGTCCTGTATTGCTCATTCGGACTAAAGCCCAACCATCTGCAAAGGTTACTCTTACTCCATCGATATCATTGATATTATATTTTTGTTCTTTACAATAAGTGATGATATTTGCTACAACTTCGGCTTTTTTTGTATCACTTGATGGATATTTGATTTCTGGAGTAGATTCATAATGTTCGATTCCTTTTAAGTGTTCTAAAACGCTCTTATCTTCTTGCGATAAAATTTCTAATAAACGAAGTCCTGCATAAATACCACTATCAAAGCCATAAAAACGGTCACGAAAATAAACGTGTCCTGATAGTTCTCCGCCAAAGGGAAGATCCAACTCTTTTACTTTGGCTTTCGTATAAGAGTTTCCTGTCCGATAACAATAAGGAACTCCTCCTAATTTTATGATTTCATCTTCTAATGATTTACTACATTTTACATCATATAAGAATTCTTTTTTCGCCACTTTGGCAATGATATTACGGATAATGATGATCATATAATAATCCGTAGGTATAAAACTACCATCTTCTGCAATAATACCTACTCGATCCCCATCTCCATCAAAAGCAATTCCAACATCCGCTTTTTGCTCCAAAACTACTTTTTTAAGAGTCGTCAAATTACTTTCTACAGAAGGATCTGGATGGTGATTAGGAAAATTTCCATCACTTTCCCCATTGATAATGACACTATCGATGGGAAGTTGTTTGATAATGTCTTTTAATAAAATTGCAGTTGTTCCATTACCAGGATCAAAAATAGCTTTTACTTTTTTCGGGCCAAATTTTAATCCTTCTGTCAAGGCTTTTATATATTCTGTTTTGATGTTTTTCTTAACCAAAGTTCCTTTTTGCTCTATAAAATCCCCTTTTATCACTTCTTGATAAAAGTCCGTAATCTCTTTTCCTTTCGCATTTTGATAATCCGAAAAAGCAATTTTAAATCCATTCTCTTCTTTGGGATTATGACTTGCTGTAATCATAATACCGCAATCAATTTGAAAATAAATAGATGCATAATAGTACATCGGCGTTGTACAAAGGCCAATATCATACACTTCTACTCCACTTTCCATCAATCCAGTAATTAAAGCTTGATGAAGTTTTTCAGATGATAGTCGATTGTCATGTCCGACTACACATTTTGTTCGTTCTATATGAAAGAGTCTAGTTCCAAAAGCTCTTCCAATGGTATAAGCGACATCTTCGTCGATATCTTCTGGCACAACACCTCTAATATCATATCCCCTGAAAATATGAGGATTTATGTTGCTTGTTCTTTTCATGTCAAATCCTCCTCTCTTGGCTATATTATAGCATGAGCAATCTCTTTTTTCACTTGTTTTGAAAAACAAGGTTCGGATTTTAGAAAAAGAAAAAAGAAGTTGACATTTTTAGCCATCTTCTTTACACAATTTGACAATTATTTTCAGCCACTCATCACTTGACAAGTATAGCCGGCTGCTTGCAAATTAGCTCTTTGAATATCAAATGTTTGGTTATAATTGCTCACAATTGGATTGCTACTATTTTGATCCATCATTGCTTTAGTTATTTCAAAACGAACTGAATTATTTCCCGATGTTTCTGTGAATAAGCCAGTTGATCGAATCGTATTCATCTCTTGCACTACCGTGTCCATCTCCGCGGTTACCGTCGGATCAGCAGTCGTGGTTAAGCGATAGTTTAACACCACTTTATTTAACGTATTATTTTGATAACTGGAATTGATATTAATGTTATAAATCATGGTTCCAATCGCTACTTGTCTTTGACAAATTAATGATTGCATTCCCTCTAATTGGCTCTCTTCTATAATTGGTTCACTTGTCTCCTCTTTGATCATTACCCGAAGAATTGGCGGTAAAGCAATCACTAAGATTAACACTATCATAATAATCACAATAAAAATCGTTGTTCCCTTTTTTTCTTTTTTCATAATTCTTGTTCCTTTCTATCTAATTTTTCCTTAGCTTTAATATTTTTCATAAATTTCCTTATAAAATATAGTAAGAAAATGAGTGGAAATACTGGGAAGATCATGACAAAATAATATAGGAATTGATTTTCATTCATCATTCCATAATCTTGTAATGTTTTAATAAAGGCTCCACTAAAGCCTATGGTAACACCTAGAAAAGCTGCTCCAAAGATAATACTGATAATATTACCAAAGTAATTAATGACATAGTTGTGCTCACTATTTGTCTTTTTTTCTTTTCGATCATAGATAAATATGAACAGATAAAAGAAAACTAAAACTATAATCAAAGGAATGATTACATACCAAAATACTTTTTCTAAACTTTCTAACGAAACTATAATATCCATCGTCTTCACCTATTTTCAGTTTATCACAAATTCTTTTTTTCTTCAATGAAAGAGTTCATTCCTCTTTTCTATTTTACACTTTCTTTTCTTCCTGCTCCATATATTTCTTTTCTAATTCTAATAAGTAGCGTTTTCTTTTTATTCCTGCTTGATAGCGATGCAATTTTTTATCACTTCCAATAATACGATGAGAAGGAATCATAATGAGATAATCATTTTGTTCTAAGGCATCGGCAGTCATTTTAATCAAAGGGTAAGTGCCTACTAATTTCGCTAATTCTATATAAGTGATGGTGGTACCATAAGGAATCGTTTTGATCGCACGCATCACTTCGCCGGGGAAACTTAGAAGTTGCATGTTATATTCTGAGAATTCTTTTCTTTGACCGGCAAAATATTCTTTTAATTCTTGTTTCGCTTGCTTTGTTATCGCATTTTCATGATCAGGATCGGTTTTATAAGAATGCCCCTCTCTTAAGAATTGGACCGATAAAAGATCCGTGGAATTGGCGGTGATTAAAATATCCCCAATTTCACTTTTTAAGATTGAATAATAAACAATATGTTTTGGAATTTCTTTATTAAAATAAAGAATTGTTTGTTTTGGTTTTCTACCCATACGACTACCACCTACTATCTTTTATAAAATATATTTCATAAATAAACTGTAGAATACCAAGGTTAATGGTTTTCCAATTAAAACATAAATAATAAATCTTTGTAATGTCATTTTACTGATTCCCGCAATATAGCATAAGATATCATCGGGCGCGCCAGGAATTAATATTCCTAGAAAGAAGATCCATTCAAATTTTTTGGTTTGAATGTATCCTAAATATTTATCTACCACGGTATCTGCAAATAATTTTCGTAATAGTGGTAACCCGAATTTACGCGCTAGGAAAAAGGCAATAATGCTACCAATGGTTAAACCAACATAGTTATAAATAAAGCCCCATACTGGTCCAAAAGCTAAAACACCTGCTAGACAAGAAGCTCCTCCGGGAATCACAGGGAAGACTACTTGTACGGCTTGTAATAGCAAAAAGAAGATAGGACCTAAAAGACCATATTCTTTAATTCTTTCAATTAAAACTTCTTTTGAATCTAAAATACCGATTTTTAAGCTGTAGATAATGAAAGCTACAAGGAGTATAGTTACAATGATGGTGATGATCATCATTGTTTTTTTGAATTTTTTGTTATCCGGTTTCATCTTTTCCTCCTGTTCTTATTTTATCCGATTCTTTTTATTTCATGTGTGACTTTTCCAAAAGGGTTTTCTTAGCAATTTCAAAAGCATCTTCTTTGGTGTCGCAACAGGCAATAAAACGATTTTTATGGCAAAAACGAAGTGTTTTTATCCCACTTTTCTGTTGAAGTTCTTCTTTTTCTAAACCAGCCCACTCCATGGGTAATAAAAGACGATTTTCCCGATTTGTTTCACTGATAGGAACCGCTTGAACACTATACCCACCTCGATTGGAAGGAAAAATGACCAGTAAAATATCTTTTCCTAAAGGACTTGTCAAAAGAGTTTCTTCATAGGGCATATATTCTTTTAAATAGAGAATTGGTCCTGTTTGGTTTTCTAATTCTTTTAAAACAAGATTTTTGGCTTTTACTTTTCCAAGCATATAGCTTAGTTCTCGTTCGAAGAGGATCTGAGCAAAAGATACGGCTTGAAGAAATTGTTGATTTTCTTCTTCTTTGGTATGAAAACTCGGATTAAACATTTTGATCAAGTCGGAAGTTGTTTTTACTTTATAAGAAGCTTCGATACTAGGAAAAATACCATTATCAATGGCATCTATCATTTCAATAAAGTCTTTATCAACGGCCGAAAACATTTCTTCTACTTCTTTTATTTTTCTTGCTTTTAAAAAGTCTTTTCCAAAATCTTGCCATAAAAGACCAAAAGAACAATATTTGATCCCATTGTCTCTTACTTTGGCATTATCTTGATGATGGTCATATTTTCCTCGTCCAATATCATAGACAAGGGCTTCTTTTTTTCTATTTGATTGAAGCTCGGTGACTCTTGCGACTTTTAAATGACCATAATAAAGATCGAGGAAGGCCGTTGCGAAAACTTCATCAGCATGCATGGTGCCACTATGGGTAATAGCATCGGCTTCTTCTTGCGTTACAATTTCAATCATAGTTTCTACCTCTTTTACTACACCGTTTTTCATTCTAAGTATAGCATGGATAAAATCGGAAGTAAATAATGGGCGAAAAATAAGATGTCAAGAACAAAGAAACTAGGATGTTTTTATCTTCCTAGTTCTCTTTTTATAAGCTTTTTTCTTTTTTCTTTCGATATACTTATATAAAATCGTTCCCAATATTAATAGAAATAAGACCCCAAAACCGATATAAAGGATATTACTGGTAGCTGGATTCTTGATAACGATAATTTCTATTTCATAAGTTGTTCCATCACTTCCTACTCCTAAAGCAGTAGTTGTGCCTTCTTTTAAGCCAGTGATAATATTATTTTCTATGCTGGCGATAGAAGAATCATCGATAGTCCAAGAAATATCATTTGGTAAGTTAATATCCTCTGCAAAAGCCTCATTCGCTTCAATGCTACTTCCCTCTTCGATGGTCACAACTCCTTGGTAGTTATTTTGAGCAACTTCTTCTAAAACATAAGGGTTATCTATGGTTCCATCTCCCGTTAAAGTCATGTTTTCTGTAGAGATATTAATGACAGGAACAATACCACTACTCCAGTAGGTGTGATTAACATTTAAAATATTTTGATACATTTCTATAACAGCAGAGTCACCTGTATGATCGGCATTAAAATAATATGGAGTCATCGTACTATAAAAAATTCCATTGCTTCCGGTATTAAGATAGCTATCTCCCTCTATACCAGCAGATTCTCCAGCAAAAACAAGTTCATCAGCAGTAATTAAACCCGCTTTCAAGCGATAACTTCCTCCATAACTCTCATCTGTAGAAGGGCAAGTAAAAATAGGAGTTGGGGTGGATGATTCGAATCGTTCAGAACTTGAAAAGGAACCAGCCCCATCATAATTATAGCCACTACTATCACTACAAAATCTTCCTAATATGACTTTGCTATCATAAGCACTATTCTTTCCTAAGGTATTATTATACCATGTATCTACTTCTTTCTTAATAAAACTATCCGTTCCATTATCATAGGTATATCCAGTATATTTCGGATCGTTATGTTCCAAATTATATGGAGCGGAACCTATGGCTCTTACGATATCATTTTCACTAAGTGACACAGGACGAATGAGAGAATCTAGACCCGAACCATTGTAAATTAACCTTAAACTTCCATCGCCATTCACCCTTATTATCTTCCAGTACATTTCATCTCCAGCCGATGCTATTTTATATTCTCTACAAGAATCTTCCGAATTTCCTGCTTCTACACAACTTTCTTTTGTTTGAAAATAGTCATTTCACTTCTATACACATAATAGTCTTCATCATAAGCCCCAAACACCAAATTATTATTATCAATATCTCCTCGATAATAATAGGTCGTACCATCCTCATCTATGTTGCTATATAATCCATTGGTAATATAATTGGGATCGTTTGATAAAGAGCTAGTATTTCTATCCATATAATTCCCGTTACTGGCATAATAAAACATATTCGGAATTTCTTCTTTTAGCTCATTGTCACTTAAGATCTTATTCAAGACAAGATTAGTGCTATTTTCCGCTTGATATTCTTTCCTTGTTACGATTATTTTGTTGTTCGTCATTCCAAAAGGAAGAATGTTAAAGCCAGCAATCAATAGAAGTGCCACTATGAATACTCTTTTTTTCATATTTGTTTATTCCCTTCTTTTCATAAGTCCATTACTCTTATTCTTCCTTTTATCAATGATCTTCAAAAAAAATCAATCATTTTTGATTGATCTTATGTTGAAAGTTCGAATCGTTCGAACTAATATTTAAAGTGGTGTTCCCGGGCAGATTCGAACTGCCGGCCTATCGCTTAGGAGGCGATCGCTCTATCCTACTGAGCTACGAGAACAAAAAAGAATTATAGAGTTGGATTGGCAATTAAAGAGAGATTACCATCTAAATTCATTTCCTCTTCATCACTCCATAATACAATTTTATATTCTTCTTTTTCTCCGCTTTCTAAGGTGCTAGTATAAATATTACCATTTAAACTTAAATTTCTAGCATCACTACAGTTGCCCATCTCATCCATAATGTAATATTTTACATAGTTATTTTTATTAGTGTTTTGGTTTTCTTTTCCTTCATCGACCATAAAAGCTATAGTATAAGCTCTTTCTCCCTCACTGGTATTTTCAATACTTACTTCTTGTACTTTCGCTTCTTGAGCAATGGCAATGGGATCAAAACCTTTTGTTTTTAAGTCATTGGTTTGATTCCAATATTCTTGTTGTAAAGAAATTTGGGCCCGAAAATTATTCTGATAAGGACCCCACCATAGATAGGTCAATAAAATGGTTAGTGTAGCGGTATAAATAATTTTGAAGATCAATTTTTTGGCTTCTTTGTCCATGTTCGTTCCTTCCCCCTTTGTGTTCTTTATTTTATCATAAAGAAGAAAATTATACAAGGGAGGACAAGATCTTATTCCACTCTTCCTCTTCTTCTTTCGTTACTTGTTCGCTTTGTTGTTCTTGATCAAACCAGTCTGGCAAGATTTCTTTTTTCTCTTGTTTAGTTTTTGGTTTGGTTTCGTTTTTGGCAGCAATTTTTTTCATTTTCTTATATTCTTTTTCGGTTAATTTCATGGCTTCTTCGACCGTTTCAATGTTTAACCGTTTCCACTGTCCAGCGATGGTTTCAAGATAATTACGGTTTAATTTTTGATGGTTTAGTTTTAGGGCATAAGAGATCAAAACATTCACGACTCCAGCACTTAACTTCTGCTCTACCATTAAATCTTCAATGAGTCGTAAATCTCGTTTGGTCGGTTCTGCACCCTTGTATTTGCTTTTCAAATAATCATAAGGTGAGGTATTTTCAAAGGTATAAACCATTTTAGCCCATTTCGAAGTATCTCCTTCTGGTTGTTTCAAATATTCCGGTTGTTTTTGATAAACTAAGGTTGGAAGACTACCCATATTTTCAAATTGATAATAATTCCGACAACTCTTCCGTAATTCTTCCCGATTGATTAAGCCTTTTTCATTGATGGCATTTCGTACTAAACCAATCATTGCTTCGGTATCTAATTGATAAACAACTGCAAGAGAATTGATCAAATCTTTAACATCTTCGGTAAAACAACGGGAAGATAACATACTAGAAGGAATCGAAGCGATTAACAAATTAAAATCAATGGCCTGATTCAGTTTTATTTTTCCTTCTTGTCTTGTTTCGATCAAATCAACGACTTCAAAGGGCTTTAAATTGCTACTTGAGAAAACATCATTAAATTTTAGACTAATATCTTCATATTCTTTTAAATTGATCTTCGGCACTTTAAATAATTGTTGTCTTTTATC
>ERZ1090861.1424-NODE-1424-length-12170-cov-10.163021_pt1 | contig 12170 bp, 9 predicted proteins | sample MGYA00478482_ERZ1090861 | MGnify/ENA primary metagenome ERZ1090861 (study PRJEB33644, sample SAMEA5815744) | chicken gut metagenome | biome: Chicken; feature: Gastrointestinal Tract; material: Caecum | place: Ireland | collected 2019-01-01 | study: A study of... | reverse complement strand
CCTGCTTTTAGCTGATTCCCGGTCTTCGTGATTTATCTTAACTCATGGAACGGAATCAGAATTTCCTGTCCCCCTCTTCTGAATCCGTCTTATAAAAACTTCCTTCTCTTCCGGTTTATGTCTGCTGTCCGGAAATTCCCTTCGACAAATCCGAATCTATATGATCAGCATCGCATCACCGAAACTGAAGAATCTGTACCTTTCTCTGACGGCCTCTTCATATGCGGCCAGCACATGATCCCGTCCGGCCAGTGCAGACACCAACATAATTAATGTCGATTCAGGGAGATGGAAATTTGTAATCAGGCCGTCCAGCGCCTTGAATGTGTAGCCCGGATAAATAAATATCTCCGTCCAGCCGCTGCAGGCCTTCAGATGTCCGTTTTCATCCGCCGCAGATTCAATCGTCCGGCAGCTGGTCGTACCCACACAGATAATTCGGCCTCCCCGTGCTTTCGCCCCGTTAATCTTCTCTGCCGCCTTTTCATCGATCATGTAGAATTCCGAGTGCATGTGGTGATTTTCTACATCTTCCACTTTCACCGGTCGGAATGTGCCCAGACCTACATGAAGCGTTACTCTGGCAATATCCACTCCTTTTCTGTCGATCTCCTCCAGAAGCTCCGGTGTAAAATGAAGTCCGGCTGTAGGGGCCGCGGCAGAACCTTCGTGAGCAGCATACACTGTATTATATCTGTCTTTATCTTTCAGCTGATGGGTGATATACGGCGGAAGCGGCATCTGTCCCAGCTGGTCCAGAATTTCTTCAAAGATTCCGTCATATTCAAACCGGATCAGACGGTTTCCTTCATCTACCACGTCAATGACTTCTCCATTCAGAAGTCCGTCGCCAAAACTGATTCTCGTCCCCGGTTTTGCCTTTCTTCCCGGCTTGACGAGAGTTTCCCACACATCGTTCTGTTTCCGCTTCAGAAGCAGAACTTCAATTTTTGCTCCGGTTTCTTCCTTCGCTCCGATCAGACGGGCCGGAATTACTTTGGTGTCATTAATCACAAGGCAGTCTCCCGGGTTCAGGTAATTTACAATTTCCCGAAATGTATGATGCTGTGTCTCACCTGTCTTTTTATCAAGAACAAGGAGCCTGGAAGATGACCGGTCTTCCAGAGGATCCTGTGCTATCAGTTCCTCCGGAAGGTCATAATAAAAATCCTGACGTTTCATATCTGTCAACCTCTATCTTTTATATTGCTGGTATTCTGATCCCCAGTTCCGTTTTGCGTATTATCCGGCGGCACCGGCATATTGTGCAGATTCTGCGGGCCGACCGGATTCTGAGATGCCGGACCGCCGAACGCCGTATACGGCCGCTGTCCGGTCTGTACAGGAATAACCTTCACACGTTTTGCATAGATAACCCGGGTATCGCAGAGAATATCGTGTACAGCTCTTTTTTCGCTGTCAATGCCGGCAATAATATATCCGATATTCAGAATCACGCCGCTGAGAAATTTACCGATTGTTTCCCGGTACACAACATCGAACAGCCGAAGCTTCTCTCCTGTTCCGGAAGGTACAACCCTGAGATTAAGCAGACGTTTTCCCGCCGTTGTACCCGTACAATAGGTACAGATAATATAATAAGACGCGCCCAGAAGATATAAAATGATGTCTCTCCACGTGTAGGTAAAAAGGACTTTCATGTCCAGCAGATTTATTTCAAACAATTCAAAAAACGAAGACCCCGCCGCCAGTACAAGTCGTGCCGTCAATGTCAGAACGCCCACAATCAGGCTGTCAATAAGAAAAGCCGCAAAACGTACCCAGAATCCTGCATAAACAACTGTCTTTTCAATGCAACTGTTCTGCATAGTACATCAGCACCCCGCTTTCCGTTTCTTCTGCGGTTTCTTTCAGTATCTGAGCTTCCGATTTCGGAAGAATACTCTCTGCTTTCAAAAAAAGCGATGCAAGCAGACCTTCCTCCGCGGAAGGCTCATAAAATGTGCTTACTCCCAGCTCTTCCGCCATCTGCCCGCGCATTCCTTCATAGGAGCTGATCTGATCTATAAGACCGTTTTCCAGCGCCTGCTGTGCAGTGTAAGTGCGTCCGTCCGCCAGGCTGATCACTTCTTCTTCCGACATATTTCTGCCATCGGCAACCTTCTGTACAAACCGTTCATAACATTCGTCCACCTGGCTCTGATAGATTTCCATCTGATCCGGCGTCATCTGGCTGCTGTCCTTATTTGCCCCGCTTGTTATACTGAAATATTCAATTCCCAGTTTCTCATAGAGCCCCGACAGATCATATCCTGACATAATTACTCCAATGGAGCCTGTAGTCGTATTACGGTTTGCATAGATTTCATCCGCAGCCACGGAGGCCATATAGCCTCCTGAAGCAGCATAATGCGCCATATAACACCAGATCGGATTTCCAGTAACCTCTTTATACTCAATCAGCTTGTCATAGAGCTCTTCTGATTCATATACCGTTCCTCCCGGCGAATCTACATACAGAAGAATGCCCTTATTGCTTCTGTCATCTATCAGCTCATTAATATACTCCATTGTAGTAGTATGCTGATATCCTTCTGCAACATCAAACAACCCGGTTTCTGTCTGTTCCTGTATTGTCCCGGTTACAGAAACAATTGCAATATAATCCTCCAGAGGAGCAGAAAATTCAACTCCTCCGGTCAGAATTTCAGAAGATACACTGCCAAAAATCCGGTCCATCAGACCGTTCGTCAGCATACTGGCCGCACAGGTTATGATAAACATCACGGCTGCCACCACAATGCCGATAATCTGTTTCTTTTTCATCTGTCTCTCCTTTTACAGTTACCTGTCTGTCTATATTTCCGAATCCACAGACAGAACCGCTTATTTGCGGAGTTCGATCCCCAGTGCTTCAAGCCCTTTCAGGATCCGGTCCATTGCCTCTGTAACTTCTGCGTCAGACAGCGTTTTATCTTTTGCACGGAATACGATGGAATAAGCCACCGACTTAAATCCGTCCCTGATCTGCTCGCCCTCGTACAGGTCAAACAGATGATAACTTTCCAGATAAGCACCGCCTTTTCTCTCAACAATCTCTTCAATCTGTCCCACAAGAATTTCTTTCGGAACAACCATGCTGATATCTCTTGTCACAGACGGATACTTCGCGATTCCTGTATACTTTCTGTCAAATGTAGCATACGGCAGTATCTCCGGCATATCAATTACGGCAATGTATGCTCTTGTCCCTATTCCATAAGTATCGGCAACTTCCGGATGTACCTCTCCCAGATATCCTACAACCTCTCCGTCATAGATAATATTTGCCTGACGTCCCGGATGAAGGAATGTCTTACCTGCATTCGGATCATATTTTTCTCTTCCTCTCATGCCGATCTTCTCGAAGAATTCTTCCACAACGCCTTTCATTGTAAAGAAATCTCCCTCGCCGTACATACCAAGAGTAAACTGCATTCTCTCATCCGGCAGCTCGTTAAGCGGAAGTGCTTTCGGGATGTAAATGTTGCCCAGCTCATACAGACGGACGTCTTTATTTCTTCTGTTATAGTTTGTAGCAAGAGAAACAAGCATACCGTTTAAGGAAGTCGTTCTCATGATACTGTAATCTTCACCCAGCGGGTTCATGATCTCAATCGCGTTTCTGAGTCCGGAATCTGCCGGAAGCAGAAGCTTATCAAATACTTTCGGGCTCTCGAAAGAGTATGTCATACCCTGGCTGAAGCCGCAGAACTCCGCGATATCTCTTGCTACCTGCTCGATTCTCAGCTTGAAAGAGAGCTTTCCTGTCGTAGACTCTCCGGCCGGCAGTGTGGTTGGAATATTGTCATATCCGTAAAATCTCGCCACTTCCTCCGCAAGATCGGCAAGACGGAAGAGATCCTGACGGAATGTCGGAGCGATGATTTCTTTTGTTGCCGGATCATATTCGAGATCAATCTTTTTAAAATATGCAAGCATTTCTTCTTCAGAAATGTCTGTTCCGAGAAGGTCGTTGATCTTGTCCGCATCAAAAGGAACTCTCACAGGCTCTTTCTTCCTGCCGTATACGTCAACCATGCCGCCGACCACTTCTCCTGCGCCCATTTCTTCTACAAGCTGGCATGCGCGGTCGATTGCCGCCTGCGCATTATTCGGGTCAAGTCCTTTCTCAAATTTTGCAGAGGCATCTGTACGAAGTCCGATTCTCTTGCTGGATTTACGGATGTTCACGCCGTCAAAGCAGGCCGCCTCGAAAAGCATGGTTTTTACATCGTCAGTAATCATGGAGTTCTCTCCTCCCATAATTCCCGCGATACCAATCTCCTTCTCTCCGTCGCAGATCATAAGGACATTTTCATCCATTGTCCTCTCCTGACCATCCAGCGTTGTAAACTTGTCCCCGTCTTTTGCAGTCTTTACCACAATATGATGATCTGCAATGGTGTCCAGATCATATGCGTGCATGGGCTGTCCGTACTCCTCCATCACATAGTTTGTAATATCAACCAGATTATTGATCGGGCGGATTCCGACGGATGCCAGTCTTCTCTGCATCCACTTCGGTGACGGTCCGATCTTAATGTTTTTCACGACTCTCGCACAGTAGCGCGGACAGAGGTCTGTATTTTCTACCGTAACCTTCACATAATCATTAACATCCTCATCATTTCCTGTCGGTGTAACAACCGGCGGCCTGAATTCCTTGCGGAACGTAGCGGCAGCCTCTCTGGCAATGCCAATGACACTGAAGCAGTCAACGCGGTTGGATGTAATCTCATACTCGAAGATCGCATCATCCAGTCCAAGTGCTTTGACAGCGCTCTCACCCACAACAGCATCCTCCGGGAAAATGTAGATTCCATACTCCGGAGCTTCCGGATACATTTCGCGGGTAGACCCCAGCTCTTCGATGGAACACATCATACCGCAGCTCTCCACACCGCGCAGTTTTCCTTTCTTGATTTTCACTCCGCCTTCGACTTTTTGGCCCGGCTCATGTCCGCCTGCAACGCGTCCTCCGTCCAGCACAACCGGGATCTTGTCTCCCTCTTTTACATTCGGCGCTCCTGTGACGATCTGAATCGTCTCTGTTCCGATGTTCACCTGACAGATGATCAGTTTGTCTGCGTCCGGGTGCTTCTCGATTTTCTCGATCTGTCCGATCACGATCCTGTCCAGATCCGCATCCATCTTCTCATATCCCTCTACCTTCGTTCCGGAGAGCGTCATCGCATCGGTGTACTCCTGCGCTGTCACATCAAGATCCGGAACATATGCCTTAATCCATGATAATGAAGTATTCATCTCTATAACCTTTCCTTCCTCAATATTGTCAAATTCATAACAATCCAGTCATTGCCTTTTACTAGAACTGCTTTAAGAAACGGATATCGTTCTCATACAGAAGTCTCATATCGTCGATCTCATATTTGAGCAGCGCGATACGCTCAAGTCCTACTCCAAACGCGAATCCGCCGTACTCCTCCGGATCAATGCCGCACATCTCAAGCACATGGGGGTGTACCATACCGCAGCCGAGGATCTCGATCCAGCCGGATCCTTTGCAGAAACGGCATCCCTTGCCGCCGCATTTAAAGCAGCTTACGTCCACCTCTGCGCTTGGCTCCGTGAACGGGAAGTGGTGGGGACGGAACTTCGTCTTTGTCTCCGGCCCGAACAGCTCTTTCGCGAATACTTCCAGCGTTCCTTTCAGATCTGCAAAAGAAATATTCTTGTCGATAACCAGACCTTCGATCTGATGAAAGGACGGTGAATGTGTTGCGTCCACTTCGTCAGAACGGAACACTCTTCCCGGTGCGATCATACGGATCGGAAGTTTGCCCTGCTCCATAACGCGCGCCTGAACCGGTGATGTCTGGGTTCTCAGCACGATTTCTTTATTAATATAGAACGTATCCTGCTCGTCCTTCGCCGGGTGGTCCGCCGGAATATTCAGTTTCTCGAAGTTGTACTCGTCATACTCCACTTCCGGTCCTTCTACGACTTCATATCCCATCCCAACAAAAATACGCTCAACTTCTTCCAGCGCAATTGTGTTCGGATGACGGTGACCTATGATATTTTTCCTGGATGGAAGCGTTACATCAATCACTTCTTCTTTCATCTTCTGCTCGCGGATGGCGCGCTCCATTTTTGTTTTTGACTCATCCAGCAGTGCCTCAATGGCAGCTCTTGTATCATTTACCATCTGCCCTACTTTCGGACGATCTTCCGGAGCCACATCTTTCATTCCCTTTAACACAGCTGTGAGCTCACCTTTTTTGCCGAGGTATTTCACACGCACGTCATTTAATTTTTCCGGGGCATCTGCTGCCTGGATCTGTGCCACTGCCTCAGCTTTGATCTGTTCCAGTTTTTCTTTCATTTTCTCTTACTCCTTTCGGTATGCTTCATATAAGCAGGACTTGTCTACGCGAAAAAAGAAGCCCCGTCCCTGAAAGGGACGAGGCTATAATACTCGCGGTACCACCCTGTTTCCCGCACATTATATGCGGACACTCAAATCTGTGTAACGTACAGCCACGGCATTTCCTACTCAATTTCAGAAATACGGCTCACGTGGGAAATTCAACTGCTGTCTGAACTGAAGAAGACTTTCAGCCGGTGATCTTCTCTCTCTGACGGAAAACAGCACTCTACTTTGCACGGTCATAGCCTTTTTATGTCTCTGATAAATAGTCAAATTCCTTTATACATTCTAACACAGCTTTTCTGTTTGTCAAGATTTTCTCATTCTTTTTCCGCCTGCTTTTCTTCTGCTTTTTCTTCTCCTGTCCTTTCCCTCCGGCCCACATGAAATCTTTCAAGCAAAGCATTCACTTCTCCGCCCAGAAGGATAATATACATACACACATAAAGCCAGAGCAGAATCAGAATAATCGTCGTGAGACTTCCATACATGTTTGTAAATCCCGTAAAAATATCCAGATAAACAGAAAAAACAAAAGATACAAACAGCCATCCGCAGGCGGTAAAAACTGCTCCCGGAAGCTGTCTGCGCAAAGTAGTCTTTGCCCGGTTTTTTCTGTTTGGAAGGAATTTATACACAAGATCCCAGAATATTGTCAGCACAATAAGTGTCACGAAGGTCCGGATCCGGATAATAAAGTCTACCACTTTGCTCAAAAAAGGCACATATTCATACAACATCACACTGATACTGTTTCCAAATACCGACAGAACCAGGGATAGCATAATAGCCAGAAGAAAGAGAACCGTATAAAATGAGGCCCGGATTCTTAGGTAAAAATAATTTCTCGTTTCTGTTTTCGCATAAATGCAGTTCAGTCCCGATGTTACAGAAAGTACGCCCTTTCCCGCCGACCAGAGCGCCACGATAACGGTAACCGGAATTACTGTTCCCGACTGAGTGTATACCTGAATCACAATTGACCGTATCATCGGTGTCACAGATTCCGGAAACACCTGCAGCACTGCCTCCATTACATCATTCATAGTAACCGGCGTAAACTGTACCATAGTAAGGAGGAGAAGAAAAATCGGAATCAGAGAAAGCACAAAAAAATACGCTGCCTGTGCCGCATACGCCCCGGTATGATGCGAATTAACAGTGACAATAATTCTCAATATCTGTGTCCGGATCTTTTTCCCTTTTCCCATTCTGAAAACACTCCTGCATACTTATAAATGACAGCGCCGCCTGAAGACGGCGGAAGCTTTTTCTTCTGAGATAAATTCTTATGGAAAAAGCGGCCGTACAGGACGACCGCCTTTATCATTAGTATTTCCCCCAAAATGCCGGTCCTGTATTTTGACTCCTAGCCGCAGCTAGGTGGGCAACCGCATCTGCTTTTTTGTCTTCCACTGCAAGTCGGAGGCCTGACATATTACAGAAATATAAGAATCCCTTTTAAAGTAATGTAGGTTCAAAATTACAGGGTTGTCGCACATTTCAGGTTAACTCTCTTTACTTTTCTAGAAGTATTATACTCTATTTATACCTGTTTTACAACTGATAGTTTTTTCCGTTTCAAAAGACACATAACCGTTCACCCATGCCGTGCCGGATTCGGCAGCTGAATATTACCTCTGCGCAATCTCTCTGGCCACAAAGACTCCGCTGGCAGAAGCATGTGAAAGAGAATGAGTAACTCCGCTTCCGTCTCCGATTACATACAAGCCCCCATATTTTGTCTCAAGACGGCTGTTCAGCTCCACTTCCATGTTGTAAAATTTTACCTCTACGCCATAGAGCAGTGTGTCGTCATTTGCCGTGCCTGGGGCAATTTTATCCAGCGCGTATATCATCTCAATAATGCCGTCCAGTATCCGCTTTGGCAGAACAAGACTCAGATCTCCGGGTTCGGCAGAAAGGGTTGGGATAACAAAGCCATCCTCTATCCTGTTATGCGTACTTCGTCTGCCCCGGATCAGATCGCCGAACCGCTGAACGATTACCCCGCCGCCCAGCATATTGGACAGGCGGGCAATACTTTCCCCATACCCGTTACTGTCTTTAAATGGCTCAGAAAAATGTTTTGCCACCAGAAGGGCAAAATTGGTGTTTGCCGTCTGCTTTTCCTCATCCTCATAACTGTGTCCGTTCACTGTTACGATTCCGTTTGTATTTTCATTTACAACAATTCCGTTCGGATTCATACAGAACGTGCGCACCCGGTCTTCAAATTTTTCTGTGCGGTATACAATTTTACTTTCATAAAGTTCATCAGTAAGATGGGAAAAGATCTCGGCAGGGAGTTCTACTCTGACTCCGATATCAACCCGGTTGGAACGGGTAGGAATATCCATTTCGCGGCAGATCTCTTCCATCCATTTACTTCCGCTTCTTCCCACAGAAACAATGCACTCTCTGCATGTATCACAGTTGTCCCCCTGCCATACCTTGTATCCTTCTCCGGTCTTTTCCAGCCGGTCCACACGGCAGCGGAAACGGAATTCTACCTTGTCTTTCAGCTTGTGATAAAGATTTCTAAGAACGATATAATTAATGTCTGTTCCCAGATGCCGCACGGAAGCGTCCAGAAGCTTCAGTTTATTCTGCATACACAGTTTTTTAAAGCGGGTTCCTGCCGTAGAATACATCTTTGTATCCTGTCCGCCGTTCTCCACATTGATCTTATCTACGTACTCCATCAGCTCTACTGCTTTCTCCCGGCCGACATACTCATACAGTGTACCGCCGAAATCATTTGTAATATTATACTTTCCGTCTGAAAAAGCGCCTGCGCCTCCGAATCCGCTCATAATCGCACAGGTTTTACATTTGATGCAGCTTTTTACTTTTTTTCCGTCAATAGGACATTTCCGTTCTTCGAGAGGAGAGCCTGCCTCCATTACTGCGACTTTCATCTCCGGCGCAAGCCGCGCCAGTTCATATGCCGCAAAAATTCCTCCCGGACCTGCACCTATTATAATTACATCATATTCAGCCATATCATTCTTTCCTCTCTAAATAAAATCAATCTGCTGAACCGCCGATCCGCCGCCCTGCCGAGTTGTTTTTAAGTATCTATTATATTATAAATACTTTCGCAAAACGAAACAAGGGGGCACTCTCCTTTTCCCCTGGCTGTAGTAATTTTCCATCTGATATGATATGATTACGTATAAAGGAGGCCTGTATTATGAAGATGAATGAGCTTAAACTTGTATATTTCAGCCCTACGGGAACTACCCGGAAAACTGTTATGGAGACAGCCCGTCAGATAGGGCTTAAATCCGTTTCTTTTGATTTTTCCGTCTATAAGGCGAAAAAACCTGTATTAAAATTTGCCGAAAATGATTTTGCGCTTTTTGCCGCACCTGTATACGGCGGCCGCGTTCCTGCACTTTTCACAGAATATCTGCAGAGTATTACAGGGAAAAACACTCCCGCCGCTCTTATTGTTACATATGGCTGCAGGGAATATGAGGATGCTCTTCTGGAGCTGAAAACAGAAGTGGAATCTCACGGCTTTAAAGTGATTGGCGCTGCCGCATTCCCCACGGAGCATTCGATTGTACCGACTATCGGTTCCCGCAGACCAAATAAAGCTGATCTGAAAACAATTGGAGAATTTGGCATAGAAATAAACCGAAGAATTAAAAACGAGGATAATTTTGATCATATCCAGGTAAAAATCCCGGGTAATTCGCCATACCGTAAATATGCCACAGTACCGCTTACTCCCAAAACAGACGCAAATCTGTGTACAGAATGCGGCTCCTGCGCCAGGGTCTGTCCCGCAGGTGCAATCTCACTGAAAGACCCGAAGAAAACAGATTCCAAAAAGTGCATCTCCTGCATGAAATGTGTCCGTATCTGCAGGCAGAATGCCCGCAGCGTTAATTCTCTGAAACTGCGCATGACAGAAAACAAGCTGAAAAAAGTCTGTCAGAGTGACAAAAAAGCTGAATTTTTCTTCTGATCACTGAAGCAGATGACGATTTCCTTATTTCCAGAAGCAGTTCCAGAAAAGAGGCCGCCAGGCGGGTAATTTATTTACGCGGGGGGGCGCGTTTGTGTAACAGCGTATTGAGGCCCGTTTTTTTTTTTTGTTAGTCACTGTAGTTCGGTGCTTCCTTTGTAATATGAATATCATGCGGATGGCTCTCTCTCAGAGACGCAGCGGAAATCTTGATAAAGCGTCCGTTGGCTTTCAGTTCTTCAACTGTATGCGTACCGCAGTAACCCATACCTGAACGGAGACCACCCATAAGCTGGAACACTGTATCCTCTACGGTTCCTTTATATGCCACACGGCCTTCTACTCCTTCCGGAACAAGCTTCTTCGCATTCTCCTGGAAGTAACGGTCTTTACTTCCGTTCTCCATGGCCGCGATAGAGCCCATGCCGCGGTATACTTTGTACTTTCTTCCCTGGTACAGTTCGAATGTTCCCGGGCTTTCGTCACATCCCGCAAAAATACTTCCCATCATACACACATTCGCTCCGGCTGCAATCGCTTTTGTCATATCGCCGGAATATTTGATACCGCCGTCGGCGATAATCGGAATACCATATTCCTTTGCCGCCTCATAGCAGTCCATAACTGCCGTAATCTGGGGAACACCAATACCTGCAACTACACGTGTCGTACAAATGGATCCCGGTCCGATTCCAACCTTTACAGCATCCACACCGGCCTCAATCAGAGCCTTTGTTCCTGCGCCTGTAGCCACATTGCCCGCAATCACCTGCAGATCCGGGTATTTTTCTTTTACCATTCTGACCGTCCTGAGGACGTTTGCAGAATGTCCGTGAGCGGAATCCATCACAACAACGTCCACTTTTGCCTTTACAAGCTCTTCCACGCGTTCCAGGCAGTTTGCAGTAATACCGATTGCCGCGCCGCAGAGCAGCCGGCCCTGGGAGTCCTTCGCAGACAACGGGTATTTAATCTGTTTTTCAATATCCTTGATTGTGATAAGACCTTTCAGATTTCCTTCATCATCCACGATCGGAAGTTTTTCTTTTCTTGCTTTTGCAAGAATCTTCTTCGCTTCCTCAAGGGTAATTCCCTCTTTTGCCGTGATCAGACCTTCGGACGTCATGGATTCTTTTATTTTCTTGGAGAAGTCTTCCTCAAATTTCAGATCACGGTTTGTAATAATACCGACCAGCTTGCGTCCTTCTGTAATAGGCACACCTGATATTCTGAACTTGGCCATCAGATTGTTGGCATCTTCAAGTGTATTTTCCGGTGAAAGGAAAAACGGATCTGTAATAACTCCGTTTTCAGATCTCTTTACCTTGTCAACTTCTTCTGCCTGCTGTTCTATTGTCATATTTTTATGGATAATTCCAATCCCACCCTGACGAGCCATGGCAATCGCCATCCGATGTTCAGTAACTGTATCCATGCCTGCGCTCATCATCGGAATATTAAGCCTAATCTTCTTCGTCAGATAAGTTGACAGATCTACCTCATTTGGAATTACCTCTGAATATGCCGGAACAAGCAGAACGTCATCAAATGTAATCCCCTCGCCAATAATCTTTCCCATGTACAATGACCTCTCTTTCTTTTGAATCCAACTATAAGCAAATGTAAATATTTAACTGATATACTACAAAAATTCCGAACATATGTCAACCGTTTTCCGGTGCAGTCACTCCAAATTTAACTTGATTTATTTTAAAGCTCACTTATAAGTACACCTTATGTATAAAAATTCGGATTTGTCGAAGGGAATCTCCGGAGAAAAGCGCAGAATTCGGAAGG
>ERZ1090861.1423-NODE-1423-length-12177-cov-15.723973_pt1 | contig 12177 bp, 10 predicted proteins | sample MGYA00478482_ERZ1090861 | MGnify/ENA primary metagenome ERZ1090861 (study PRJEB33644, sample SAMEA5815744) | chicken gut metagenome | biome: Chicken; feature: Gastrointestinal Tract; material: Caecum | place: Ireland | collected 2019-01-01 | study: A study of... | reverse complement strand
CTTGGTGAAATGTTGGTAAACAAAGGGTATGGCGAAGGTTATGGTAAAGGTTATGGTAAAGGTTATGATATTGGACACAGCAGAGGCGTAGAAGAAGGAAAACTGGATGCAGCCAGAAATCTCCTTGGTCAGGTAAGCCCGGATATTCTGGCAAAGACTTTGGAGCTTCCCCTTGATACTATTTTAAGATTAAAAGAAGAGCAGGAATCATCCTCAAAATAAGGATGTAAACAAAATTTTATATCACAAAAACCTCTCCCTGAACCCCAGGGTCAGAAAAGGAGCCGGTCAACCGCCGTCTCCTTTTCTTCTGCTTCCGTTTATCCTTACATATGAAGGGTAGATATTCTCCCTAGAATAGCATTTACATTTCTTTCAATTTATCTATGACTGCTATCCAGTCTTTCCCTTTACCGCTTTCAGGTGGAACCAGCAGAGCTTTTTTCCCAGGAAGGATTTTTCCTCTTATTTCTTCACCAGTTCTTGGATCATACCAGGACAGACGGAGAGGTCCGTCTCCCATGACAGGAAGTTCCGCTTCTATCGGCAGTCCGTAAGGTGTGTAGATATAGGCATAGTCTTTTCCTCTTCCTGCACATTGATGTCCTAAGACCAGTTCTTTCTGTGAAATCAGCTCAGGAGCCGGTCTGAAATCGAAAAAGTTTCTGGAAAGCCGGAGCTTTTTCACATATTTCATCTGTTCCGCCCCTGGATGATGTAAAGCTTCTTTCCATGTATATGGGAAATAATCTGTTTTTTCTCTGTTAAAGCCCCATACTGCATGGTTCCCATAAGTATGCCCGCATACCCCTTCCATCATATCCCAGTAAGCATTCTGTCTTACATCTTCTTCATTCCAGTAACAACCCCACTCCGGTTTAAAGCAGGCAGGATGGTCTTCGTATCTGGGTTCACTGTCCATAAAAGGCTTTTCTTCTGTCTCCCTTGTCCTTCTCAGAAGAAGATAACTTTCCAGACCTCCCAGCCCATGTCCGGACTGAATGGTATGGAAGTCTATATAATCCCTGTCCGGCACAAAATCCGCAGAAGAGGTCTCACCACAGGGATGATAAGTCATAAGATGATTTTCATCTTTTTCTCTGATGCCTTTTGCCATAGCATCAATAATATCCCTGTGTCTTTTACATTCCAAAGGCCTGTCCCCTCCCAGAATCCAGATAACATTCCAGTAATCCCCATAGCGCTCTCCAATCCACCTTCCATAGGTATAGGCATTCTCCGGAGTAAAAACCTCAGGACCCCTTCCCCATTTGAGATTAAATTTATCGCCCCAGGTAGGAAGCAGTCCGACAAACATCTGCCGCTTCCCCATTTCCTGAATACACCAGTCTACGTGCTTCCAGTAGCTCTCCCCTGTATCGTCTGGCTTTACTATAGGTTTCCCTTCCGAATCCAGAATAAAGGGCAGACGACCATAAGCATTTGCTTCTGTCAGGCCATCATATTCTCCCAGTGCCACCGCCTGGATCACATTAAAGCCCTGATCTTCCCGTGCATCTAAATACTCCTGCACCTCTTCTCTGGTCAGCCGATGGAACAACTCCCAGGCAGTATCTCCCATATACCAGAACGGTTCGCCATTGTCCCAGGACAGATATCTTTTATTGGGGCATACCCTTAATCTTCTCATAGTATTTACACCTTTATTTTTTCAGCACTAATTCCACTGCTTCTTTCCAGCCCTTATATTTTATGTCAACTTCTTTCTGCTCCATTTCAGGCTCATAAGTGGTCCTCTGCTGTTTTGAAAAGAGGGCTTCTCTGTCATAGAGGCCCAGTCCGATCCCCGCCGCATAGGCAGCCCCGATACCGGAAAGTTCCTCTGAAGCAGGAACTTTTACCGGAATGCCAGCAATATCACTTTGAAACTGCATCAGATACCTGTTCTTTGTAGGGCCTCCGTCTACACGCAGCTCCTGTATGGAAATACCGGAGTCATCTTCCATGGCCTTGAGAATATCCGTAATCTGGTAGGCAATGCAGTCCAGAGCCGCTCTGGCTACTTCCGCCTGATTTGTGGTTCTGGTGATGCCGCAGAGGATTCCGGTAGCCTTGCTGTCCCAGTAAGGAGCCCCAAGTCCTGTAAAAGCAGGAACCAGATAGGTTCTGTCTTCCGGAGAAGCAGCAAAAGCCAGCTCTTCTGTTTGTCCCGGCGAATCTACCAGTTTCAGATCTTTTGTCAGCCAGGTGATCACGGCACCTGTATAGTTAATATTCCCTTCCAGCACATAGTTTACTTTTCCATTCATTCCCCATGCCAGGGAGGACACCACCCCGTGTCTGCTGAATACAGGTTCTTCCCCTACATTCATCATAACCGAGGATCCTGTGCCATAGGTTGCTTTTACCATACCTTTTTCCAGGCATCCCTGTCCGAAAAGTGCTCCATGGGAATCTCCCAGAACTCCGTGGATGGGCACTGGGTTTTCCAGATATCCTTCAAAATCTGTCTCTCCATAATAGCCGTCTGAATCTGTGACCTCAGGAAGATTTTCAACAGGAATACCAAAAATATCACAGATTTTTTTGTCCCAGGACAAGGTACGGATATTGAAAAGCTGGGTTCTGGAGGCATTGCTGAAATCTGTCTGATATACCTTTCCTCCTGTCAGCCGATAGACAAGAAAGCTGTCTACTGTTCCATAGCAGAGCCTGCCCTCCTGGGCAAGGGACCGGGCCCCTTCCACATTTTCCAGTATCCAGGCGATCTTCGCCGCTGAAAAATAAGGAGAAAGCTGAAGTCCGGTCCGCTCTTTGATCATATCCCCGGCGTCTTTGATCCTCTCGCAGATCGCCTCTCCTCTGGCGCACTGCCATACAACTGCATTATAGACAGGCTTCCCTGTTCTGTCCCAGGCCAGGGCAGTTTCTCTCTGGTTGCTGATCCCTACTCCGGCTACTTTGTTTTTATCCACACCTGCTTTTTCAATGACATTTTTTACCGTTTGGATCACGTTTGCGTAAAACTCTTCGGGATCATGTTCTACCCAGCCTCGTTCATCTATGAGCTGCCGATGGGAAAGATCTGCCCTGGCCAGCAGCTCTCCCTGGGAATCAAAGAGCAGGGCCTTTGTCCCCTGGGTGCTCTGGTCAATACCAATAATATATTTTTCTGCTTTGTCAGCACTGTTTTCTTTCATCACATCAGCTCCATTGCCTTTGCAGCAATCCCTTCTGCATTCAGACCGTAATAATCAAATACCTCTCTGGAGGTTCCTGTGATCACAGGCGCATCCGGCAGCGCCATGTTGATCACTTCTTTCGGGCATTTTGCGCCGACCACCTGGCTCACCATAGAACCCAGGCCGCCGAAAGGCGCATGTTCTTCAACAGTGATCACTGCTGATACGCCTTCTACTGCCTTCAGAAGAGTTTCTGTATCTAAAGGCTTCACACAGTACATATCTACAACCGTTGCATGGACACCTTTTTCTTCCAGGATCTTTGCTGCATCCAGAGCCGGGCGGACCATCTCTCCGCATGCAACGATAGCAATATCTTTTCCTTCTGTCAGGATATTGGCCTTATCCATCTGGAAAGGACAGTTCTCCTCTGAATAAACGTCTTCCACCGGATTTCTTCCAACTCTTACGTAGGCAGGTTTCTCATCCTGAAGGAGAGCTTCTATAAGGCATTTCGTCTGGTGCCGGTCGCTGGGGAGATAAACACGCATGTTAGGAATCGCAGACATAGCTGCAATATCCTGGGCGGAATGATGGCTCATTCCCAAGGCCCCGTAACTGATTCCCCCGCTGATGCCGATCAGGGTAACATTGGTGTTAGAATATGCTACATCGATTTTTGCCTGCTCATAACTTCTTGTAGAAAGGAAGCATGCAGGAGATGCTGCAAATGGTTTTTTTCCGCATTTTGCCAGTCCGGCAGAAATACTCACCAGGTTCTGCTCAGCGATACCCGTTTCCACAAACTGATCCGGAAAAGCCTCAGCAAAGGGTGCCAGTGATGCCGATCCTCTGGAATCACTGCAGAGTACCATTATGTCTTTATCCTCTTTCGCCTTTTCCAGCAACACATTACAAATCGCCTGTCTGTTTGGTATTTTATTCATTGAGAGCAGCCTCCTTCCTTGCTTCAAAATCAGCCATGATCTGCTGATATTCTTCCTGTGTGGGAACTTTGTGATGCCAGTTGGCCTTATTTTCCATCACTGCAGAACCATATCCCTTTGTAGTATCTGCAATAATAGCTGTAGGCTGGCCTTTCACAGTTTTTGCCTCCTCAAAGGCTTTATTCAGAGCGTCAATGTCATTGCCATTCTTCACTTCGATCACATGCCATCCAAAGGAGCGGATTCTTTCTCCTAAGTCGTCATGTCCCATGACGTCTTCTGTATTTCCGGAAATCTGAAGCCGGTTCCTGTCAATCACGGCGCAGAGATTATCCAGCTTATACTGGTGTCCTGCCATAAACCCTTCCCATACAGAGCCTTCTGCCAGTTCTCCATCACCCATTACCGTATATACACGATAGTCCCGATGATCCTTTTTCCCTGCCAGGGCCATTCCTACGCATACCGGTAGCCCATGTCCCAGAGAGCCGGAATTCATCTCAATTCCCGGAAGTTTGTTATTTGGATGACCGATATACGAAGAACCGAATTTGGAAAATTTCTTGATCACATCCTGGATATCCAAAAATCCTTTCGCAGCGAGAACTGCATAATAGGCTTCCACAGAATGACCTTTACTCAGGACAAAACGGTCCCGATCAGGGCTGTCCTGGTTTTCCGGAGTTACATTCATCTGGCAGAAATACAGGCTCATGAGGATCTCCATAACGCTCATGTCCCCGCCGATATGCCCTCCTTTTCCTTCCATGATCATATTCACAACATCTTTTCTTAAATCAAAGGCTTTTGCTTTTAAATTTTCCATAATCATTCACCCCTTAAGTATGCTTTCACATCTTCTTCAATAGGATCATAGAGATCCGGCTTCACTCCTATGTATTTGCATGCCTCGTAAAGCACCGGCACAACGTCTTTGTGGATTCCCACGCAGTGATGGATATAGGGTCCTTCCACCAGTTTGGCTTCCAGCCGTTTCAGATTTTCTACCTCTACCCATACATAAGTACCTTTTGTATAAGGTCCGTCCACGCCTTTTGCATGTCCCAGGAGGAGGGAATATTCTCCGTTATCTCCATCAAATCTGCAAAGGGTCATATTTCCATGTTTCGCCTCTGCTTCTACAGCTCCCGGATGGTCAAAGGCCAGGGGATAGCCGATGGTTGGTTTTTCTTTTGCTACAGAGATGGGCCATGGTCCGCAGTGCTGGAGCAGCTCTCCGTTTTCATTGTCCGGATGGCGTACCGTCCAGTCTGCAAAGAAGGTTCTGGTCTCTCCCATGCCCGCAGCCTCTGCCATTACTGCAGTGATGGCGCCGTGGATATCGGTCTCGCATACTACCGGAAGCCCCTCCTCATTCAGAAGAGAATTGGCTGCACAGGGCATGATCCCGATTTCTCCCTGAAGAGCATTCCAGCACTGGATAGCAATGGCGTTGCAGCCATATTCCTCTGCCAGATTTTTCATAGCTACTTTCAGGGCAGCTACATTTTCCAGTTCTTCATCTTTAATGGCGATATTCATATTTTCCCGGCAGTATTTAATCACTTCTTCCACCTGGGTCTTTTCTTCTTTTGCTTTCTTCATCTCGGAAGTAAGTTCCGGAATGGGAACCGGAGCAAGCTGGATATTAAACTTCTCCAAAAGTTCTCCTTCATTGCACATGGTGCTCCAGAAATCGAAAGGACGGGGGCCGATCTGGAGAACACGGGTAGAACGAAATACCTTTACCACATTGCAGACAGCCAGAAAGTCTTTTAATCCTCTTGCAAATTCCGGATCCTCCAGTCTGCAGTTGGTCATGTAAGTAAATGGCACCCGGAATCTTCTGATCACTTTTCCGGTAGCAAAAAGTCCGCACTGGCTGTCGCGAAGACGGATGCCTTTTTCATCCGGCCTCTCATCTCTCGGACCCCAGAGAAGCACCGGTACGTTCAGTTCTTTTGCCAGCCTGGCGCACTCATATTCTGTTCCGAAGTTTGTATGGGGCAGGAACAGGCCGTCCACTTTTTCCTCTTTAAATTTCCGGGCAATCTTGATCCTGTCATTGTCATCATAGAGGAGTCCTTCCTCGTTTATATCTGTAATGTCTACATAGTCTATGCCCATCTCATCCAGTTTTTTTCTGGTAAGATCAGCATATTTAATTGCGTCCGGAGCACTGAAAATACTTCGTCTGGTGGGCGCAAAGCCTAATCTGATTTTCTTCATACTGTTTCACCCTATATCAGCGTATTTCCTTTGGTTTAAGTCATAAACGCTGTCCCTTTCTATAAACTCTGTGCATATCTGTATCTTTGTTTTCGTAGCGTTTTTCCCCTGGATCATTTCCACGATCTCCCGGACCGCCAGCCTTCCCAGTTCCTGCTTTGGCACTCTCAGGCTGGTCAGCCTGGGAACTGCGATCTCACAGAAAGGAAGATCATCAAAACCGATCATAGAAACATCTTCCGGTATTTTATAGCCGCATTCTTTTAATGCCTGCATGGCTCCCAGAGCAAGATTATCATTGTCTGCAAAGAACGCCGTAGGAAGTTTGGGGTTTCTTTTCAGGTATTTCCGCATTTCCTGATAGGCCTCATCCATAGTCACAGGAAGTTTTACCACATATTCCGTTTTCAGCTCCAGCCCATGCTTTTGAAGGGCTATCTGAAGACCTACAGCTCTGGAGCCAAAGGCCTTCAGGCGGTATTCTCCTTTTAGATATCCGATTTCCCGATGTCCCTTATTAATCAGATATTCCCCTGCCATTCTGGCTGCATCCGCATTATTGATAAACACCCCGGCAAAAGACATGTCGTGATTCCAGTAATCAAGCATAAGGAATGGGGTCCTGGCTTTCCGAAAAACCACAGCCTCTTCATCTGTCAGCTCTGAACCGTACAGCACAATGGCCGTGGAACTGTCCAGTAAAAGATTATCCACCTGTTTCTGGTAGTCTTCCGCGCGACGGTCTAAATTGAACAATACCATTTCATATCCGGCTTCTCTGCATGCTTTTTCAAATCCGTCTACAACCAGTGAGAAAAAAGGAGTATCTCCCACGATCACTCCACGGTCACGGTAAATCACCAGTTTGATCTTTGTAATTCCCGTTTCCATTACGTAACCCATCTCTTTGGCAGTTTTTATGATCTCTGCCGCTGTATCTTTATTAACGCCTCTTTTATGATTTAATGCATTGGATACTGTGGCCGGAGAAAAACCTGTCCTCTCAGATATTTTTCTGATATTTACCTTCACCGTCTCACCCCGATTTCTTTCAGACTTTTTTCAACTGGATAACCATATACTGCCGGCCGGGAAGCTCTACTTTGAATTTTCCCTGAACGATTCCTCTGTCCTCTATGGTCATATTCCAGGTATCGATGACTTTCAGCTGGAATTTTGTCTCATCGTCAAAGTGATATTCTCTAAAGGAAGGACGCATAAAACTGAAATAAATCAGGTAATAATCTTTTACCGGCTTGATCTGCTGAGTAGATTCTTCCGGTACTGCGCAGACCTCATCCCAGCCGCCGTTTTCATAGGGCATAAGACCAATCCCAGGGGTCTCGCACATAATGTCATGGAGGAGTTTAAATCTCTTATGACTTTCTCCGTGGAGAACGCCTCCATGGGACCACCATAAAATATCGTCTTCGTTCATATAGGTCTCTCCGTGCCCCGGATAAGCACCCCTGCAGGCGGCCTCCCAGAAACGTCTGGTCAGTTCTTCTCCTGTAATATTTCCCCAGCCATGCTGGATATTTCCCTCATATGCGATCTCATCCAGCACTACCGGCTTCTTATATTTTTCTCTCCATTCGTTTACCATTTCTGCCGATTTATACAGGTCCTGTCTCTGGATACTGCAGTGAGTAATCCAGGGACGGTTATGATCGTAGAACGGACGGCAGTTGTGGATAGAGCGAAGATGATTATAGGGATCATTGGCACAGATAAGGTCTGCATACCGCTCCCAGTCTTTCACTGTCTTATGTTCAAAGAGATCATATTCGTTGGCCAGTGACCACCACACATTTCTGTAAGCGGAAAATCTGGCCAGCACATATTTCCAGTACAAATCATCCTGTTCTTCGGTCATCTGAGAAAATCCCCAACGGTCATAGGGGTGCATTACAATAATATCTGCTTCAATCCCCATGTCCCGAAGAGCCAGAATACATTTTTCTATGTGCCGGAAATGTTCCACATTAAATCTGGAAAAATCCCAGTGATTTCCTTCTGTCTTTCCTGTATACTCCAGAAAATTCTCTTTTGTCAGCACACTGGAATCCATAGGCATCCCCTCGTATGGATAAGAGCGAGGTTCTCCCAGATTATAATCATAATGTTTCGGGAAAATGCAGAAACGAATCTTATTAAAAGCACTGTCTTTTAATGTCTTAAGAGTCTGTTTCACCAGTTCATCCGACTGGAGTTCCCATACATAACAGGTGGTTCCGATGGAATAGTAAGGAGTTCCATCTGCATAGGCAAAATGATATGTATTGGCCACATATACCGGTCCATGGTTTCCCGTTCCTGCAGGAACTGCTGTAAATTCCCCCACATAGACTTCCTCTGAAAAGCTCCCCTGGATCCGGAAAGTATATTCATCTTCAAAAGAAGGCATAAACCGAACCTTGTAGATCCCCTCTCCATCATAAAATCCATTTACAGTAACCTGCTCCTTTTTTCCGGTAAATACCCCCTGTACCGTATAGTCAACAAAGGGATTTCCTTCTGTTTTTCCTTTCACGGAAACTTCCAGAGTTCCCCATCTTTCTATTTGCTTCTCGTAATTTATCATGTCCATAGTTATACCTCGCTAAATTTTAATTCTGTATCAGCTCTTTACAGCTCCGGCCATACCTTCTACAAAGTGTCTCTGGAAGATCAGATAAACGATCAGCACCGGAATAACCGACAGCAGAACGCCGGCGCAAAGGTATCCGTAATCTGTTCCATGTTCGCCAACAAAGGTCATGATACCGACAGGCACTGTTTTCATAGTATTGTCGTTGATAATAACACTTGCCAGCAGATATTCATTCCATGTAGACAGGAAATCCGTGATGACCAGTGTTGCTATCGCCGGTTTCGCTACCGGAAGAATAATTTTATAAAACAGCTGCCATTTATTACATCCGTCTATATAAGCAGCTTCATCAATATCTTTGGGAATACCGTTAAAGAATCCCCTCAGGATCAGAATACCGAAAGAGATACCAAAGCCAATATAAACATAGAACAGTCCGAAGTATGTATTCAGCAGTCCCAGTTTGCTGTATATTACATTGATTGGAACCAGAGCTGTCTGCATGGGAAGCATCATTCCGATGAGGAAAAATACAAAAATTCCTGTTTTATGCTTTACTTTCAATCTGGTAAGAGCAAAAGCTGCCAAAGCTTCAACAAAGATTCCCAACGGCACCTTTAAACAGGACACAATCAGATCGTTTTTCATATATGTCAGAAGACGTCCCTGGGTGATCGCATTGATAAAGTTGTCCCAGGCAATATTATCCGGCAGCTCGAATAAACCGATACCGCTATAGAAATCAGACTGACTTTTAATTGCCGTCGCAACCAATGTAAACATAGGAACAACCCATATAACAGCCAGGAGAATTAAAATCACATACAGTGCTATCTTTTTTGCAATTTTCTTTGTTTTACCTTCCATGATTTTCCCTCCTGTCTTAATCTTCTTTTGCTGTAAAGGATACATAAGGCACAATAACTACCATCATCATGATCACCATGATACAGGCAACTGCAGTACCGTATCCCACGTTATTGTACTGGAATACCTGGGAGTACATATAGGTGGAAAGCATCTGTGTAGCATCGTTTGGTCCCCCTCCGGTAAGACCCTGAACTACATCGTATACCTTCAAAGCAGCGGTGATCAGTGTGGCAATAACGATAACAAAAGTATCTTTCAGCAGAGGTATAGTAATATAGAAGAATCTTTTCACTCCACTGGCTCCGTCGATGGTCGCAGCTTCCAGTACATCTGGAGATATCGCCTGAAGCCCTGCCAGGAACAGGATCATAGGCTGTCCGATTGCCTGCCAAAGCGCCGCAATAAACACTGCATACAAACTGGTGTCCGGATTAGATATCCACTGCTGGGAAAAATCAATTCCGATAGCCTCGAAAAATTGGTTGATAAATCCCATGTTCGGGTTATAAATCCATCTCCAGATAATGGCTACTGCGATAGGCGCAATAACACAGGGAAAATAGAAAAACCCTCGGAAGAAAGTTCTTCCTCTGAACTGTTTGTTCAGAATCACTGCGAATCCCAGGGATACTGTCATGGTTACGACAATGGTAAGCACAATCCAGATCAGATTGTTTATAATAGCTGTACGGAATGTGGCATCACCGGAAAACAGATTCAGATAATTATCCAGTCCCACAAAGGTCATTTCCCCGATTCCATTCCACTTGAATAAACTGATATATAAGGAATAAAATACAGGAATCACGATTACAGAAAGGTATATAATGGCTGCAGGCAGCATGAACAGCCATGCAGATTTTTCTGTTTTAACAATATTCTTATTTTTCTTCATAATTCCACTCCTGACTTCATTTTGCGAGTGCTTATCTTTTCAAAATTCAGGGCGGGTTGTAAATGTGCCCGCCCCGGATTTTCATGCTTTTCTCTTTTTTATTATGTATCAGCCGTTATTTGCATTATAAGATTCGATAGCAGCCTGAATATCCGCACCTGCATCTGCCGGATCCATCTGTCCGTTGGCAACTGCATCCTGGCAGTTAAACAGCACGTCTGCTACTTCTGTCGGCAGAGCCTGGTCTGTAATAGTAAAGGTACCGTTTGTTTCTCCCATTTCCAGCATAATCGGAACATTTGGCTGGTCTTCCGGCATTTCCGGATCTGCTGTAGGCAGAGGCAGATTATAGTATTCTGAATACTGATCTGCATTTTCCTGACTATAGTAGAAGTCCATAAATGCTACACAGGCATCTAATTCTTCTTCCGTATTATTAGCGTTAAACTGTGTCATTTCTGCAAAGGAGGACATACGGTTGCTTCCGCCGCTTGGGAAAGCGAATACACCATAGTTATTGATATCCTGCTCATTTTGAATGATATTTCCGTCATACCACTGTCCCTGCACATCCATTGCACAGTCACCGTTGGCTACAGCTATCAGCGTATCATTAGGATCCTGGGTCAGGAAACCTTCTGGGAAGTACCCCTTGTCTACGAACTCTTTATACTTTTCAAAAGCCTGAGCCACTGCATCATTATCCCAGCTCTCATCAAAAGTATTCATAGCATCGTGCTGCTCAGCCCCTGCATAGTACTCGATCAGAAGTTCCAGGAACCTCATTACATGCCATCCGTTTAATCCGGCAGTGGAAATCGGTGTAATTCCGTTTTCCTTCAATGTAGCGCATACCTGCTCGAACTCCTCGAAAGTTGTAGGCACTTCCAGTCCGTACTGTTCAAAGATATCTTTTCTGTAGTAGATGCCCAGGATATTGTAGCTTGTAGGATAGCCGGACACTTTTCCGTCAAAAGTACAAAGATCCAAAGCATTCGAATTAAATTTTTCAGACCAATTGTTTTCCTCTGCATAGGAAGTCAGATCATAGGTCAGACCGTTGTCTACATAGAAAGATCCCAGACTTCCGCCCCAGTTAAACCACATATTTGGAAGCGTATCGGAAGATGCAGCAACTTTGCAGGCATCTTTAATTCCATCTGTATCATAATAGGAAACGGTTACCTGAATGTCCTCATTCTGAGAGTTGAACTCTTCTACAATAGGATCTACTGCTTCCTGTCTGGTATTCAGTGTCCAGAAGGTTACTTCTGTAGCTCCGCTTCCGGAACCGCCGGATCCGGATCCTCCTCCGCTTCCGCCGCAGCCAGCAAGTACTGTTGATGCAGCCATCAGTGAAGCCAGTGCCAATGCTGTGATTTTCTTTGCTTTCATTTGAATTCCTCCTTTAAAATTTTATAAAAGTTTTTTAAATCTTTTTGCAAAAAATATCTATTTTTCACGAGCATGATGTAAATATTTTTTGCTTTGATTTAAATG
>ERZ1090861.1422-NODE-1422-length-12183-cov-5.228232_pt1 | contig 12183 bp, 8 predicted proteins | sample MGYA00478482_ERZ1090861 | MGnify/ENA primary metagenome ERZ1090861 (study PRJEB33644, sample SAMEA5815744) | chicken gut metagenome | biome: Chicken; feature: Gastrointestinal Tract; material: Caecum | place: Ireland | collected 2019-01-01 | study: A study of the... | reverse complement strand
CTCCAGATAGACGCGGAACGCGATGGATATTCCCCGCGCGGATGTGCGGGAAGGAGCGGCCACAGGGCGCGACAAAAGCCACGCCGAAGGCGTGTTCGACTGGACGCCGGTGCGTCCGGTCCGGGGCTTGGGGGGACCCCAACAAGCGCATCGGGATAGCCAAAAGGATATCCCGATGCCCTGCTTGCCGACGTCATCAGAATAGTCCGATAACATTCGCTCATTATACTTATTATAAAATGCAAAAATAAAGGGATAGAATAGACTTCCTGCTATCAAATGTTAATGAAAATAAAAAACTGTAGTATATAATAGCTACTGAGGGAGGGTACCTATGGAACTACAGAATTTTTACATAGAAACGTTAAAACTGTCAGACATTCAGTTGGTGCAGACATTAGCAACCAACACCAGGGTCAAGCTAATTAAAAAAGGAGAAATATTACAACATATAGGGGATATTAGCACGGAACTATTCTTTTTATCGACAGGGCTGTTACGAGGCTTTTTGTTGGATTCCAAGGGAAAGGAAGTAACAGATTGCTTTATACATGCATACGGAACGCCTGTTGTCTCGAGTATTGATTTAGGTGAACCCAGCCTGCTCTGTATTGAAGCGCTGGAGGATAGCGAGTTGATTTCTGTTCCGTTTAGCGTTGTGCTGCCATTGGTGAGGAACAACCTGGAGTTAATTACCTTATATAATCGCCTATTGAGGAACTCATTAGAGATGCATTGGAAGAATAAAACGGTTCTTATTCAGGGAACGGCTACTGAGCGGTATCAGTGGTTTATAAAAAGATATCCTGGATTGCTAGATCGGATGAGTCACCGATATGTCGCATCTTTTTTAGGAATGGCCCCAGTATCTTTGTCGAGAGTGCGGAAGCAATTGATGGCTGAAAAACCAATGTGAAGGGAGAACCATACTTGAAAGACAGATATATAAAGAAAATAACTTTGTATAATATAATCCACATGTTTTTTTCCCTCGTTTTTTTTGTATCTGTGCTTTTATTTTTGGCGGGCTTCCTCTCTGAAGATTTTTTTATCGATAAAAAGTTGAACCTTATTCTTGTGGTGTTGTCTGGGGTCGCGATGGGTGCAATTAAAATCAAAGTTACGCATTTAAAATATCAGCGCTATCACCATTTAGCTGACAATGAAAACATTCCTGATTTTGAAGAGGAATGATTGTATAGACTGAATCGCTTTGTTATGCAAATTCGTGTTGCGCGAAAGGAGAACATTTTGCAACTGCATGATAAGGTATTGCAGTATACAGAAGGAGAGGAGACAAACGATGAGAGTACATCCTACATGGAAGGCAGCACAGATCGGAAAGCGGTTGATCGCCTCTGTTATGTGCCTCAGTATGCTTGCCACCTTGGTCCCATATGCCCGTGCAGCGAACGAGGAGGACATAGCAAGCACCCAAACTGGAGAGATTCAATCTGCCGAAATTACTATTACCCAGGAGCAATCAGATGCACTGATGGAAAAACTGTTCGGCAGTGAGTTTTCTTCGGTAGAATCCACTGATGGAAGCTACACATACCAGCTTACCCAGAAAGGGAGCAATCTGTTAGTGGATGAGATGCTGGGAGATGCTACTCCGAGCGACAATACAGATACCGAGGGCGTGGATGCCGATGGCACAAATACCGATGGGACAGATGCCGAGGGTGCGGATGTCGATGGCACAGATACCAATGGCACAGATACCGACGGCACAGATGCCGAAGGTGCGGATGTCGAAGGCACAAATACCGATGGCACGGATACCGAAGGCACAGATGCCGAAGGTGCGGACATCGACGGCGCGGATGTCGACGACACAGATACCGACGGCACAGATGCCGAAGGTGCGGACATCGACGGCGCGGATGTCGACGACACAGATACCGACGGCACAGATGCCGAGGGCGTGGACGCCGAAGGCACGGATGCCGAAGATGCAGATGTGAACGCACTTCCGGAAGATTATGTCGATGACAGCAATGAAGTGCTGTACGATCTGCTTGAGGAACTCAGCTCGGAGCCTTCTGCTTTGGCTGATACGGGTTCTGCTGATAAAAAAGTTGATCTGTTTTTTGTCATTGACTCCACCGGTTCTATGTCTGGTACTATTAGTAGTGTAAAAGAAAATGTTGCTACATTTGCCCAATATATGGGGGAAAAAGGCATTACACTGCGTATCGGCCTGATCGACTTTAAAGATATTACTGCCGATGGCAACGATAGTACCGTTATACATGAGGTAGGCTATACTCCTTGGCTGAGTGTACCCGATTTTATCACCGAGTTGACAAAAGTCAGTGCGACTGGTGGTGGCGACGGACCTGAAACGCCCATTGATGCTCTCGGCCATCTGACAAAAGACACCACAGGGTGGAGCTCTGATGCCTATAAGTTCGCAATGCTGATCACAGATGCTGATTACAAGACCAATAACCAGCACGGGATCGCTGACATGGCGGATATGATTCAGCGGCTGCAGGCGGCTGATATCCAGGTATCGGTTGTAACCAGGTCCGCCTATATGGATGACTACGGAGACCTTGCCGGATATACAGGCGGTATCCAAGCGGACCTGTACGACGATTTTGGCCCACTTCTGCAGGACTATGCAGATGCTGTGATCGGCTCCACACAGCCAACGAAGGACTATACCATTGTTGTCAAAGAACAGACCACAGGCCTTCCGGTCAGCGGTGCGACGGTATCTTGGCGGGGCGGAAGTACCACTACAAATGCAAGTGGTGTTGCGTTGATACAGTCAAGGTCCAATGTGATTGAAAATCTGTATGTTGTGTGCGCCGGATATCGAGACAAAGACGTTGGTACCCTCACAATAGGGGAAAGCGGCAAGGGGGAAATCACTCTGGTAGTAGATGAGGCTGCAGATGATTCCGCCAGCGGTGTGCCTGTTGTCACAGAAAGTATGTTCAAGGATCCAGGCAAAGCATCGGACACGCTGAGGGGTCCCAGTGTCGAAATTTTTGGGATCCGGTTCGATCTGGTGAATATTAACATTGGGCTTGACCTTGGATTGTTCGATAACATCTCGATCGCTCATGATCCTGACGAGAAAACGTACTCGGTAATGATCGGCCAAGAGTATGAGGGGAAAGATCCCAAGGACGATCCTTATTGGAAAGCGGACTACAAAAAATATAAAAGCCTGGTCCAAACATTTTCTGACAAATCCGCAAAAGATATCTATAACGAATTCCGTACATTGAGGAAAAATAACAAAACAAGCGCTGACCTGATATTCCCAATGGATATCAATGTCGGCGGATATGCAGACTTCAGCTACGCAACCGGCACTCTGCAGCCGACCGGGGGCGGAATTGTAATTGGGGTATCCATAAAAGATAGGGTTTGGATTGATGCCCCCTTCCCGCCAGCTCCCTATGTGTTTTTCAGACTTACATTCTCTGCGGATGCCAAGGGCAATTTTAACTTGGTCACTATTGACTCGACCGGTAAAGCTGCCATTGGCGTAACGATGAAGAATATTACTTTAACGCCGGCATTGGCTGGCACATTGAATCTGGGCGTTCCAAAGCTGGCGTCTGTCGGCGGAGGCGTGAAGGGCAGCCTCAATGTTGGACTTGACGGACTGCCCCCTGAATCACTGGAGGAAATTCTGACTGTTAATGCAAATTTGAGTCTAGTCTTTTCGCTGAAGCTTTTTGGTTTTAAATTTGGACATGAATGGGAGTGGGCTGAGTTTCAATGGTATCCCCTCAAAGCCAAAGCCATGACGCTTGCTGAAATCGAGATGGATGACTTCCAGCCCATTCTCCCCGAGAGCAGACCTATGTTGATGGCCGCAGCTTTACCGTCCAGTGAACTAGAATTTACCGCATCCGTTTACGAGGATGCAGCACCTCAGATCGTGCCGTACAGAGATGGCTATATGATGGTTTGGGTCGACACGGACCTAGGCAGAGCGGCAACGGATCACATGGCGCTCTACTACTCCATTTATAATAGCGCTGCCGGCTGGTCTACGCCTAGTATGATTCAAGATGATGATACGGGAGATTTTGCGCCGTCCATGGTCGTGAAATCGGATGGGACACCCGTTGTTGTCTGGCAGAATGCGAAAGCTGGGAATGCCGCCGATACACTGGAAGAACGTTTGTCCAACCTGGAGATCTGCGTTGCCACCTATAGTGACGGTACCTGGACAACTAAGACGGTTCCCAGTACAAATGGTCTTGCGCCCCTGGCGGTTCAAGCTGTGTCCACTGGTGATGGTGTGTCTGTATACTGGCTGGAGAACAGTGAAAACAGCCCCTTCTTTGCAGAGGGAACCACTTCTGTTTACAAAGCCAGCGCCGATACAGAAGTTGTGACTGTAGATGAACCGTTGGTATCTAATATCGATGAGCTCTCCGCATTTACAGTTGGTACTATCGGCGAGACAGAAAGCTATGCGTATGTGTGCGATGATGACTTGTATGTAAATGGCAATCGTTATTCCATCGGAAGCGAATGCCATTCCCTCCAGGTTGTCGACGGCAAGCTCTACTGGAGCGATTCCGATGGCTTCCAAAGCTTTAATGGTTCTCGTATCGCAGAAGAGGGGAACTCCATTCCATCCGGATTTACCGTGTTGAGCAACGGTGAGGATCGGATTTTGCTCATGAATCAGCTTGCCGAGGACAACGGAAGCATCCTGTACGCCAGCACCGATTCGGGTTCTGGGTGGAGCAATTTTGCACCAATCGCAGACTACAGCTCCACGATTCTGACCACAAGTGCCTTATTGAACGAGGATGGAAGCATTGTGTGGGCCTCCGGTCAGGTTTCAAATGCGGCGCAGGAAAGTGAAGCTGGTCAGCTCGTGGTGGACGCCTACACACCTTCAACAAACGTGGAAGTGGCGGAAGATGCCTATGTGTCCGTTTTGCAGGCTGCTCCAGGTGAGACTGTCCAGGTCATGGTAGAGTTGACAAACAAGGGGCTCAAAGCCGCGGACAGCCTGACCGCTAAAATCGGGGGAACTACTTATCAACTTGCGGTTATAGACGAGGACAATCCGGAAGAGGATAGCCCGTTGACCACATTGGGCGCCGGCGAATCTGTAACCGCCCTGGTGTCCTATACGCTCCCAGCTGATTTGAGCAGTGACCACAACCTCATTGTGGGGATTTATTGTGGTGAGCAGCTGTGCGGTACTGCGAAGGCTACCGTATCCGGTGCGGCAGATCTGGTGGTCAGCGACGCAGCGGTTACCCGCAACGCTGATGGTACTGCCACAGTAACCGCCACCGTGACCAATCAGGGAGCTATTCCCGCGACAGCACCTACGGTGATGCTTTCCCAGGAATCTGTTGAACTGGTGGAAACCCTGGATGTCAGCGACACGGTGACGTTGAGCGATTTGGCTGTTAACGCATCGGAAAATGTAACCTTTACTGTAAGTACTGAATCCTTGACTGCCACAAGCGCCTATGATTATAAGCGGTTTACTGTCTCTGCCTCCACAACGGCAACAGAATGGCTGCTGGCAGATAATGCGGACTCTGCCCTGCTTGCTCCGCTATCTGTGGAATCCATTGCCGCAGACGAGGAATCCTTAACTTTAGAAACAGGCACTACACATAAGCTTGCATACGCAGTAAGTCCTGCTGGTGCGGCAACAACGGTGTCGTTTATGAGCAGTGACACAAGCATTGCCACCGTAAGCAATGAAGGTGTGATTACGCCGCTCAAAGCCGGTACCGCAACCATTACTATTCTTGCGGTGGAGTCCGGCCAATCAGATGTAGTAACTGTAACCGTCGAGGGCGATTCCGTTATTGGTGTAAACAGCATTAGTGTTTCTCCTGAGAGCGTCACATTGCAGGTTGGAGAATCCACGATATTAACTGCCGCTGTTTCTCCCGAAACTGCCTCGAATCAGAATGTAACATGGGAAACTAATACGAGTGATATTCTATCGATTACACCGAACGGAAATACAGTGACCGTGACGGCGTTGGCGGCAGGGGAAGGTACCGTAACGGCAATCACTGAGGATGGAAGTTACACGGATAATGCAACCATCATTGTGTCCGGTACAGAGCCCGATCCCGAGCCGGAGCCCGAGCCGGAGCCCGATCCCGAGCCGGAGCCCGATCCCGAGCCCGATCCCGAGCCGGAACCCAACAATGTCACCGGTTCTGGGGACAATGTGACCATCGACGTCAGCGGCAGCTCCGTGACTGCGGCGCAGATGGAAACGGCTGTGAGACGGGCGGACCGTGGCGAGACCATCACTATTGACGCCTCCCACCGTTCCTCTGTCTCCCTGCCCTCTAGAGGCCTGGAGGATGCGGCGGACAACGACAATGACCTCACCGTGGAGTTGAGAACCGGCGAAGTTACCTTGTCCCCGGAGACCCTCTCCGCCGTGGCGGAGCAGGCCGGGACCACCGTCATCCTGACCGTGGAGCCGGTGGATACCGACGATCTGAACAGCCGCCAGCAGGCGGCAGTGGGAGACGCCCCGGTGTTCGACTTGACCCTCCGCAGCGGTAACCGGTACATCACCGACTTTGACGGAGGTTTAGCAACCGTGTCTCTGCCCTATGAGTTGACCGACGACCAGGATCCCGCCGGTGTAGTAGTCTGGTACCTAGACGATCTGGGTAACATCACCCCCTGCGAGACTATGTATGATGTGCGTACGGAAACCGTGATCTTTACATCCCGCCACTTCTCCCTGTATGTGATCGGCTATGAAGACCTGGAGGTGGAAAATCCCTTTACCGATGTCTCTGATGGGGTGTATTACTACAACGCCGTCCTCTGGGCCGTGACGAATGGTGTGACTAATGGCACCAATGCTGAGGGCACCACCTTTAGTCCCGATGCAACTGTAACCCGTGCTCAGATGGTGACCTTCCTGTGGAGGGCCCACGGCGCACCCAAGGCCACCGGCACGAATCCCTTCACCGATGTCAGCACCAGCGACTACTACTATGACGCGGTGCTTTGGGCTGTGGAAAACGGTATCACCAACGGGACCGGCACAAACACCTTTAGCCCTGATCTCCCCTGCACCCGCGCTCAGATGGCGACTTTCCTGTGGAGGGCCGCTGGATCTCCTGAGCCGGTGAGTACCACAAGCCTGTTCACAGACGTGCCCACGGACGCTTACTATTATGACGCGGTGCTTTGGGCTGCGGAGAACGGCATCACCAGCGGAAACGGTGCTAACACCTATGGCCCTGACGCAGCCTGCACCCGGGCCCAGATGGTAACGTTCCTCTGGAGAAACGCGCAGTAAATCCCGAGGTTCAAGAGTGAACGTATGGGGGCGTACCTTATCCTACGTCAAGGTACGCCCCCATCATTGTATGATCGAACCCATGGATTGTTCAATGGATTCAAAGCAGAAGTCTTCTGAAGGAAAAACGGGGCTATTTAGGCCATATGAGGTGTAAATAGCGGCATATAATATGTATCCAACACAGGTTAAATCTGGTGCAATATCCAGCTGAACGACTTTACCGCAAAGTACGTCGGACTAAAGCGACCAAAAAGTACGACAGAAGGAAATATCCTATCATTGAATAGTCTACTTTTAGAGTGGGAGAGGGCGCAAGCCCCACCCCAAGGAAAATCTAAAAGGCAGCCGCAAGCAGTTCTGCTTGCGGCTGTTTTTTTCTTCGACGGCTTTCCGCAATATCCTCTATCAAATTTTAGAGAGTATTGCGGAAGGCGGTCGATTTTTTTATGCCCGCTGCCACCCAGCAATAAAAATCTGCCGAACAAGCGGGAATTATTTACAAAATATTCATATTTTATCTGGAAATGGCGGCTGTATTTCCCGCATGGCCCACCATCCCCAAAAGTCCGGACCTAATCGCTGAACCAATTCTGACTTTTAGGGGTGACACAATGAACACAGTGTGCTTGCCTCAAATTTTTCGCAGAAAATTTGAGGAATGGGCCAAAACCTGGCCCATAAGTTTTCTACCATCTCCCCAGGAGGATCGAAGGGGGGGAAGCGGATGAGCAGCCCAAGTGAACGACGGCAGGAGTTGTTGGAGCTGCTTTGCCGCAGACGATTCGATACATACGACAACCTGGCCTTTGAGCTCAAGGTCTCCCGGCGGACAATCCGCCGGGACATTGCGATTCTCATGAGTTCTTACCCGATTGAGACCGCACGGGGCTATGGCGGAGGCGTCAAGGTTGCGGATGGATACTACCTCTACCGCAGGACGCTGAACAAGAAGCAGATCGCGTTGCTCACACGGCTGCGAGCGCAGCTAGACGGTGATGATCTGGATACGCTGGACAGCATCCTTTACCGTTTCGCTCCCTGACGTATCTCCTTGAGCACCTTGATAAACAGCGGGACAAGCTCCCGTTCATATCCAGTATGTAAGTGCTGCATCTTGCATCGGCTGTCCAATCGCCAAGACTACCTGCGGGCCGGAGACGAACGAAAGCGGGCGAGCCCTCGCCTCCTGCCCGTCAAAGCGATCACATCAAAGGTACGAGCGACACCTGGACGGTCCGTCCGGCGCTGGCAACGCCGCAGACGCGGGATGCGCCGCACACACCCGTATCGCAGGGTAAAAGGGAGATACTGAGGGAGCGGCCCGGGCAGCTTAGTCACCTGCCGCCACCGCCTGTTGGTATCGCGCCGCCGCGCCATGGCGGGCTTACATACTCCCGTGCCGGGGGTGAGCAGCAGGGCGGTCTTGCCGCCTGATAATACGGCACACAATTTTGTGAAAGGATGCAGCGGGGACCCGCGCCGGTTATTGCCTCACAGAACGAGGACACAGCCAAAACCGGCGCGGACCCTCCCCGGATGCAAGACCTGACAGCGTAGACATTCAGCGGTGCCAGGTGTTCCATCCGGGCAGCATACGAAAAAGGCCACGAGGAGGTGATACTATGCAAATTCCTATTTTTCAGATTAAGGTGGCAGATGGCCGGCGGGAAGCATCCCCGGAAGCTGTGCGGGAACTGGCGGACAGCATTGCCAAGGTGGGGCTGCTCAATCCGATTACCGTTGACCAGGAGTACACGCTGATCGCCGGGCTGCACCGGCTGGAGGCGGCGAAGCTGCTGGGGTGGTCGGAGATCGAGTGCAATGTCAGCAGCTTAGAGGGCCTGATGGCACAGCTGGCGGAGATTGATGAAAACATCGTCAGGAAGGGATTTTCCGATGATGAATACGATGAAATGCTTTTGCGCCGGAAGGAAATCTACGAAACACTGCATCCGGAAACAAAGCATGGCGGGGATCGGAAAAGTGGAAAAATCAAGATGCAGAATCTGCAACTTGATTCCGCAAAGAGCTTTATCCAAGATACCGCAGACAAAACAGGAATGGCCCCACGCACCGTAGCCGCTCGGCTTCAAACCGCCAAAAACCTGATACCTGAAGCAAAAGCCATCATCCGTAATTCAGATACGAAAGTCACCCGAACAAACGCGCTAAAACTTTCCCGCCTTCCACCGGAACAACAGGAGGACGCGGCCCGGCAGCTGGCGTCAAAGGAGATTCGTTCCGTAGATGACTACCACCCGGCCCAGCCGGAACCAGAGCCCCCGGACGGGCCGGAAACCGCTCCCTGCACCGGGGAGACGGCCCTTTTGCCGGAAACCCGCGATCCCCCGGATCGGGAGGAGTGCCGCTACTCCACCTTCAAGGAATCCGTGGAGGATCTGAAGAACCCGAACAAGGATCGCCGCCGCACCCCGGATACGTTTCTCTCGTCCGTTACGTTTTTCCTGCGTAAATTCTGCCAGAATGTCAAAACCTACGCGGACGTTGAGTATGAAACAGCGTTCCCGGCACTGACGCCGGAACATTTGGACCTGCTTTACCAGGAAATAAGCTCTGCCCATACTGCTTTAGACCAGTTGCTTCACATGGTCGAAAAGAAATCTCGAAAGGAAAAGGAAGTTGCACTATGAGTACACGCAGAAAATCATGGCCCCCCAGCGATAGCGGGCAAGATAAGCGGCAAGCGGTCATCCCCGGGATGGAGCTTGCGGCAGATTTTACGGAAGAAATCCTCTCCACCGGCGATCTGTATTCCGGCCAGCCCTATCAACGGCCTGTGCTGGAGCGGGCCGTGGACAAACTGGTGCGGGCGTGGGACCAGCGCCTGCTTACCCCGCTGGTGGTCAGCTATCGGGATGGCCGCTACAATCTGGTGGACGGCCAGCACCGGGTCTGCGCCATGCGAAAAATGAACGGCGGCAAGGATGTTTCCGTCCTGTGTAAGGTGTACCACGGCCTGAGCTATCAGCAGGAGGCGGAGCTGTATTTCAAAATGGACCAGGCCCAGGGGCGTCTCCGTCTCTCCCATGCCATGAAAGCCCTGTTGGAATCCGGCAGCGACGCGGAGGCCACGGAGATCATGCGCCGTCTGGAAGAAGGGGGCTTTACCTGGGCGTTGGACAAGTCCACCGGAGAACCCTTCGAGATCGAATCCACCCGGACCATTATCAGCAGCTACCGCCAGCTGGGCGGTGCGGCGTTCTCCCGCATGCTGTACCTGCTGGCTCAAACATGGCACGGCACACCCAACTCCCTAAAAGCCTCCATGCTCTCCGGTATGGCGCTGTTCCTAAAAACCTATGAGACAGAATTTGATGACGCCACATTTATCAAACGTCTGTCCACCGTGGACCCGGATGAGATCATCCGCCGCGGCAAAACGGACTTTTCCACCAACAAGGCCGCGCTGCGCTTCGCCCGCGTCATTTGGGACAAGTTCAATAGCTATCAGCGCGGGGGACGTAAGCTCCCCTATCGCTTCAAGGGGTAATACATCTTTACATTACGAGGAGGCATGAACGTGGAACATATCCCTTTTTCTCACGCTGACCTTCCACTGGCCGACATTCGGGATGTGTCGGTGGACCAGGGCCTGCCCAAAGAGGAGCGAATTGCTGAGTTCCTCCGGCAGATCAAAAATCCCTACTGCTTCCGGTGCGGTAAGTTTACCGTCCGGGCGCGATTTGCCGATAACGGGGTATCCCTGGAAGACTGCTTGAAGGAGATTTTAATTTAGCGCTTTAGTGTGTTGACTTGCCCTTGGAGGTATGCTATACTTGTAATCGGAAAAAGAAGTTCATAGACATTCCGATCACCCTTTTGCTTACGGGGCAAGTCCGTACTGCAAAGGAGTGATTTTTTCATGGCAAAGTATAAGGCTGACAGCTACTTGCGGCTTTCCTATACCGCAGACCGGAGCGTGGAGAGTGACAGTATCGCCAATCAAAAGAAGCTGATCGAGGATTTTGTGGCGGTTCACCCTGACATTGAGATTGTGTCTGAGCGGGTGGACGATGGTTACAGCGGCGTCCTGTTTGACCGCCCGGCGTTCCAGGAAATGATGAATGACATCGTGGCCGGAAAGATCAACTGTGTCATTGTGAAGGACCTGTCCCGCCTGGGCCGTGAGTACATCGAAACCGGCCGCTATCTGCGGCGGGTATTCCCCGCCTATGGCGTCCGCTTTATCTCCATCAACGACGGGATTGACACGGCTAACGAGCAAAACGGCGATGATCTCCATATCAGCTTGAAGAATCTACTGAACGATACCTATTGCCGGGATATTTCCGTGAAAACCCGGAGCGCCCTGCTGGCCAAGCGGCAGAGCGGGGACTATGTGGGCGCTTGCCCGATCTACGGCTATCGGAAAGACCCGGAGAACAAAAACCATCTTATCATTGACGAGGACGCCGCCCGCGTGGTGCGGGATATTTACCGCCGCCGCATTGACGGGGCCAGCGCCAAGCATATCGCGGACGAGCTGAACCGGCTGGGGGTTCTCTCACCCATGGCCTATAAGAACAGCCGGGGCCTGCCCCATCCCACAGGCGGCTTCGCGGACGTGCCGGACGCAAAGTGGTCCGCCCGTGCGGTGATCCGCATCTTACAGGAGGAGACTTATACCGGCGTCCTCCTGCAAGGGCGGCAGGAAACCCATAATCACAAGCTGAAGGATATCATTCGGAAACCCGCGGATGAATGGGTGCGCGTTGAAAACGCCCATGAGCCGATCATCCCCAAACAGAAATTTGAGCTGGTTCGGAAGATTGCCGGCCTGGATACACGGACGGCTCCGGATAAATAAGTATGGCTTCACATATTCTTGTAATTGCAGAGAAACCGAGCGTCGCCCGCAGCATTGCGGG
>ERZ1090861.1420-NODE-1420-length-12193-cov-6.173010_pt1 | contig 12193 bp, 10 predicted proteins | sample MGYA00478482_ERZ1090861 | MGnify/ENA primary metagenome ERZ1090861 (study PRJEB33644, sample SAMEA5815744) | chicken gut metagenome | biome: Chicken; feature: Gastrointestinal Tract; material: Caecum | place: Ireland | collected 2019-01-01 | study: A study of... | reverse complement strand
GTGCATATCGTTGCGGGCGGCGCGCATTTCCACATAGCAGCCGCAGGCCATGCAGGTGCCGTTGTCAAGCTCCGGGCAGGCGCGGCAGGCTTGCAGGCGGTTTTCGTATTCTTCGTCCGGCGTGCGCTTATTTTTGGGCATGGTGGCGCGGTAACGCTGCACACTTTGGTAGTAGTCGTTCTCCTCGGCCAGATCCCGCAGCAGGCAGCGGCGGCAGATTTTGGGCGCGCTCATACTGCGCGCCCCCGGGCGCAGGCAACAGCAAAGCTCTCCATCGCCTTACCCCTCTTGTTTGTGCTGGCCGTAATAGGCATTGGCGCCATGCTTGCGCTGGTAGTGTTTGTCCAAAATGTGCTGGGGCGCCGGGGCGGCGTCGCGGTCAACAAGGCGGGTCAGGGCCGCCATCTTGGCGACCTCTTCAAGCACAACGGCATGGTAAACGGCCTCGGCTGCATCTTTGCCCCAGGTAAAGGGGCCGTGGCTGTGGCACAGGCACCCCGGCACCGCAACAGGGTCAAGGTTGCGGCCGCGGAAGGTATCAATAATAATCTTGCCGGTGTTGCGCTCATAGTCTTCCTCGAGTTCGGCCGGGGTCAGGTGGCGGGCACAGGGGATGGCCCCATAGAAATAATCGGCATGGGTGGTGCCATACCAGGGGATGTCCTGCCCGGCCTGGGCCCAGGCCACCGCATAGGTGCTGTGGGTATGCACAACGCCGCCCAGCGCCGGGAAGGCCTTGTAGAGTTCGAGGTGGGTCTTTGTATCCGAAGAGGGGTTGAGATCGCCTTCAACCGTGCGGCCGGTTTCAAGGTCGATCACAACAAGATCGTCGGGCGTGAGGTCGTCATACTCAACGCCGGACGGCTTGATGACGACCAGCCCGCGTGCGCGGTCGATGCCCGAGACATTGCCCCAGGTGTAAGTGACAAGGCCGCGGCGCGGCAGCTGCATGTTGGCCGCATAAACCTGTTTGCGGAGTTGTTTGAGCATAATAGTCCTCCTGTTAGAGATTTGTTTCTCTTATTGTAACGCAGCGCGCCGCGTTTTTCCACCCGGCAGCCCCTGTTTTGACAGGATTTTTTCATCCGTCCATGCCGGTATCGCCTCGCTGCTGCTCCATAAGCCGCCAAAGCGCATCGTCGTCGGGGTGGGGCCGGGTATTCAGAAGCAGCATCACACGGCGGTCGGCCGCACTGTCGCCGTATTGGCGCATCCAGTCCGTCTCGTGCGGGCCGTCGCCCTGCATTCGCAGGAAAGCCATGAGCGCCGCGCAGAAGCGGACAGTCTGGCGCAGGTCAGTCTGACATTCGTTTTCATAAAAACCGACCCACTTGCCATGTTCGCGTGCAAACAGCGCTTCGACCGAAGCCGCATACGCCCGCTTGGCCCGGCCTGCCGCATAGAAGGCGTCGGCCCAGCGCCCTTCGAGCCCGGCGGCCAGCGCGCAGCAGACGCTGAGCGCGCCTTCAGCCCAATTGGCGCAGAGCGCGGCGTTGAGACCGACGCTGTCGGCAAAAAGCACGGCCGGCGCACCGGTAAGCGCCGCTTCAGCCGCTTGGCACTGGCGTTCACAAGCCGCATAGTTGTCGGCGGCTTCGGCATAGCGAACCGCGCACCAGGCGACCTGGTCGCCCAGGGACGGCAGGTCGCATAACCAGCGCAGCCCTTCGGCCGGCGCTGCGCGGTCGGTCATAAAGGCATGGATCAGCATACGCGGTACATGGTGGTAGAACTGGTCTCCGGCGCGGGCGTCCTCATGCGGCGCATAGGCAACAGCGGCTTTGGCATACCCTTCGAGGCAGGCCGCGACGGCCGGGGCCGCCGCCGGGCCATAGTAGTCGGCAGCGTAGCCCTGTGTCGCGGCCGCGGCGTCAGCCTGGCCGTCACGCCAGATGCGGGCAATCAGATCAAGGAACCGGGTGTGCGGTTTGACGTTGGAGGCATTGATGACCCAGTAATCCCTGACGCCGGCCTTGAGAGCCGACGTAAGTTCCTGCGCGACAAATTCAGCGGTATTGGCCAGCGGGGTCAGGTGGCTGGCGGCCTGCAGATCATAAAACGAAACATGGTAGTACAGCCCGTGCGGGCCGGGCTGACCGGGTTCCGGCAGGGCGGGCAGGCGCGGGTCATGGTTGCCCTGGCGGCGGCTGACCATCTTGCCGTAACCGTTATCCGCCCAGATCTTGATAACGTCTTCCGGCAGAGCGAGCAGCCCCTGCCGCCAGAGTTCCATCGTCTCGCCGTAGAGATTGGTGCAGCAGGGCGCACCGGGGTCAGCTGCGCGGACAAGGTCGTACTGTTCGCGGATCAGCGCGCTGATGAGCGCGCCGCGTTTTTCCGGCGTGTTGTACTGGGGATCTTCCTCCCAGAAAGGGCGGTCGCCCTGGCCGCGGAAGCCGAGGTTCCAGACCACCCGCAGCCCGCGCTGCTCCTCAATCGCCTGCCGCCAGAGCGCGCGGAACGCATCGGGGTGGGCGTCAAACGAGGGAGCAAGATCGGGGTAGGCGCGGGCGAACATCTCAGCGCCGAGCGGCTCGGCGTGGTGGTGGGTGATGGCCAGGCCCATCCGGGCCGCCGTATCACGGTAACGGCGGGCATCGGCGTCGGTCCCCGGGATGACAAGGTTCCCGCCAAGGCGCAGCAGCGCTTCAAACGCCATTTCCCAGGGGCCTTCAGGGCGGCGGTCAAGCTGCCAGCCCATCAGCAGCGTTTCATCGTTCAAAAACCAGCCGCGCCAACGCACCTTGAACGGGGCGCTCGCAAATGAAAAGTCCTCCGCCACCGCGGCGGCCGCACGCGGGGCAAACGCCTGGTCAAGCCAAAACCAAAACGGCTGCACGCCGAAAAAGCGGCGGCTGATCTCATACCGCCAATCCAAAACGCCATGGCCACCCCGGCCGGGGCGGATCCGCGCCCCGCCGCCGGGGGAATGGGGTTATGGTGCGGCCGGGCAAGCGGGGGGGGCGGCACGCCGCACCGGCGCGCCGGGGGCCTCGGTTTTGGCAAAGACCTTGTCCCGGTCGCGCGCAAGCGCTGCGAGCGCCGCGCGCACCGGCGGGGTCAGCAGATCCTGTTCCGCCAGGAAAACAGTGTTGCGGTTGAGTATCATGGCACACCCCCGTCAGACACTCTCCTGCCCGAACGCAAAGACGGCAGGCAGGAAGAGGAAGTTGCCGGCAGCGCCGGGCAGGCGGATGAAGTGGCTTTCGGGGTCGGCGGCTTCCCAGGCCGCAAGCGCCGGCGAGGGCTGCTCGGCCACGCCGCGGATGTTCACCATCGTCTTGGGTTCCTCAAAATAGCTGAAGAGGGTGTTTTCATGCAGCGCAATCGAGTGGTAGCGGTCGCCCTGCAAAAGCCCCTCCTGTACAATCGCGGTGTGGTGGTAGCAGTAGAAAAAAAGCTTGTCGGTTTGAAGCCGGGCAATCCGGCCGCGGCGCAGCGCGGGCGGGGCAGGGCGGCGCCAGTCGGCGGCGTTTTTCGGAACGCTGTGCCAGTAGATGTTGTACATCACGGCCCAGCGGCGCAGTTCCCCGTTCTGGGGCCAGGGGGCCAGCAGCGGGTTGAAGGCAGGCAAAAGCGCTTCGGGGCTGCAAGGTTCGCCGAGGGCTTCGCAGAACAGAAACAGCTCGCTGCCGAACCGGTAACAGGCCGCGGTCATGAGCCGGCCAGCCCGGATGGCCGCGGCAGCTTCGGCTTTGATCGTTTCCAGCTGCGCCGGGGCGGGTTCGGCCGCAAGCAGGCCGCGGAAGTGGCAGCGGAAAACGGGGCGCAGGTCGGGGTTATTCATGGGTGATTTCCTCCAGTTCGATGTGGGTGCGGCGGCAGTCCTCGGCTTCGGTCAGGCGGCCGCTCCAGGCCGTACCGCCGGCGTTGCGCACAGTGCAGCCGCGCAGATCCAGCCCGTGCACACAGCGGGCGTAGAGCGCCGGGATCGCATGGGGGTAGACCCCGCGGGCGCTGGGCTGCTCGTCAAACAAACCGCCGGGCTGGGTGCCCTGTTTGGCAAAGGTCATGGACAAATCGGAAAGCCGGACGTCATAGATCGGCGCGTCGGGTTCGCCGGCGAAGAAGACGCCGCTCTCGCAGGCCAGGGTCAGGTGGTCGAAGCTCACATTGCGAATCACGCCGGGGAAGTTTTCCTTCCCGGCACGGCGGGTTGCGCTGATGAAGAGCGGCTCGCCCTTGCCCCACCAGCCCGGCGCACCGGGGACGGCGTACCGATCGGCATAGCGGCGTGTGGCCCCGGTCAGGTGGTGAACCTGGATGTTTTCAACGGTGCCGCCGTCCCGCACCCAGATCCCGACGGCGCGGGAGCAGTCGTCAACAATGCAGTCGGCCAGTACAATGTTGCGGATCACACCGTGGGTTTCGGTGCCGATCTTGAGCGCGGAGTCCCGCGAGTGGAGCACGCAGCCGCTGATTGTGATGTTCTGGCTTGGGCCATACCGCCGGGCCATCGGGCCGGTGGATTTGACGACAATCGCGTCGTCACCTGTGCGGACGATACAGTCCCGGATCACAACATCCTGGCAGCAGTCGGGGTCAATGCCGTCGTTGTTCGCGCCGCGGTCGTCGTTCAAAATGCGGATGCCCTCAATCCGCACGCGGCGGCAGCCTGCCATGTGCAGCGTCCAGAAGGCGGCGTCCTTTAACGTCACATCCCGGATGGTCAGATCCTCGACATCTTCAAGCAATAGCATCCGCGGGCGGAAGTCGGCGCAGGTTTTGGGGCATTCATGGAAGCCGTTGTCCTCGTTTTCATCAAAAAAGACTTGACCGCCCTGGCCGTCGATGGTACCGGGGCCGCTGATCGTGACGTTGCGCGCGCCCTCGGCCCCAAGGAAAAACCCGCCGGCCCAGCCGTCCATCTCATCATCGCCGCGGGCGGTGCGGAAGGGTTCGATTGCCGCCGGGTCAAGTGAGCTGCGCAGCACAGCCCCGGCGCCCAAGTACAGCTCCACGTTGCTTTTGAGCCGCAGGCTGCCGCAGGTGAATACGCCGGCCGGCACCGTAACCCGCCCGCCGCCTGCCGCCGCGGCCGCACGGATGGCCGCCTGCACGGCCGGGGCGTTGTTGCCGGCGGCCGGGCTGGCGCCGTATTCCAAAATGTTATATTCTTTCATTTCCGTACCCTCCGTATTTTTTTATTTGTTCTTGCGGTACCGGGCCGCTTCGTTTTTGCGGTGCCGGGCGGCCTCCATCTCAATGGAATCGGGCGGGGTAAGCCAGCCGGCATATTTCAGCACCGCCGTTTTGGGGTTGTTGCCCTCGGCCCGGCGCCATTTGCTGGGGGTTGTTCCCATTTCAGCCATAAAGTGCCGGTTGAAGCTGGACAGGGATTGAAACCCGACCTTGCCCGAAATTGAAAGGATCGAATCCTCACTGACCCGCATGAGCGAGCAGGCGCGCAAAACCCGGGTACGGTTGAGGTGTTCAAGCGGCCCCACGCCCAAAAGCGCCTTGAAGGTTTTGCGGAAGTGGGACTGGCTCATCCCGCAGAGCGCCGCGAGCGTTTCGATCGGGAAATCCTCTTTGTAGTGGGTATTGATATATGCCAGCGCCGGCGCAATGGCAATGGTGGCCGCCATGTTGGCGCTTCCCTGCTGCGCCTGCAGCCGCATGAGCTCAATGCTCAGCGCAAGATACAGCGTGCGGACGCTGAGCTGGTAACTTGCGGATTTTTCCTGCATTTCCCGCATCATTATCCGCACCAGGCTGCCCGCAACCGGGTACTCGGCTTCGGGCAGGATGTAATAATGCCCCTGCAGCGCAGGCTGGTAGCCGGCATCATAGGGCAGGGCATAGGAAAACGGGTGCAGCAGTTCTTCAGGGTTCAGGAACAGGTAACTCCATTTGCTCGCGGTGCCCGGGTCTGACCAGGTGGTGTGCGGCACATCCCCGGCGATCACCGTGACATCCCCGGCGTGAAAAGGGCGCTGCTCATCCTGAAACCCCAGGGTGCCGCCATCCGATTCACAAAGCCCGATTTCAAGGCAGTTATGAAAGTGCAGCACGCCGGCCGGCACGTCAGAAATGCGCCATTGTTCCCCCGAAAGCAGCTGGATCGGGAATTCCGCCGAAAGTTCATAATTTCGATATTCAATCACGGCGCGTGGTTGCCGCGGCATAGGCTCGCCTCCTTTTTATGCCGAGCACCTGCAAACAGGCGCTTTTTGGGCAGAATGACAAAAATCCCCGTCAGATTTTCTACGCTTCGTCCACCATTATACTCTCACCTGCAGGAAAGCGCCAGTCCAAATCGTCAAAAACGCCGATTTATGTGAAACATACACAAAGAAATATTGTCTCAATTGTGAGATATGTAAAATAATCATGTCAAACCGTTAACAATGATGGACTATTGAAACTTATGCATAGATTTTTGCTGCTCTTCTTGATTTTATAAATAATCGAAATTGCACATTTTTTGTGCGTCTTTGCAAAGACATGTCCATGGTGAATATGCATAATAAATTTAGACGGCAGCGGTGCGTTTGTGGTGATTTTTCTTCCCGCTTGCAGGGAGGGACACACAGCGCCGCGCCACACAAAGCAGGAACAGGAGGAAATTGCATGGCGCCAACCAAAGCCAAACCGGCCGCTAACGACCTGACCGTCCGCAAAAAGGGGCCCGGCTTCTACCTGAAGCGCGATTGGGAGCTGTACGTCCTGATGATACTCCCGATGCTCTTCATCATCGTTTTCAAGTACTTTGCCTACGGCGGTTTGTCCGTCGCCTTCCTTGATTACAAGGTTGCGCGCGGCTACGCCGGCAGTGAGTTTGTGGGGCTTCAGATCTTTGAGAAAGTTTTCACCCACCGTGACTTCGGCAAAGCCGTGTTCAACACGCTGCTGCTCAACATTCTGGATCTGATCTTCAGTTTCCCGATGCCGATCATCCTGGCGCTGCTGCTCAACGAAATCCGTGTCAAATGGTTCAAGCGCACAACCCAGACCCTTTTGTATCTGCCGCACTTCCTTTCCTGGGTTGTCATCGGCGCCACAGCTTATCAGATGTTCACAACCGGCACCGGCATCATCAACATCCTGATTACAAATTCCGGCGGCACTGAGATTCCCTTCCTGCAGGAGGATGGCTGGTGGCTGTTCACCTACGTCGTCATCGGCGTCTGGCAGACCATGGGCTGGGGCACCATCATCTACCTGGCCGCCATCACCAACGTCAACGCCGAACTGTATGAGGCCGCCAAGGTGGATGGCGCCAACCGCTTCCAGCAATGCCTGCATGTCACGCTGCCCTGCATCCGTTCCACCATCGTCACGATGCTGATTATGCAGCTCGGCAAGCTGATGGGCGGCAGCTTTGAACGCATCCTGGCCTTGTCCAACGCCGCCGTGACCGAATTCACCACCACCATCCCGGTGCTTGTGTATCGCTGGTTCCAGGCCAACAACTTCAGCGAATCGACCGCGCTCGGCCTGTTCCAGTCGATCATCGGCCTGATTCTTGTTCTGGCCTCCGACTTTGCCGCCAAGAAACTCGGCGAAGACGGCCTGCTGTGAGAAAGGAGGATCCCTTATGGCCACACCCGCCACCCAGGAAGTCCTGGTTCACAAAAAGAAGTGGACCGGCAACCGCGTGCTCAACCTTGTGGGCGACGCGCTCTGCATGCTTGTTGTCGGCGCCGCCTCGCTCACCTGCATCCTGCCCTTCATCAACATCCTGGCCAAAAGCCTTTCGGACAACGCCTATGTTGCGGCGCACCGGGTTGTGCTCTGGCCGATGAGCGATACCGGCATCAACCTGGAAGCCTACAACCGCGTTTTCCACGACAATTCGATCATCACCTCGCTGTGGGTCACGGTGGAAGTCACCGTCATCTTTACCGCCATCGGCATGTTTTTGACGATCTGCGCGGCCTATGTGCTGACAAGGCCCGAGCTCAAGGGCCGCAAGGTCATGACCTTTATGATTATGTTCACGATGTACTTCACGGCCGGTACGATCCCCGATTACCTGCTGATGAACGAGCTGAACATGCTTGACACAATCTGGTGTTTGATCCTGCCGCTTTGTTTTGCGCCGTATAACCTGCTCATCATGAAGAACAACTTCCAGGGTTCGATCCCCGAAAGCCTGATCGAATCGGCCCGGCTGGACGGCGCTTCCCACTTTACGATCCTCGGCCGCATCGTTGTGCCGCTTTCAAAGCCGATCATCGCGACGATCGCGCTGTTCTACGCGGTCGGCCGGTGGAATGCCTACTCCGACGCGCTGTACTACATCAAGCAGAACGTTGAACTGCGCCCGCTGCAGCTCAAACTGTACTACCTGATTGTCGCCGCAACCGAAAGCTTCCAGGCCGAGGGCGTGACCAGCCAGATCATGACCAACCCCGATGTCATGCAGGCCGCCTGCATCATCTTTGCCGCCGTACCGATCATCTGCGTGTACCCCTTCATCCAGAAGTATTTTGTGCAGGGCACGATGGTCGGCGCCGTCAAAGGCTAATATCTTCCCCAGGATTAACCGGGCAACAATCCGGTTGTATCGATACGAACCACTTATTCCTTTAAGGAGGGAACCCATGAGAAAGCAAACCAAGCGCGCAGCGGCCATTGTCATGGCAGCTGCCATGACAACCACCCTGCTGGCAGGGTGCGGCGGCTCCGGCTCTTCGGCCGCTGCCAGTGAATCCGCCGAATCCACCACGAGCGAGGCTTCGAGCGAGGCCAGCACCGGCGAGGCGGCCGCCTCCGGTTCTTATACCGACTATTCGGCCGGCTTCCCCGAGAGGGTCACAATCCAGATCCCGGTGTATGACCGCGGCTTCGAAAACTGGAACGTGGCCGACAACTACTACACCCAGTGGGTGCAGCAGGAATTTGGCGAGAAGTACAACGTCGATGTGGAGTATGTCGCAATCTCCCGTTCGAACGAAGTCACCGACTATATGCAGATGATCGCGGCCGGCACCGCGCCCGACATCATCATGCACTACGATATGCCGCAGGCCGTCTCCTACTATGACGAAGGCGCGATGCAGGATATCGATTATGACGAGCTCGCCTTCTACGCCCCGACCTACTGGGCCAAGATGCAGGAAACGATCGAGACCTACGGCACCATCGACGACCATCAGGCCTTCATCTTTGCCGAGCGCGACCCCTACTATTACAACTGGGTCACCCTGATCCGCAAAGACTGGTGCGACCAGGTCGGCATGGAAGTGCCCACCACCTGGGAGGAACTGCAGGAAGTGCTGGCCGCCTGGCAGGAAGCCGGCCTTGGCACCTACAACCATGAGCTGATCATCGGCTCCTTCACCTATTTCTACCCCTGGATTGAGGAAGGCACCACCGACGAAGAGCTCGCGCTGTACCTTGATCTGAACGTCGCCCCCTTCACCTGGAGCGCAACCGAAAACTACCTGCGCGCCTTCAATGAAATGTACAACGCCGGCACGCTGGACCCGAACTTCTACCTGACCACCGACGACGCGATGGAAAAGGGCAAGTTTGTCTCGGGCGAATGCGGCACCTACAGCTTCTATATGTCCAACGGCACCGACGTCTTCACCAGTTTGCTGGCGAATGACCCCGACGCCGAGGTGGCGATCCTCAACTCCACCCCGAGCATCGTGGCCGAAGGCTACACCCCGTACTACTATGAATACCCGAGCTACGGCATGATTATGGGCATCAACTCCCAGTCCACCGACGAGGAGCGCGCCGCGGTCTACATGTTCCTGGAATGGCTCAGCCAGCCCGAGAACCTGACCTACATGCAGTATGGCGTTGAGGGCGAAACCTACACCGTGGGCGAGGATGGCATCAACACCCTCGTGGCCGATTACACCGGCGAGGCCGCTCTGTCCCAGAACCAGAACAAGGACTACTGGTGCCTGGTGGTCGAATCGATCACCTACGGCGACGAGGAGATGGATCTGACCGCCAACAAGAGCCTGCTGGCCCCCGCCGGCTACGAAGATCTGATCCAGCAGTCCTACGATATGTGCAAAGCCAATGAGGACGCCGGCCTGATCAGCCCGATCTTCACCTCGGTTGTTGAATCGAGCGCCGACTACACCGCAGACCTGAAGGCCCTGTGGCAGGAAGCCTATGTTGCCTGCATCACCGCCGCGCCCGAAGACTTCGACGCAACCTATGAGGAATATTGCCAGGAGTATCTCGACGCCGGCTATCAGGACATCCTTGATGAAAAGCAGGAGCTGATCGACGCGGGTTCGGTCATCTACGCCGAATAATACCATCACCGTACAGCACAGCAATCGCTGAGCGCGCGGGGCTGCTGCAAGGCGGCCCCGCGCTTTTTTGGGCAAAGAATCTCCCGTGTCAGAATATTACACGAAGCAGCATGATTTTACCGGCCACCAGGCAGGCAAATGACACTTGCGCCAGCCCCAATGGCCTTATATAATGATGATAACGAACGGCGGCGCACCGCCGAAACAAAAAGGAGTATCTAGTATGGCTGGATTGATTTACGACAAGCAGCAGATCGAAAAGACGATCGATGCAATTGTTGACCGTACAATGCGGATGGACATGACCTGGGACTGGCCCTGCGGCGTCGCCTACTACGGCATCTGCGAAGCCTATGAGGTCACCAAGAACGAGCGCTACCTCCAGCTCGTCAAAGACCGGGTCGATGAATACATTGAGCTCGGCCTGCCGACCTGGACGGTCAACACCTGCTCGATGGGCCACTGCCTGATTACCCTGTACCAGCACACCGGGGACGAGAAATACCTCAATATTGCCAAGAGCAAGGTTGATTACCTTGAAAAGGAAGCGCTGCGGTTCGGCGACCATGTGCTGCAGCACACCGTCTCGGCCAACAACGATTTCCCCGAGCAAGCGTGGGCGGATACCCTCTTTATGGCGGCCTTCTTCCTTTTGCGGATGGGCGTTCTGCTGAACGACCAAACCCTGATTGACGATGCGCTGAACCAGTATTACTGGCACATCAAGTATCTGCAGGACCCCGCCACCGGCCTTTACTACCACGGCTACAACAACATCACCGGCGACCATATGTCGGGGATGTTCTGGGGCCGCGCCAATGCCTGGGCCGCCTACACGATGAGCCAGGTCGGCCTGCGCCTGCCCGAATGCTACCTCTACCCGAAGTACCTGGATGTTGTCGGCAGTTTGAACGATCAGCTTGCCGCCCTCAAACTTCACCAGACCGAGGACGGGCTCTGGCGCACCATCATCGACGACCCCGAAAGCTATGAAGAGATCAGCGCTTCGGCCGGCATTGCGGCCGCGATGATTGCCAAGGGCAACCCGCTGCACATCAAGTACATCAACAAAAGTATCCCCGGCCTGCTTGCAAACGTCAGCCCGGACGGCCGGGTCATGAATGTCTCGGGCGGCACCGCCGTGATGAAAGACCGCGAAGGCTACCGCGGCATCAGCCGGGACTGGATTCAGGGCTGGGGCCAGGGGCTCGCGCTCGCCTTCTTTGCCGGCGTGCTGAATTACGACAACATCCGCAGTGACGGCGCGCTGTAAGCGGGCGGCAGCACCGCCGGGCGCACGGCCCGTCTTCGACCTGTGCGCCCGCTTCATTTGAACATCTGGGAGGTTCGTTCCGATGGAATACCATGATTCGGCCGACTTTGCAGCCCCGGGGGCCGATGCGCTCTGGCATGGGCCGGGCAGCAGCGGTTTTGTGACCGGCGCGGTCATGCTGGACTACCCCGGCCTGCGCGCCCCGATGCACCAGGCCGGCTGGCAGCCGATGTGGTGGTACCGCGGCCCGGTTTCGGGCGTGGTGCGGCGGGACGGCAGTGTGTTCGCCGCGCCGCAGCCGGCCCTGCCGGCCGCGGATGCCGCCGGCCGCAGGCTGCCGGTCTGGTACAAGGCCGACGTGCCGGGCGAAGGGCTCTATACCGGTGAGGTAACCATCTGCGGCGAAGGCGGCGAGGCGCTTGTCTTTGTGGGGCGCCGCCGCCTGGCCTGGCGCGGCGTACTGGCCGCAGGCGAACAAATCACAGTCCCCTTTGTCCTGGACGTTGTGCCGCTGATCTCTGAAGGCGACACCGACCCCTGGCTGAACCCCGCCGTGGATGTGACGGCGGTTGGCGCCGGGCTGCGCCGCCTGTGGGTGGAAAGCGCGCCCGGAACCCTCCGCCGGGTGTTTCTGCTCGGCGATTCCACCGTGACAGACCAGAGCGCCGCCGTGCCCTACGCGCCGTTTACC
>ERZ1090861.1419-NODE-1419-length-12212-cov-4.830962_pt1 | contig 12212 bp, 7 predicted proteins | sample MGYA00478482_ERZ1090861 | MGnify/ENA primary metagenome ERZ1090861 (study PRJEB33644, sample SAMEA5815744) | chicken gut metagenome | biome: Chicken; feature: Gastrointestinal Tract; material: Caecum | place: Ireland | collected 2019-01-01 | study: A study of the... | reverse complement strand
GATTGCGGAAGAGCTTAAAGGCAAAATTTCTCCCGACGAAGTGATTTCGGAAATTTCCGCCGTCAACGGGTATCTGAATTTCAAAGTCAACAAAAACCGGCTTGCGGAAGAGGTCACCGGAAAAATACTCGGAGAAAAGGACGCTTACGGTGCCTCGGACGAGGGGAAGGGGAAGACGATCTGCATCGACTATTCTTCCATCAACATCGCAAAGCCCTTCCATATCGGCCATCTTTCCACGACGGTGCTGGGCGCCGCGCTGTACCGGATTCTCAATTTCCGCGGCTATCGCTCGGTGGGGATCAACCATCTCGGCGATTACGGGACGCAGTTCGGAAAGCTCATTTCCGCCTACAAGCGCTGGGGAGACAAAGAGACGGTGGAAAAGGGCGGAATCCGCGCGCTCAACGAACTGTATGTGCGATTCCACCGCGAAGCGGAAACTCATCCCGAATATGAGGACGAAGCGCGCGAGTATTTCAGAAAAATCGAGCATAAGGATCCGGAATGCCTCGAATTGTTCCATTGGTTTAAGGAACTGACCCTCAAAGACGTGCAGAAAATTTACGATCTTCTGGACGTCCGGTTTGATTCGTATGCGGGCGAAAGTTTCTATTCGGACAAAATGCAACCGGTCGTGGACGAATTGAGGGAAAAGGGTCTTCTCATCGAAAGCCAGGGCGCGCAGGTGGTCGACCTCGAAGCGTACGGTATGCCCCCGTGCATCATTCTGAAATCGGACGGCTCGTCCCTGTATGCCACCCGCGACATGGCGGCCGCGATCTACCGCAAAAAGACCTACGATTTTTATAAATGCCTGTACGTTGTGGCCTATCAGCAGAATCTGCATTTCAAACAGATTTTCAAAGTCCTCGAACTCATGGGAAAGGAATGGGCAAAGGACCTCGTGCACGTCGCCTACGGCATGGTCTCTCTCGAAGAGGGAACGATGTCCACCCGGAAAGGGAACGTCGTGTTCCTGGAAGACGTCATTAACCGCTGTATTGAAAAGGCCTACACGATTATCGACGAAAAGAATCCGGCGCTGGAAAACAAGGAAGCGGTGGCGGAGAAAGTGGGCGTCGGCGCGGTTATTTTCGGGGCTCTGTATAACAGCAAGATCAAGGACATCGTCTTCTCTTACGACAAAGTGCTCAATTTTGACGGGGAGACGAGCGTGTATGTGCAGTACACCTGCGCCCGCGCAAATTCCGTCCTCGAAAAGGGCGGCATTCCCGATTCTTATGAAATCGTGGGGCCGAACGCGGTCGAATTTGAACTCATCAAAGCCCTGTCGGCATTCCCCGACACGGTGAAGGACGCCGCCGACAAATACGAACCGTCCTACATCGCCCGCTATGCCGTGGATGTTTCGCAGAAGTTCAATAAGTTTTATTTTGATTGCAAGATCTTGTCCGCGGAGGACGAGCCGACGAAAAAATTCCGCCTGGCACTGACCGCGGCGACGTTGCAGACGCTGAAAAACGCCTTTGCGCTGCTCGGCATCGGCATTCCCGAGAAAATGTGAAGAAGGGTCGATTTGGCCGCCGATTGACAGATTTTCGGCGATTTTTATGAGTTTTTCCCTTGTTGCGGGGCGTTCCGGAAGATGTTTTTGCCGGGACGCCTTTTGTTTTTACAAATTTTTTCAAAAATTTTTGAAAAAGGTATTCCATTTTGCCGTAAAATGTGGTATGATAAAAAAAGTATTTCAGGAGCGATTATGGGGAACATCACGGCATACGAACAACTGAAGAACGAGCTGAATCCGCATAAGGAGCCGGACAAGGAATGGTTTCTCGATCTGCTGGACGACGGGAAACAGAAATTGTACGAGGACAGGCATATGGAAGCCGTCATGCGGATGCTGCGTTTTTCCCATATCCGGGAACATCGTCTGAAAATAGCGGAAGCGAAAGCGGAAATCGCGCGGATTGAAGCGGAAGAGGAGCACAATGCGGAAAACTACTGCAAAGTGACCGAACTTCTCAAAGAATGCGCGGAACATCAGAAGAAGATCGACGCCTGCCGCTGTTTTTTTGACGAGCCCTATTTCGCGCGCATGGACCTCACCGATCCCGCCGAGGGATATAACAGCTATTATATCGGCAAAAAAGGGGACGTGAAGCTGGAAATCGTGGACTGGCGCGCCCCGCTCGCCCGGAAATATTATCAGAAGAGCCGGATTTCTTTCTCCATCAATCAGTATGACTATAAAACCGTTCTTCGCCGTGCGCTCAGGACGAAAGAAGGGCGGGTGCTCGATTTCAAAAACGAGTTTCTGTCCGTAAGGGACTATCTGACCGGCGAGGAGATCGGCGGCCGGGACGAGGAAATTCTCTTCGATCCCTATCTGAGAGAAATCATCCGAAACCGGAAAGAGGAGCCTTCCGTCCGGGACATCATTGAAACCATTCAGGAAAAGCAATACGAGATCATCACCTGTCCGGAACGCAAAAATTTTGTCCTGCAGGGCTGCGCGGGCAGCGGTAAGACGATGGTGATGCTGCACCGGCTCAGCTACCTCATGTACAACAACGAGGAAATCCGTCCGCGGGACGTGCTGGTGCTGACCCCCAGCGACACGTTCAACGATTTCATCGACGAACTCTCTGCCGTTCTCGAACTCGAACGGGTCAAGACGGTGACGCTGTCCGAATATTTTCTGCAAGTCCTCAAAAACGAAAAAATCGATCTTGCCGGCCGGATTTCCCGCGATCTCAAAGAGACGGAGGAATATCTCGCCTATGTGTATTCCCCGCGGTTTGTCTCCGATCTTAAAAAAAAGCTCGATAAGGTATATGACAGCCTGTACGGCCTGTTCACGGGGGAAGAATGCCGCGAATTTGTCGAACGTATTCTGTCGGCCTGTAAAAATCAGCTTTCCGCCTATGAAGCGGTGAAAAATTCTTCCCTCCGCATCCGACGCGCCGTTCTCGGCGAAATCAAGGAGAAGAAGGAAGGGGGCTTGTATTATACCAAGCCCTTCCGGGAGTTCATGAACTGTATCCTCGACATTGAGGATTTTTTCGCGGGTACCCTGAAAAGCGAACAGGCGAAAAATCAGAGCTATTTTTACCGTCAGCTCATGAGTTTTTACCGGAGCGCGTCGTTTGTCTCCCGGCACGGAGAGCGGATTGTCGGAGACGCTCTGGAGACTTTGGACGGGTTGAAAACTTCCCTGGAAAAAGAGATTGTCGACCTGAAGCGCTATCGTCAGAAGCTGGGGCAGACGGAAGTGTATATCTATGCCGACCGGATCGAGCGGAGAGAACAGCTCATTGCGGAGATTGTAAAAATTTTCGAAAAAGTGCGTTCGATCGGCGAAGAGGGGGTTGCCTTCGCGGAATTTTACGGCTATTTCCGCGGGGAGAAGAATTTTTCCGCGCTAGGCGGCGGAGAGGATTTTGTGGACGTGGTGCGCTTTTTCTACCGGGAGACCGTCCGCAAACAAAAACTTCGCTACGGGCTGAAAAAAGGCGCGATGTACCTGTCGGACGCCTATGCGCTGTGCACGATCTGCGCGCTGTTGGGACGGGAACTGACGCCGCGCTATTCCTTTGTGTTCGTGGACGAAGCGCAGGATATTTCCCCCGGCGAATACGATCTGCTCCGGAAAATCAACGTCAACGCTTCCTTTGACGTGTTCGGCGATCTGGAACAGAACGTCACCCCCTGGCGGGGCGTCGGCGACTGGCATGCGGTGTTCCCGGATTTTGAAATTTTCACGCTCAATCAGAACTATCGGAACACCAATCAGATCGTCGGGTTTGTTTCTTCGACGCTGGAAGTGGATATGCAGCCGATCGGTTTTGACGGCCCGGAAGTCGGGACGGTTCCCGTGCGCGGAATCGGAGGATTTTTCCAGGATAAAAAGGGCCTGAAAGCGGTGATCTGTTCGGAACAGGATAAAGAAAAATATGTCCGTAAGGCATACAGCGTTCTTTCCGACAAGGGAAAGGTTTCCCGTACGAAAGTCAATTTCATGACCGTCTACGAAAGCAAGGGCCTGGAATTCACTTCCGTGGCGGTGATTCCCGATCACATGTCGGCCAATGAAAAATATATCGCCTGTACCCGCGCGCTGAAAGAACTGGCGATTGTCGCGGATAAGGCGGAGAGAACGGATAAAACAGCGAAAACGGAGAAAGTGCGATCGGCGGCTGCCGGCGCAGGAAAGAGGTAAACTATGAAAAAATACAATACGTTTCTGGTGGACGCGGACGACACCGTTCTGGATTTTCACGGCTCTTCGCTCGCCGCGCTGAAAGCCGCGTTCAAAGACTTCAAAAAGGAGTGGTCGGAAGAATACGGAACCGAATTTTTTGCCTTCAACGACATGCTCTGGCAGAAGTTGGAGCGGAAGGAACTCACGCGCGAACGGCTGGTTGCGGAGCGTTTTCCCGCTTATCTCGACCGCCTGGGCGTCGACGACGTGCCGGGAGAGGAATTCAACGAAAAATATCTGTCCTATCTCGCAAAACACCCGCTGTATCTTCCGGGCGCGGAAGAATTTCTTTCCGCGCTCCGCAAGGCCGGCAGGATTTACATCGTCACCAACGGCAGCGAAAAAATTCAGAAATCGCGATTCAGAATCGCAAAGCTGGAAACGTATGCCGAAGCCGTTTTTATTTCCGAGACGATCGGCTGCGACAAACCGGGGAAGGCGTACAACGATTATGTGATTGCGCACATTCCCGGATTCGACCGCGCGCGGACAGTCTGGATCGGCGACAGTCTGACGGCGGACGTCAAGGCGGCGAACGAGGCGGGAATCGATTGCATCTGGTTTAATCCGCACGATAAATCGACGGACGGGAAGGCATTTCCCGATTATGAAGCGGACTGTTACCGGGAAATTCTGGAAATTTTGCAAATTGATTGAAATTTCGGGACCGGTTTTCGGGAAAAATATTTGAAAATTGCGGAAAAACGTGTTATAATAAGTAAGAATTAACTTTTATGTAACCGCCGTAAGCGTCGGCGGAAAGAAATAAGATACGGTTTGAGGAAAAATGGCAACGGATAACACGAAACAGACAAATCAAGAGACGGCGCAGGGTTACAGCGCGAAAAACCTCGAAGTCCTCGAAGGTCTCGACGCGGTGCGCATGCGTCCCGGTATGTACATCGGGTCCACGGGCATCAAAGGGCTTCACCATATCCTTTGGGAGATCGTGGACAACGCCATCGACGAAGCGGCGAACGGCTTTGCGGATAAAATCACGGTCAAGCTCTACAAGGACGGCAGTGCCTCTGTCGAAGATAACGGCCGCGGCATTCCGACGGACATTCATCCCAAAGAAAAGATTTCCGGCGTGCAGGTGGTCTTTACAAAACTGCATGCGGGAGGCAAATTCGGCCAGGGCAACTATGCATATTCGGGCGGTCTGCACGGCGTGGGCGCTTCCGTCACCAACGCGCTTTCCGAGTGGTTGCGCGTGGAAGTTTACCGCAAACACATCTACCGCATGAGTTTCCGTTCTTTTTATAATAAGCGCAAGGGGAAATACGAATCGGGCGTTCCGGACGGACCGCTGGAAGATACGGGAGAGGCCACGAAACGCAAGGGCTCGTTCGTGCATTTCAAACCCGATCCCAATGTATTTTCGGAAACGGAGTTCGACCTGGAAACGGTGGAAGAGCGCCTTAACGAACTCGCTTTTCTCAACCGGGGGCTGGAAATCACGCTGATCGACGAACGCATTTCCATGGCGGACGCCAAGCGCCGTGAGAGCAATCTCAGCCGGGAAGATGAGGAAGAGGATTCCGAAAAAGAGGACAGCGGGGCTTCCGGCGAAACGGAAAGCGGATCTGCCGAAGCGCTGTCGATGTTTGACGAAGTGGATCTTGCGGCGCTCGAGAAAGAGCCGTATCGCGTCGTCTATAAATATAACGGCGGAATCAGCGATTTTGTCAAAAACCTGAACGAGGGAAAAAAGACTCTGTATTCGGTGCCCATCTACTATCAGGCGACGAAAAATAATATCTTTGTCGAATTTGCCATTCAGCATACGACAGATTTTACGGAAAGTCTCTTTTCGTTCGTCAACAACATTCCCACGCCGGAAGGCGGGTATCACGAAGCGGGATTCCGTTCCGGGCTTGTCAAGGCGCTGAACGATTATGCCCGCAACAACGGATTTCTCAAAGACAAGGACCAGAATTTCCAGGGCGATGATTTCCGGGAAGGTCTGACGGCGGTGCTGTCGATCAAGATGCAGAACGTGCAGTTCGAGGGCCAGACCAAGACAAAACTCGGCAATACGGAAGCCCGCGTGCCCGTGGAATCGACGGTCATTGAAGGCCTGAATTCTCTGATGAGCGCACGCGGATTCCGCAAGACGTTCGACGAGATCATCAAAAAAGCGCAGGGCGCGGCAAAAGTGCGTCTGGCGGCAAAACAGGCCAAGGAAAACGCGCGCGCGAAAAACAGCATCGACGGGCTCACGCTCGTGGGCAAGCTCGCCGCCTGTTCGGGCAGAAAACCGGAACTCAACGAAATGTTCATCGTCGAGGGTGATTCCGCGGGCGGCACGGCGAAGCAGGCGCGCATCCGACAGTTCCAGTCCATTCTGCCCCTGCGCGGAAAACCGCTGAACGTAGAGAAGAAACGGCTGGATCAGATTCTCGCCAACGAGGAAATCCGCACGATCATCAGCGCGATCGGCGCGGGACTGGATCCCGATTTCAAACTGGACAAGATCAACTACCATAAAGTCATCATTCTCTCCGATGCAGACCAGGACGGAATGCACATCCGCTGTATTCTGCTCACCTTCTTCTTCCGGTATATGCGTCCGCTCGTCAATGCGGGACACGTCTATATCGGTATGCCGCCCCTCTATAAAGTCTATAAAGGGGACAAGGTGGAATACGCCTATGACGATAAAGAGCTTTCGGAGAAGATCGCAAAAATCGGCAAAGGGTATCAGCTTCAGCGCTATAAAGGGCTGGGTGAAATGAGTGCGGAACAGCTTTGGGAGACGACGATGAATCCCGCCACCCGCAACCTCACGCAGGTGACCGTCGAAGACGCGGCGAAGGCGGAGCGGATGATCACGACGCTGATGGGCGACAAAGTGGAAGGGCGCAAGGAATTTCTCGCAAAGTACGCCAATTTCAACAAGAGAGACACCTTCATGGACAAGATAGAAAAGAAGGAGGCAACCAATGGCCAGGAGTAAGAAAGAGCCGGAAAAGGTCGAAAAAACAGGCCAGACCTACGTCGAGCCGTTGGAAACCGTCCTGCATTCCTCCATGCTCCCGTATGCGGAATTCGTCATTCTGGACCGGGCGCTTCCCCGCGTGGAGGACGGCCTCAAACCCGTACAGCGGCGCATTCTGTACACGATGAACGAAATGGGCCTGACGCCCGACAAACCGCATAAAAAGAGCGCCCGTATCGTCGGCGACTGCATGGGTAAATATCACCCGCACGGCGACAGTTCGGTGTATGACGCAATGGTGCGCATGGCGCAGGATTTCAATATGGGCAAGACGCTCGTCAACGGCCACGGCAATTTCGGCAGCGTGGACGGAGATCCCGCGGCGGCCATGCGTTACACGGAAGCCCGGCTGGAACCTCTGGCTCTCGAACTTCTGAGGGATATCGACAAGGAAACCGTTCCTTTTTCCCTCAACTTCGACGACAGTCTGAAGGAGCCGGATATTCTGCCCGGCCGTTTTCCCAACCTGCTCGTCAACGGCGCCTCGGGCATTGCGGTGGGGCTTGCCACCAACATCCCGACCCATAATCTCGAAGAGGTGATCAACGGCGTCGTGGCGTATATCGACAATCCCGCCATTTCCCTGAGCGAAATGATGAAATATATCCCGTCGCCCGATTTTCCGACGGGCGGAATCATCATCGCCAACGAACTCATCCAGGCCTATAAAACGGGCCGTGGCAAAATCACTCTGCGCGCGAAAATCACCGCGGAGGAGACGGAGAGCGGCAAGACCAATCTCATCATCACCGAGCTTCCCTATCAGGTGAACAAAGCCCAGCTGATGCGGAAGATCGCGGAGATGCGGGAGGAGAAGAAGGACGAACTCGCCTGCATCGACTATGTGGCGGACGAATCCGACCGTTCGGGCATGCGCGCCGTCATCCGGGTCAAGAAAGATACCGATATCAATAAATTGCTGGCTTATCTGTATAAATATACAGACCTTGAAGTGACGTTCGGCATCAACATGGTGGTGATTGCGGACGGCAAGCCCCAGCAGCTGGGGCTGATGGAAATCATCCGCCACTATGTAAAATACCAGCAGCAGATTATCCTGCGCCGCACGTTGTTCGATCTGCACGAAGCGGAGCAGCGGTGCCATATCCTCGAAGGCCTGATCATCGCGGTGCAGAACATCGACGAAGTCATCGCCATCATCAAGAAATCGGAAAGCACGTCGGATGCGCGCACGCGTTTGATGGCGCGCTTTGAACTGACCGAAATCCAGGCGCAGGCCATTCTCGATCTCCGTCTGGCCCGGCTCACGAAACTGGAAATATACAAGCTGGAACAGGAGCTGAAAGAGCTGAAAAAACTCATTAAGAAGCTCACGGCGATTTCTAAGAGCGGCGAATTGCAGTTGCAGGTCGTCAAAGAGGAGATCACGGAAATCCGGGAAAAATATCCTTCGCCCCGCCATTCCCGTTTGGTTTACACGACGGACGAGGCGAACGAGTTGCTCTCGCACGCCAGCGAAAAACAGCCGGGGGTCAAATGCACGCTCGTCTATACGCAGGACGATCGGTTTAAGGTGCTGACGGGCAAACAGGCGGACGCGCTGACGAAACCGGCGGAAGGCAAATTCAAACCTCAGCTCATCGCGCGTTGCAGGATTGAAGCGGTCACCGATCACCGGGTGTTTGCGTTCACCAATTTCGGCAACTGCCACAAACTCGACATCTACTCGCCCGAATACGAGTGCAAACTGTCCGATCCCGGCGTGTCTTTGAAAGATCTGTCCAAAGACGCCCTGGACGGGGAAAAAGTGGTTGCGCTGTTTGAAATCGGCGAGCGGTTCCCGGTCGGCAAGCTCATGTTCTTCACAAAGAAGGGCATGATCAAAAAGACGGAATGGGACGAATATGACAACCAGCGCAAGGACAGCTTCCTCGCGGTGAAGCTCGTCGAGGAGGACGAGGTGATTGCGGTGGAAGAAGAGAGCGCAGAAGAGGATACCATCATGATCGTCACGCGGGAGGGCATCTGCCTGAACGCGAAGAAGGACGACGTGCCCACGCAGGGCCGGATTGCGGCGGGCGTGCGCGGAATCATGCTCCGGGAAGACGACAGCGTTCTGTTCATGTCCCAGATCAACGGCGAAGGGGAAATCATCATCGTCACCACCGAAGGAAAGTTCAAAAAAGTCATTTCCTCTCAGATCGAACCGACGGGCAGGTATAAAAAGGGCTCGATGATCGTCGGTCTCCGGGAAGGCGAACATGTGCTCATGGCCAGTTACGTCACCCGTCCCTATCCGCTGGCGGTCGTGGAGAAGAATCACACCGTGTCCGAGCTGTCCAGCGAGGACATTCCCATCGCCATGCAGAGCGCCCGGGCGCGCAAATTGCCCGGCTACGACGAAGGCAGCGTCACGGCGGTGTATCCGCTCTTCTATCGCACGGAAAATTAAAAGACAGGCAAAAGACAGACAAATGCGTAAGGCGGACAAACGCTTTTCCGAAATCCGGAAGAGCCGTACAGAGTTTGCGGCGCGCCCTTTCGGGCGCGCCGTAGTATTTTTCGGACGGAAAACATTTCCGGAGCAGTCTGCGTTCCCGTCTCGCTTTTTTCCGCGTGAGCCGGACTGGTTGTCTGCGGAAAGATAAACCTGCAAAAAAACGTCATAACCTTTCACAATCCGACATAAATATAAACCATAAATGTATTTCGGAGGTCGAAAGGTTTGTGGGATTATATTGAAGAACGAGCGAGGAAGAGTGCGGAATACATCATAGCGACGGGTTGCACCGTCCGGGCGTGTTCCGCACATTTCAATATCAGCAAATCTACCGTTCATAAAGACGTTTCCGAACGCCTGAAAGACATCGACGAAGAGCTTTACGAAAGAGCGCGCGCGGTTTCCGATAAAAACCTGAGTGAAAGGCATATCCGCGGCGGCATCGCAACCAGACAGAAATACCTCAAAACCGAAAAAGCGGAAAAGCAATGATTTTCCGTTTCCGATGATCCGCAGGAGAGAGCCATCTCTTTTGCGGAGTTTTTTAAAAAAAAGAAGATTCTCCCTCCGGAACGCTTGAATTTTTTGCGGGGATATGGTATGATATTTCCGAATAATCAAGAAAAATTGCCCGGTTGCCGGGCAGGAGAGGAGTGAATTATGTACAATATCCGCAACGTTACGGAAGACATTGTCTGGATCGGAGCCAACGACAGGAGGCTGGCGCTGTTTGAAAACATATTTCCGATCCCGGAAGGCGTTTCGTATAACAGCTATCTGCTGAAAGACGAAAAGACCGTATTGCTCGATACGGCCGATTCGGCCGTCGCCGGACAATTTTTTGAAAATCTCGAAGCGGCGCTTGACGGCAGGACGCTGGACTATATCGTCATCAATCACATGGAGCCCGATCACTGCGCGCTCCTTGCGGACGTATTGCGTCGGTATCCGGACGCGGTACTTGTCGGCAATGCAAAGACCTTTACGATCGTCTCCGGATTTTTCGGCCTGGAAAACGTAAAGCGCATGACGGTGAAAGAAGGGGATTCTCTGGTGACGGGTAAACATACCCTGTATTTCTATTTTGCGCCGATGGTGCATTGGCCGGAAGTCATGGTCAGCTATGACGCGACGGACAAAGTCCTGTTTTCCGCGGACGCTTTCGGTTCCTTCAAATCCCTTGACGGCAACCTGTTCAACGACGAAGTGAATTACGAGCGGGACTGGATGGACGAAGCCCGTCGGTATTATACCAACATCGTCGGCAAATACGGCGTTATGGTGCAGACGGCGCTCAAAAAACTTTCGGCGCTCCAGATCGATTATATCTGCCCGCTGCACGGGCTTGTCTGGCGCAGCGATTTTTCCTCGTTGCTTGAGAAGTATGATAAATGGAGCCGTTATGAGGAGGAATCCCGCGGCGTCGTGGTTATTTACGCTTCCATTTACGGGCATACGGAAAACGCCGCGGAGATTCTCGCCCGCATGCTTTCGGAAAAAGGCGTGAAGGATGTGCGCGTCTACGATGCGTCCCGCACCCATGTTTCCGAACTCATCGCGGAAATTTTCCGCGTGAAAAATATCGTGCTCGCTTCTTCCACATACAATGCGGAACTGTATACGCCCATGAAAAATCTGGTGGCGGATATGAAATCGCTCGCCGTGCAGAACAAGAATTTTGCCCTGATCGAAAACGGAAGCTGGGCGCCGTATGCGAAAACGCAGATGACCGAAATGCTCTCCGCGCTTAAAAACTGCACGTATGAAGACGTTTCTCTCACCATCCGTTCCGCGCTCAAAGAAGACCAGCTTGCCTCGCTGGACGCATTGGCGGCCAGCCTTGCGGCAAAGAGTTGGTTTTAAGCGGACTGCCGATATGAAAAAGACGGAGGTTGTCGGGCTCGGCATCATCGGCGGGTCCGTCTGTGCGTCGCTCACGGCGGCGGGATATTATGTCGCGGGGGCCGATCGGGACGAATCGGCGCTTTCCTTTGCTTTGCAACGGGGATTCATCCGGGAAAAAGCGGAAAATCTGACCGATTATCAGACGGTCATTCTCGCCGTTCCCGTCCGTGCCGCCGTTTCCGTCCTGAATGCGGAGCGGTTTCGGGACGGCGCCTTGGTCGCGGATGTCTGCGGCGTCAAAAAAACGGTGGAAGAGGCGGTATACGCTTCGCCCCGGAACTATCGCTATATCGGCCTGCATCCGATGGCCGGCAAGGAGACAAGCGGCATTTCTTCCGCTTCCGCCCATCTTTTCCGCGGCGCCAATCTCGTGATGACCGTCTGCCCGCAGACGCAGGAAAGCGCCTGCCGGGAGATTGCGGAATACGCAAAGGCGATGGGATTTAAGCGGATTGTCACCTGTACGGCAGAGGAACACGACCGGAAAATCGCGCTCACGTCCCAGCTTGCCCACATCGTTTCCAACGCCTATGTCAAAAGTCCGGAAGTGGACGGCTGCGAGGGTCTGTCTCTTATACACATCTCCGAGCCCACGAGACACTGAGCGAGCGCGTATG
>ERZ1090861.1418-NODE-1418-length-12213-cov-19.165570_pt1 | contig 12213 bp, 15 predicted proteins | sample MGYA00478482_ERZ1090861 | MGnify/ENA primary metagenome ERZ1090861 (study PRJEB33644, sample SAMEA5815744) | chicken gut metagenome | biome: Chicken; feature: Gastrointestinal Tract; material: Caecum | place: Ireland | collected 2019-01-01 | study: A study of... | reverse complement strand
AATAAAAGATGAAAAATAATAAAATAAATTAGAAAATAAAAAAGAAAACAAAAAAATGTTTTCTTTTTAATTTTTATTTAATGCTTTTTTATCTAATATTTTCCCTATTTTTTTAACTTTATTTAAATAGAATTTTAAAAATTGTTCTCTTTTTATTTTAACAGTCAAAAGCACGTGCCCATTTTTATCAAACTTAACTAAAGTCTTGCCAGGCACATCAACAAGATCAACATCAACTTCAACACGTTTGCAGGTGAAAAGGTGTGGGTATGCAAGATAAAGATATGCACAGGTATCATTTGTTGCAATTCGTTTGTCAGGGAAGTTAGGTTCCCAATATGTGCTATACATTTGATATAAAAACTTGCCAAAATCATTCGTGTCACGAAGCCCGTAAACAAAATCTTCAGGTAGATATGCTTCACGTCTGCCCATATCATAAGGTATCATAACAAGTGGAATCTTGCTTTCAAGCACAATTTTGAAAGCTTCAGGGTCAGATGAAATATTGAAAGAAATATGATCAGAAAAACCGGGAACTCCATAAGGAGAACCGCCCATAAATACAATGCGTGGAATTTTGCTTACAATGTCAGGGTGCTGCGTCAAAAGTCTAGCCACATTTGTTTGCGGACCAAGTGCGATAATAGAGATATCCCCATTTCCTTCTTTAAGCACTCTATACATAGCTTCAATGGCATCTTCTCTGATAGGAGAGTGATGCACTTCTCTTGGCGGGGTGTAGCCACCCATACCAGAAGCAGAGTGTATATATTCTGCACTTTTTCGCTCTCTCACAAGTGGCTTGTCAGAGCCTACTGCAACAGGAAAGTCAACATCAAACCTGTCAAGAAGATGCAAAAGATTTCTAGTAACAAATTTGATATTTACGTTACCAGAAACAGTTGTCAAAAGTTTTATATCAAGTCTTTTGTCGAAGAATGCAAAAGCAAGGCAAGCACTATCGTCTACGCCGGGGTCAGTGTCAATTATAACTTTGTGTTTTCTCATAGCCAATCCTTTTAAGCAGTCGCAAGCCTGATGCCACAAGGCTTATAAAAATATTATATTCTAAAATTAAAATAAAACAAAGCGAATTTATCATTTTAGTTGATAATCAAACAAAAATATGATAAAATAAATCTGCATTTTATAGAGGTCAAAACTTATATCTAAAGATAAAATGTAAATTAAGCCGCCAGTCCACACTCATTTAATTTTACGCCTTTAAAAAATAAGGAGACGTATCGAAGTGGTCGTAACGAGACGCACTCGAAATGCGTTTGTCGAGAGATCGGCACGTGGGTTCGAATCCCACCGTCTCCGCCAAAAAACTATAGCCAAGAATTTATTTTCTCGGCTATTTTTTTATTTATATCATTTTGATAAAAGATTGCCAATTAAGTATTCAATGCTTACATCAAAATATTTTGCTAAATCTATAAGGTTTATGGTTTTAGGAATCAAACCATCACGCCAGCGATAGTAACTATACTCGCTCATTTTTAGGTTTTTCATAGTTTGTGCAATACTTATTCCGCTAGATTTGATTAAGTTTTTTAAATTTTCAAAAAATGGCTTATTGTTTCTATTTGAGAAATCATTGGTGTCACTAAGACCGAATAAAAAATCAAGCGAACAATTAAAATAGTTTGCCATATCTATTGCTATTTCAATTTTAGGGTAATAGCCATTGTTAAAATAACCATTTATAGTTGTTGAAGAAATGTTCAAAGATTTTGCTAGTTGCAGTCTTGATAGGTTATTTTCATCTAAAAGTTCTTGTAATCTTTCTTGAAACTCGTTCATAATTAAAAACTCTCACTACTTTCTATGATTTTATGAAAAAACAATGATAAAAACTTGAATTAGAGAGTTGTGAGAGCATGTAATATTATATCTCTAAATATTTCTCGTATTTTAATAGATATTGACAAATATCCTTAGTTTTTATATAATTAACCTATGAATAACACAATTTTAAAATTTTTAGAAAGACATGATTTTGATTTAAGTTTGATCAAAAAGAAATGTGATTTAGGGGTGAAGTCTTCAAAGGACGTGAACCCAATAATTGCCAAGTATTATATTGGCAAAGGGGAAGAGCAGCAGAGAATCTATGTTGCCGATATTGTTGGTTATGATTATAGTTATATGAATCTGGATAATTCAAATATCATAGATAATATGTCTTATTTCTACAATGAAAATGGCGATGGCTATTCAACAAGGTCACTTTCGCTTTTAGATATTCCAACGGATGAAATTGTGTATAGGCTTATGGGCAGTTTTACAAGAGACCCGATGTATTTGATGGAAGCAGACAAGGGTAAATATGTTATAGATAGCAATGGATTACATAGATTACATATTTTAAAAGCTCATTATTTAAAAGAACTTTCAGAGCTTGAAGAAGGTGACGCTATAGGGCATAAAATCTTGGAAGATAAATATATGGTTGAAACAATGGCTAGAAAAGTTGACTATTTAAAAACTTATTCTTCATTTTTGTTTCAGCAGATAGCAAGGTATTATGGTTGTGATTTTGATATAAGACCGCAGTATGATGACTATGGTGAGCTCACAGGTAAAGTGACGATAGAGTTAAGGGGCAAAAATGAAAAACTAGTTTTGAATGATAAGCAATTTATAAAACTATTGAAAGATGAAATAGCAAACTTTTTAAATGACAACTCTATTTCTAAAAAAGATAAAAAACATTTTATAGATTTTGTAGGTCAAACAATAGAAGAATATGATAGTTTTAAAGAGTATATTAAGCAAAATTTACAAGAAATATATAATGAATGTTTTAGTGATGAAGTGGAAGTTGGTTAATAAAGGAGCAGAATATGGAACTATTAAAATGTGAAACAAGTGACATAGAGAATACCGAAAAGTATATTTTAAAAAATGGCGAAAAAGAGATTGGCTATGGCTATATCAAGGGCGTTGAAATAAACCCAATAGAGATTTTTATTTATGAAAATGAAAGGTCAAATGGCTATGGCAAACTTTTATTTTCAAAGCTTCTTGAAATTATAAAAGAAAAGGAAGCTAAATTGCTTACTTTTGATTTGCCTGAAGAACAATATAGAATGATAAATATTGTAGCATATTCTGGCGGACGCTATATTTCTATAAAAAATGGCGTTAGAAGATATATCTTGCCTATAAAATAAAATTTAATAAATTTTGATTATTTTTTATAAAATTTAACAAAAAACACGTAAAATCATGAAAATTTCAGTAAAAAACGTGTTTTTTTCATTAAAAATGTGCTTTTAAATTAAAAATACTATATATCTTTTAAAGTTATATATAGTATTTCAGAGTGTAGACAAAAATTTCAGGTTGCAGAAAAACTAGCGTAGGCTTGTGCTCGGGTGGCTTAGCCACTTTTTAAGGGCACCCCTAAAATCGTTAGATTTTTGGGGATAAGAAGCAAACGAGTGATATCGCAATAAATTGTGTATACAATTTTTGCCTGAACGTAGTTTGCGACGCCAGCAGGAGTTTAGTAAGCCTAAATGACTGTTTTTAGGCGTTTTACAGTAAACGCAGCAAGAAAAATTTATTTAATTTTTCGGTCGCGACGTTTTTATGCAGCCTGATTTTGTTATTCAATGCTAGTCAATGCCGCCCAAGTGTTAGGTCCAACTATGCCATCAACCGCAAGCACATTAGCCGACTGAAAAGCACGAACAGCGTTAGCGGTGCGAGAGCCAAAAATTCCGTCAATAGTGCCAACAGGGTAGAGATTACTCTCAAGTAGTTGTTGCAAAAATCTAACATACGCTCCACGATAGTTTTGCCTTAAAAGCGGATAGGTTGGAAGAGTTAAAAGAGTTTTCCAAGTGTTATTTCCAACCAGCCCATCAACAGTAAGTGAGTTCACACGTTGGAAGTCTCTCACTGCATTAAGCGTGTTATTACCAAAAATTCCATCAACACTCAAATTATACCCATAATCATTATTTAAAATAAACTGCAAAAGATACACAAAGTTGTTGCTGCTTCCACTTCTTAAAAGTGGATAATTGTCTAGATTGTCACGTGGAATATAGCCCACATTCAAATAATCGCAAACCCCATGGCAAGCCTCTTCTCCAACTTCAGTAACAAAAAGTGGATTTATCATAAGAGCGGCTTCACGCAAGTTTGTCATAAACCCAGCTTCTATCAAAGAGGACACACAATTAACAGAAGAAAGCACGCCCACGTCAAGCGTCTTTACGCCACGACCATTTTGCGATGTTCCTTCAATAAGCCGGTTATACAAATCTTCAGCAAGTCTTCTGCTATCTGCTGCCTTAGGGTTAGACGGCGAATAGAAAGTTTCAAGCCCAGACGCAGAGTTAAATTCTTCTCCGAAAGCGTTATAGGCAAAGGTCACAAGCAAGGTAAGGTTCTGCGAGTTTATTCGCCTTACTCTTTCTGAGATAGAAACATCTTGAAACTCACTTTTAACGTCATATATAGAAAAATCCTGCCGCATGCAAGCTTCTATAAACTTGTTTTTAGCAGCTCTATTAAATTCGTTTTCATAAATTTGCCGCCCCAGTTGAGGTATGTATGGTGTGCGTTTGCCTGCAGTCGGCGGATTGACTCCGTGCTCATCATTCGCACCTATGTAATAATCTTCGTTTGCCATAAAGTCTCCTTTTTAAGAAAAAATAGGGTAAGGGAAAGTGCAATTTTGCTCTTTAATACCTTTACATATTTATATATGCAAGAAGAACAAGCGTTGTTATTTATAAACTTCAATTAAACTTATTTGACAATAATATTTCAACATGATACAATAAAACAAAAGGGGCAATTATGAATATTTGGACAGATATTGATGCTAAACGTATCACGCCAGAAGATTTTGTGGCATGCATAGAGATTCAGCAGGGAGACAAAACAAAGTATGAACTTGACAAAGAGACGGGCATGCTTATCATGGATAGGGTGCTTTACACCAGCACAAACTATCCAATGAACTATGGTTTTATTCCACTCACATTAAGCGAAGATGACGATCCGCTTGATGTTTTTGTGCTATGTTCTCAGCCGCTAGCAAGACTTTCTCTTGTCCGTTGCTATCCAATCGGAGTTGTTGCTATGACTGATAGAAATGAGCATGATGAGAAGATTATTGCCATACCATTTTCAGATCCGCAATACAACGAATACAAAGACATCTCAGAGCTGCCAAAACACATGGCAGACGAACTCAAACATTTTTTGACAGTTTACAAACAACTTGAGAATAAAAAAGTTAATGTCGAGGCCTTGCGTGGACATAAAGAGGCTATCAAGGTTATTCGTGAAAACATAGAGAATTATCAAGAAAAACTAGGTAAAAAACTATAAGTAAAGAATCTAGCATAAGAAATTACTTTTAATGGTGTTAGTATGAAGGAGAATAGTAATGAACGAAGATAAATTTTTAGTTAATCGTGTTGGAATTTATCTATTATTAAGTATTTTTATATTGGCTATAATAATTGTAGCATGTTTTGTAATCACTAAGTCACCAGAAATATTTTATGGTTTATTGCCTATTGTTCCTTTATGTGTATTAGTAATAATTACAAGAAAGTATTGCTTTTCAACTATAATTTTATCAAATTATGGAATTGAAAAAAATTATAATGGAAAAACATTGTTAAAATTAAAGTGGGATGAAGTAAATGTTGTTAATACTTTTCCATATTCTATGATTTATTTTTTAAAACAAGATATGACTCAACGTGAAGTAGCAAATAATGGGAAAAATTTAATTTATTTTCAACTTAATAAGGCTAACTTTAAAAAACTATTAAAATATAAAAATTTTTATAAATCGAAATTAAAAGAATTGAGTGGAATCCCCCCATATTACAAAAATACTCTAATTCAATAAAAGAGTGATTTTAAAAAATAATCACTCTTCTTTTGATATAATATTACAGATAAATATCTCTTTTAATCGTTAAGTTTTTTAACTGTTAAAATGCAACTTCCATTTGCTTGAACTGTTGTTGTTCCAGACGGAGTTCCAGTCGTTGTCAATGCAAGGTCAATAACATCGCTAGCGGCAAGAGTAGCAATCGCACTGCAAGTCAAACTTGTATTGAATGTGCCACCACCAGTTGTAGTAACTGTCGCAGTATTTGTAGTAACCGTTTGTGGAATTGCCGTTGTATTTTCTCTCGCTTCAGCCGAGAAAGTAAGTTCAGCCGTTGCCGTCAGATCGATATTATAGTAGATTTCATAGTCACCAGCTTCAGTAACTGTGATTGCGTTTGCACTTGTTGTTGTGTTAAGAAGTGGTGTCTCAGTGTTAAGTTCAAGCTGAACAAAGGTGTTAGCTGTTGTCAGTGTTGGAGTTTGTGTTGCATTATTGTATAGACCGCCATAAGCAGCAAGCCCAGCTCCAGTGGCACCTGTAGCACCCGATGCACCAGTAGCCCCAGTCGGACCAGTTGCACCCGTCGGACCTGTCGGACCAGTTGCCCCAGTAACAGAAGCACCAGTGGCTCCTGTAGCGCCTGTTGGACCTGTGTCGCCAGTTGCACCAGTATCGCCTCTAGGGATATTGAAGGTCAAAGTTACTGCAGAGCCTGTTTGGCTTGTTGAAACACTAGCGTCATTGCCAGGGTCTAGGGTATTAGTTGCTGCCACCGAGAATGTTGTTGTCGCGCCCGTTGGACCAGTAGGACCCGTCGGTCCAGTTGGACCAGTAGCTCCCGTAGGCCCAGTAGGTCCCGTTGCACCAGTTACTGAAGCTCCTGTAGCACCAGTCGGACCTGTAGCGCCCGTTGGACCCGTTGGACCAGTAGCACCAGTCGGACCTGTAGCACCACGAGGAATCCCAAAAGCAAATGATACCGCAGAGCCTGTTTGAGTTGTGGTTACTGTTGCATCATTTCCAGGTGCAAGGGTAGTGGTTGTGGCAACTGTGAAAGTTGAAGTTGCTCCTGTCGGACCTGTTGGACCCGTCGGACCAGTAGGACCTGTCGCACCCGTCGGACCTGTAGCTCCAGTGCCAGAGGCACCAGTTGCTCCTGTAGGTCCAGTGGAGCCTGTTGCACCCGTAGGACCAGTAGGACCTGTAACGCTTAAACCGATTGGACCAGTAGGACCTGTCGGACCAGTTGGACCAGTAGGGCCAGTCGGACCGATTGCGCCAGTGATACTAGGTCCGGTAGCACCAGTAGGACCAACAGGACCAGCAGGGCCAGTTGGACCAGTAATACCATTTGAAATTATAACATTTCTTGGACAAGGTCTATTACAACAGTTTCTGTTGAAAAAATTAGACATTTAAACCTCTCTTTTAGAGCATTTTGCTCCACTCACATATTATGTTAAAGGGATAAAAAATGCTAATTGTGCGTTATAAAAAAGCTTAAGCATTTTAGCTAAAAGAATTTAATAGGTTTTGAAAGTTGTTTTTTAGCAGCATACAAAGCCTGTTATATTCAGGTATGTTGACCTTAGCTTCAAGCTCACTTGTCTCTTCCACGCATTTAACTAAGATGGTTTTTATGTCCACTTGATTGTCGGTATTTTCATCAATGTTAAGCGGCGATAAAAAAAGAGAGTAGTATAGGTTGGAAATCAAAAGCTCACTTTCATCTAAAATTTTAAGTTTTTCATCATCACTTATTTTTTCTTTTAGCAGTATAGTGTTATCATACAGCTGTTGGAGAGTATTTTTTATCTCAGGCAGCAAGGTGTTTTCAGCTAGAACATTGATTTTTTGATTAAAAAGCATATTTTTATTTAAGCTTAGTTCATATTTTTCTGTCAAACTATTATAATTACAAAAAAACTTGTGCATATTTTTCTCCTTACACAAGTTTTTATGTGAAAATTTAAAAATTGTTTACAATTAAACGTTGAATTTTTTGCTAATATACAAGGTCAGGGTAAACAGCATGCAAAATTTCAGGAATTGCAAGGTTTATAAACAGCACCAGCACAAGCAAGATTGCAACACCAAAAATTGTATTTTTCATTCTCGTGGCAGCCGCTTTACGCTTATCTTCTGTTTCACTTTTTGCAAGGTTAACGCCCAAGATAATGGCGTAAACAGAGCCAGCACCGCCAACCACCGCAAGGATAGTATAAAGAATAGGTGGCAACACATTATAAACATCTTGCAGCCACGATAAATCTCCGTAATAGGTATAATTTAATAAAGAAGTTAAAAATTGCATATTATTTCTCCTAAAGGATAAAATAAGACCTTTTTAGTTTTTAAAATAAGGTTTTTAATTATTTTTAGTAATTAAAGCATAATATTTTTGCAAACAAAGCTCGTTTAACTAGATTTTATAGTTATATAATAACACATTTTTTTTACTATTGCAAGGAAATTGAAAGCCATTGACAAAATTTTTAAATAATCTAGGTTTTTACTTATAGGTTGATATAAAAATTAAAATAGATTTCTATTTTTACTATGCTAGATTTTAATAAATTTTTAAGTTTAATAAAAAACCTAGATTGCAATTAAAATAGGGGATTAAACATTTTCATAGAAGGGTTTAGATAGTGTAGCAAAAAATAAATTAAAAAATGTTAAATCAAATATTACTGTAAAATAGATGATGCAATACTAGAAAAGACACATCCAAAAGAGATGTGTCTTAACTTTTAACTAACAGTAGAGGTTTAAACTCTGCATGCTATCATATTGGTAAGAAGTGTGATTGCACCCTGACCTTGTCCTTCTTGTCCGCTACCTTCGTTAACTGATTGTCCAACGTTGAATGCATCAAGAAGCATTGGTAAGAATACGTTGAATACAAGGATAAGAGCAAGAGTTACACCAACAGCGATAATAGTGGTAATCAAATGCTTTTTAGCGTCATCACGTTTACCTTGTTCGTCAGCTCTAGCAAGTTGAACACCAAGATAGATTGCATACACTGAACCGATAGCACCAACGATAGCAAGGGCTACCCAAAGAACAATAGAGATAATATTAAAGACAGTTGTCAATAGACTTTGTTGGTCTTCAGAAATACCTCCAGCTTCTACCATGTTTTGGATAAATTCAGTCCAGCTTGCAGCAACATTAAGTAATGAATAGAACATTTTTCCCCTCCTTTTGTTATTTAAAAGCTTTGCTTTTTGTTTACAAGTTTATGATAGCATAAAAAATTTTTAATACAAAACAATTTTACACATTTTATTAAATTTTTTTAAATATTTTTAGAAAAAATAAATTCACAGCCCAAATAGGCGGTGAATCTAAAAAAAATAGAAAAAATATTTTATTTAAGATTTTTTTAACTTTAGTTTAATTAGCCAAAGAAATTGTTGAAATTATTTTGACCCGGACAGGTGTTTTGTCCGCAACAACCATTGTTCCAATAATTGTTTTGACCACTAAGAGCAAGCAAAAGTAGAAGCAAGAAGTTGGTGTTTGTGTTCAAATTTGTGTCAGTGGCATTGGCAATAACAGAAAGCAGAAGAACAAATAAGATACTTTGTGATGAAATCATTTTCCCTCCTTAAAACAAAATTCTTGGATATACGGCAAAATATAACAATTTTATATTTTGATTTTTCTTATGTATTTGCGAAAATAATGATGTAAAGAAATTACATAAATACTTATGAACAAAATTTAAAAAATGTGATTTTAAGGGGAGAAAAATGCAAAATAGATTTTTATTATTAACAGAACGAAACAAGCAAGAGCTCTTGTCACTACTTCCACATGACAAAGACATTTCAAAGCTTGCCGATTATTTTCAAAACTTTTCGGATTCCACAAGAATAAAGATTTTAACATGCCTGTCTATGATGAATATGTGTGTAAATGACCTGTCAAGCCTTCTTGGAATCAATCAAACAACTATATCTCACCAGCTGAAACAGCTTAAGGACCAAAATATAGTCTCATACAAACGAGATGGAAAAATCTTGGTCTACTATCTAACCAACAACAATGTCAATGATATGATGATGTATGCAATAAACGAACTTGGCTAAAGAATATTGAAAAAGATATATATCAAAAAATATAGCCACTATCTATTATTGACATTTTTATGCGTTTGTCCTATAATCTAATAGGAGAAAGTTATGCGTAGAGTGATAGAAACCTTAAACGAGATGTCTTTTGAGCTTCCAGAAGGCTATCAGGTGACAAAAGATAGATATGATATAGTCAATGGGCAAGGATTTATCAACAGAGAGAATTATTTGTCAAAAAAAGGCAGGGTAATTTCACTATTTGAGATTCACAGAGACCCTGACGAGTTTTTTGATTATTATCAATCTTTAGTGGAAAGTTATAAGAAAGTTACTGACAAATTTGAACTTGCCGCTCAATTCAACGTCAAATTAAATGATTTTGTATTCCCTGTCTATGTTATTAAGGGCTATCATGACAGCCTTATATATAATGTTCAAGCGTTTATCAACTGCGGTGACTGCTTAGGCTGCCTTATGATAACAATACATAAATTTGACGCAGATGTGAAAAATTTAATGAAAATAGAGCCATTATTTGCCGATTTAGTAAAGATTTTAAGGACGGTGGAATAATGAAAAAACTTTTATTGCACAGTTGTTGTGGACCTTGTAGCACTCAAGTGATAGACTTTTTAAAAAATGATTATGATATAACTATATATTATTATAACCCCAATATAGACACAGACAAAGAGTATGCCCATCGCCTAGCAGAGCAAAAAAGATATTGTTCGATTGTTGGCGTTCCTGTGCTTGAAGATGGCTATAACCCCGAAGAATTTTACTGTCGGGTAAAAGGCTTAGAGCAAGAAAAGGAAGGCGGAGCAAGGTGTCCTGTATGCTTTAGGCTGAGACTTGAAAAAACTGCGGATAAGGCAAAAGAACTTGGCTACGACCTTTTTGGCACAACTTTAACCGTATCTCCACATAAAAACTCAAACATAATAAATAGCGTAGGAAATGCTGTAGGCGAAGAAAAAGGTGTGCAATTTTTAGAAGGCAACTATAAAAAACAGGATGGCTATAAGAAAAGCATAGAATTTTCTAAAAAATACAACCTATATAGGCAAAATTATTGTGGTTGCAAATACTCAAAAAGAGTTGACTAAGCTTATTTTAAAGTTGTAATATATTTGAGTTAGGGGGAAACTTGGAAGATTATCCTTTTTTAACATACTATCAAAAAGAGAAAGAAAGTAAGATAGCAACAAGGTTATTTGTAATATTTGTGTATATCTTACTTATTTTTTATGCGATAGTTTTTTCAGTAAACCTTGCTTTTAATACTGGATATAGATATATAACTGTGGAAGGTGCTTCCATGCAACCAACACTTAACCCAAGTCCAATCACAACAGACGACGGGGAATTTCAGGATAGTGTGTATGTAAAATTGACCCAAGACGTAGATTATGGCGACATTATAATAGTTGATAGGTCAGAAGAAGAAAATAAGAAAAATTATACAGTTATAAAAAGAGCACTTGCATTTGAAGGAGATAAGATAAGTATAGCAAAACTTCCTGTAGGTGAAAATGGGGAGTATGAATATAGATTTATAAGAATAAAAAGTGGAGATAGTATCTCAACAATAACTTATCAAGGGCAAGATGATAAGTATATCATTTATGAGGACTATATAATAGGCTATGATTTGTGGAGCTATGTTTTCTCTACTCCAGTAAATGGTGTTGAGTATGAAGGCTATTTTTACCAAGCATATATTCGTGGACAAGAGACTGAAACACATAATATAGTTGTCAATGGGCAAATCTTCCCTGTAGAGTTCTATGAAATTGGAAGCAATATGGAAGAAAATGACCAAATCTTTTACATGGGCGATAACCGTATAAATAGTAGAGACTCAAGAGAATACGGAACAGTGGATACAAATAATATAGTAGGACGAGTGATAGAAATAGTTCATAATGGTTATAGCATTCGTAATAGTGCATTTAGTTGGCTAGAAAAGGTGTGGGATTATTTTGTTATAATATGGAATGAAATTATAAATTATTTTGGAACTATTTAAATATTTTTTTGAACAAAAAGCAAAATTTAAGATTGAAAACTTCAAAACTCTTTTGCAGAATAAAACAGAATATTTGTATATAGTTATTTCGTTGCTTTGCATTTTTTAAGAGTTTTTATTATAAAATTGGCTTTGCTTATAGTATTTAATGGCAAGAACAAGAATGATTTCTGTCTCTTATACACATCTGACGCTGCCGACGATAAGGCTCGTGT
>ERZ1090861.1416-NODE-1416-length-12215-cov-28.341612_pt1 | contig 12215 bp, 9 predicted proteins | sample MGYA00478482_ERZ1090861 | MGnify/ENA primary metagenome ERZ1090861 (study PRJEB33644, sample SAMEA5815744) | chicken gut metagenome | biome: Chicken; feature: Gastrointestinal Tract; material: Caecum | place: Ireland | collected 2019-01-01 | study: A study of... | reverse complement strand
ATAGAATGAAAGAACTTGAAGTAAGAATACGAGAAATAAAAGAAAAAATTGCTAGCAGGCAAATGCTAACAATTAAACCATTAAGTGAAGAACTTGTATATGAATATTTAAAGTCTTTTAAAGATTTGTATTATTCTCTTGAAAATGCAAAACAAAGACTAATTGATATGTTTGTAAATAGAGTTGTTTTATATGATGACCATTGCGAAATTTACTTTAATATAACAAGTGATAAAAGCAAGCAATTAAAGTTAAGTGAAAAGCCAGATATATCACAAGAAATTGAATACATAGAAAATAAAAAGGAGCAATCTTCCCCAAAGGGTTCGGATTGCTCGCAATTGGCGGGAAGAGAGGGATTTGAACCCTCGCGCCGGTTGCCCGACCTACAGCCTTAGCAGGGCCGCCTCTTCGACCTCTTGAGTATCTCCCCATGTCGAATTCTTATCTTTATTTTGCACCTAGCAGCTTATTCACAAAAATCATACCCCAATTTTTGCTAAATTTAGCATATTGTATAGTTTTACGAAGATTTCTCCTTAAAAACCAAACTATGAATATAAATACTACCATTTTCAGTATGTTAAAACTTCATATTTACATTAAAGTTTAATTTTCATGCCGAGTAAGTATTGACTTTATAAGAATTTTTTATTTGTGGTGCTTTAATATAATACCACACAAAACAAATTGTTGTCAATCATTTTTTTTATTTTGTCGCTGTTTTTACATTTTTATCATATAATAATTAAATTTAATTTTAGTTTTAGTATTGACGGTTCAAGGTTTTTGTTTTATAATAAAAACAAATCAACTTAAATAAGGGGGACTAAATGTTTTTTGAACAATCATTAAGTGACGTTGCAATGCAATACTATTTCGTAAAAAATGCTAGCGATTTTATTGAAAACACAAATTATTATGACATGCCAAGCGATGAAGAAATCATAGCAACGTTTAAAAACACGGCAATATACCAAAAATTATCTTACAATATAAACGATTCACTCGAAATCCAAACAAAGAAGAAGCACTTTGTTGATAGTTTTATTGAGGTCCTAAATGCAGCGGGACTTGCAATAGAAGCCATCATTCTTGCAGGAATAGACAATGTTATCGCTGAGAACGGGACAAATTGCGACAAAGATTTGTTTGTCTATTTCAACAATCAAGAATATAACAAAAACGTTACAGCGATTTTGCCTACAAATGAAAACCCTATCGACCAACTCTCTTTAATGATTGCAAACAACGGCTTAGATGAAAAATATATAGATTCAATGCGCGAAGTTAAGCATTTCTTTCTAGACACAGCAAAGACCTATCAGCGTAAATTTCAATACTTAAAGTATGACCTTCTTGCATCACGTGGCTTTAACTACAAGAAGATAGTTGACTTTATTCTCCCATTTTATAAAGATATTGAATCTGAAGAAGATAGCGATGAAGAAGATGAAATAGACGACCAAGACTCTTCACAAAAAGAAAAAGCCGCAAAGAAAGAGAAAGCAAAGACAGCAAGTTCAAAAGAGGGCAAACGCGTATTTTTATCTGTGGAAGACGCCATTGAGAAGAACTTTGACGGGCTTATCGGGCTAAAAGACGTTAAAACAGCCATCTTACGTAAAACAAAGCTTATTCAAAAACTGCCAAGCAAAGCCATTGACTGCAATTTTAGAATAGTTGGAAATCCGGGCGTTGGCAAAACAACCGTTGCAGAAGCAATATCTCGAACCTTTTATGATGCAGGCATTTTGAAAAGCCCAACTTTTGTTTCAATCAATGGTGCCGGACTAAAAGGTAAATATGTTGGGCACACTGTTGGGCAAGTAAAGGATATCTTCCACAAAGCAAAAGGTGGAACGCTCTTCCTTGACGAAGTGTATAGCCTGCTTTCGTCTAGCGGAAGCGAAGACTCTTACACCGGCGAAGCAATCACTCAGCTTATGATTGAAGTTGAAAACCTATATAAAGAGCAAGAACAAGACCCATCCAACAAAACACTTGTTATCATGGCAGGCTATAAGGATAAAATTGACATGTTACTCGACAAAAATGTTGGCTTTAAACGTAGATTTTCAAATATTATTGAAATTAAGGACTACACTCTTGACGAACTCGTTGAAATATTCAATATTATGATGAAACGTGACGGCATGACCATCTCGAAGAGCGCAAGTAAAAAGCTTGCTGAGATTTTAGAAGTAGAAAGGAAGAAAAAGAACTTCTCAAATGCAGGCTATGTGAGAAATCTGCTACAAAAGGCTGAAGAATATCAAGCAGGAAGAGCTGAGCTTAATGACCTAACAATCGTTGATGAAGATATAACAGCTTCTAGCAAAGACCTAGACGACTCACCAGAAGAAAACCGCATAGGTTTTAACTAAGTTATATGTAAAAATTTTTAAAGGGTAATGTTTTTCGCACTACCCTTTTTTATTTTTTCCTAACTCCCCTTTCATATCAAATATTTTCAATTATTTGACTATTGCCATATATTTTGATAAAATACATATCATAATTTGATAAAAAGGAAAAATAATGGACAAAAAAAATAAAAAGACAAAAGAAAAACCGCTAATCGATGAAGATATATTGTATATGAACACAACAAAGCTCAAAGAAGAAGATATCACCGCCTTTCAAACCTTCGCTATGAAAAAATATTCGCTTTTTATAGCAATCGCAATCACCGTTGTGTTTGGCGGACTTGGCATAGGCTTGTGCTTTGTCAACACCTATGTCGGCGTTGCAATCTTGCTTGCGGGAATCATTGGCGGACTGTTTTTCTTCCCCTACCTTAGCAAAAACCAAATAAAAACGCAAAACGCCACAATCTTTGACGGCAAGGACTATTCAAACACCTTTGAGTTTTATTCTGACCACTTGAAAGTGACAAATATTGACGGAGCCCAACCTGAAAAAAAGATAAGCCAAGAGTTTAGCTATAACGAGCTTTACAAACTTGTCACCTTTAAAAACTATGTCTGCCTTTATATCAACAAAAATCAAAGTTTTCTTCTCTCTTACACAGGCATGAAAAAAGGCACCATCGCCGAACTTATCGACTTTTTAAAAGAAAAAGGCATCAAGTTCCAAGACAAAACATCTTTGGGCGAAATGAAGAAAAAATAATAAAAACACATAAAAAACATATAAATCAAATAAAAACACATAAATCATTTGTAACTAAAAAATCAAATAAATCATTTGCTAACTGAAAAATATACAATATCCTTGATAACAGAAAAAATCTCTTATGCTTTCTCGCTACCCCCTTGCGATTTCATAAGAGATTTTTTGTTTTTATATAAGATTTTTATTTGTTGCTATGCGTTTCTTGTAAATACATAGTATCCATCGGCAAGCTCGCCCTGCGTGAAGTTGCTTGCAAGATAACTGCCCATTGTGATACTTGTATCTTCCACAACTGCCTGTAGCACATAGACTGTATTAGCATATTGAAGAATACTACCACAAACATAGCCCGACGTCACACTTGTATAAACATACTCATTTATAGTAACTGTTTCAAGCCTACTGCAACCATCGAAAGCACCCTGACCTATACTTGTCACACTATTAGGAATTGTTATACTTGTTAAATTACTGCACCAAGAGAAAGCATGATCTCCTATACTTGTCAGTTGACTATTTTCTCCAAAATCTACACTTGTAAGGCTAAAGCAATTATAGAAAGCATAAGAACCTATGTTTGTTATAGTATCTGGCAATGATACACTTTGAAGTGTTGAACGTGTTTGATAGAATACTCCACTACTAGAAGAAGATACATTATACATTGTTGTGACGATATATGAAGATGACGCCCTGCAGATTGCTGACGGAACTATGATATCCACTGCCCCTGCATTACTGCTTCTAAGTTGAGCTTCACCGCTTGTAGGTGTATTATTGGTGTAAGTTAAATATTCATTTGGCTCGGTAAATATTGCATAATAGATTGTTGGTGATTCTTCGGTGAAGGTGAAGGGATAGTCTAACGAATATGATACAAAATCTTCAGCTTCTAAGCTTGTTTTCCAACCTAAAAAGTCGGCATCAGCATTGCCTGTAAAATCGGCTGATATCGTAACTTCGTCGCCATACTCAGCATACGCACCTTGTGCTTGTCCTAAGGTTTCGTCAGATGATATTGCCATAATATTTGGCTGAGCTACGTCTATTGTGATTGTTATCTCGCCCAAGTCTATACTAGCAGAGTTCGGTGCTATGATTGTTAAAGTCAGTGTGCCGTCTATTGGAGTGTTTGAATCAAAGTTTTTATAGCCATCTGAATCTGTGTCAATTAGGTCATTCACGCTAATTATTCCACCATGCTCTTTTGAGTTACTCTTTAGTTTGTTAAAACCTGTTGTTTTTATGCAAATTTCGACCTTTTTTTGCATTTTACACCCACACTATAGCATATTTAAAAAAGTCTGTCTCGCACTTGCCGTCACTATGGCGTCAAACTGCTAGGTGTATAGTTATGTTTTGATAATCATTATGTTTTATTTGCAATATTTACAATTCGCGAAAATTTTTAAAGTTTTTTCAATTTTAATATTTTAAACCTTTATTTTGATATTTTTCACCTTATTTCACCATATTTCTACTCCTTGTGTCACTTTTCGTTTTCCATTCTCTACACTTTTCACTCCCGCGTCAGCGGTTTTTCGCCGAGCGTTAGGCTCGCGGATAGTGATGCAAACTAAGTTTGCCGGATAGTCGTCGAACATTTGGTTCGGTGGCTTAGGCACTTTCTATCGTATAGTGCATTTATGATGACAATTCCTTTTGCCCCAAGAGAGCGGAAACAAATTTTATTTTTTTAAACTCAACCTGCCGGACAATCGTCGAACATTTGGTTTGAAAAATAGGAAGAGCATCTCTTCCTATCCTTCTATATATTGTTTAAATCTATAAAATATATATTATTTATATATACAAATCTTCTGGGAGTTTGACGTCGCAATAGCCCTGTTTTGCTTGACAAAGTGGGCAGGTCTCCCAAGCCTGTTTATCAAAACTTACATACCCACATGCCGGACAAATCCAAGCAACTTCCTTTGCCTTTTTATAAAGCGACTTGTCTTTCATTTGATTATAAAGTTCTTCAAAAACGCGTGCATGTCTCACTTCAACGTCACGAATCATTTTAAAAATGTCGGCAATCTCATCAAAGCCTTCTTCACGAGCGGTTTGTTCAAATTCTTCATATGCCTTTGCTTCATCAAGCTCATCTTGGCATAAGAGCTGCAAGTTTGTCAGCAAATCCCACTTTTCTTTAAAAGGAAAGCCTGCACAGACGTCGATATTGTCAATCATCTTCATTTCGGCATCTTGCAGTTTCATATAAAGCACTCTTGCATGATTAAATTCTTGATAAGCAATTTTATCTATAAGAGTTGCAATGGCTTCATACCCGTTGTATCTAAACCCATACTCACAAAATTCATAACGAGACCTTGCCCCGCACTCTGCCATATAGGCACGAGCCAAGTTAGAAAAAGTTTTACTATCTTTAAGTTTCATAAATTAACCTCCAAAGATAGTATCAATCAAATTCCATAAATTATACAAAAAATCCATCAAAATAAATGATGGACTATAAGTTTGATATGTTTTTCTTAAATATAAGCAATAATAGTCAGCTCGTATTTCGTCTGCGACTTTTATCTTTTTCAAGTGGCATGGGCGGGAGCGGAAGCGGCGCGTTATAGCGCACCCAAATTGCCATAAGGCAATTTAAAAATTTTTAAAGGCTTTTAAAAATTTTAGCTTCCGCTCCCGCCCCGCCACCTATTGCTAACCTATCCTATCAAATCACCTTAAGAAACAAGCTCTTCCATCTCTTCAGCAAAATCATTTATCTCGCCATCCACAATCTTATCGCCTGTCATATCAAATAACCCATTGATATATTGCCCAATGTTTCTCCATGAACTTAAAACAGTAAACTTAGGTCTTTTCTTGCTCAGCCTAACGCTCTCCCCGTTATTTTTGAGTTTTCCCCTAAAGAGAATAGACTTCACCCCTTTTTCTTCGCTTTTTTTGCAATTCACCTTAAGGTCATCAATCATGACGTCTATACCATTTTGCAGTGCAAATTCGCTTTTATTATTGCAGCCAAGAATAAGCTTATCGCAATGCACATTATTATTTTTTAACCAAGCACAAGTTGCCCGCACAATAGGAGAAATATTTGGTCTATTAGAGATAAAGTAGATTTCATACCCCGCATCATGAAGTTCATTTATTGTTTCAATAGCAAGCGGGAAAGGTTTATAGCATGCAGGGTTAAAGGCCTTATGTAGTTTTTTAATAATAGGATTGACTGACTTAGTTTTATCTATATCAATTTCCTTGAATTTAACTTTTTTGTCGCTTCTAATAAATTGCAAAGCATTTAGCACGCCGTAGAGTAGCGAACTAAATGTGAACATTGTTTTATCTAAATCAATGCCTATCCTTTTCATATTAACCCCTTTATTTACATTTTATTATAACATACAAAAAAAGATTAAACAAGATGCAGTTTCTAAAAATATAAAAATATTTTATAAATTTGCAATTTTTGCGTGAATTTTGCTTTATTTTTGCAAAATATTTAGTTTTTCCTATTGAAATAACATTTTTAATTTGATATAATGAAAGATATCAAACTCGGCTAGAAGGCAAAGGATTCGGACGCAAAAAAGGAGAAAGTGATGTTAAACTTTGAAACGATGGGGCTCGACCAACTTTTAAAACTTGTTGACAACAATTTTTATCAAAAGGTCACAACAGAAGAGCAGTTCATTGACTTCATTATAAATATCTATCACAAAGCATGCCTTGAAAACGGAATGTCCACAAATCCTAGCACAGTGGTTGTAACCAAGCTGCAAAAAAAGGATTACGCAGTATTTAACCACCTAAAAAACAAACTTTTTATCAACAAATGCCCAATCGATTTCTTTGAAGAATGCAAAAAGCAAAACAATCTTTTCCTTCCATTTTTGATGATTGAAACAGCCGTTCATGAAGCAAGGCATTTTTCTCAGTTTAACCTAAACAGCAAAGTTGATAGTTATTTAAAAGATTACGCACAGTTTGCTCTATTCTTCCCAGCCGCAACCACTGATATGCATTACAACACAGACCCGCTTGAAGTTGATGCCAAACATTATACATATTCATTGCTAGAAAAATACCCTTTTTTAAACAAATATCAATCTCATCGTGATTTTTATAATAGTGAATATAAAAACGCAAGCGGATACTCTTCGATATACACCGCACTTTTAAAGGCAAATAGTATAATGCACCAAATCGGGCAGGTTACAGCCGACCAACAAAGAGTTTTTGCAAGTTTAGACGCATCATGTTCGGCTTTTTTGCAAGAGCATGGCATTGATATAACCGAATTTTGCAAAGCTCTTTTGCAACTAAGGATTAGGAAAGATGAAGTAGACAGGCTTACAAACCGTCCAACAGAGATTAAGCTTATTGAAAAAACAAGCGAAGCCTTAAAACAAGAGCTACTAAAAAAAATCTTTACCGACAAGGTCTTGACATGCGATGACCTTCTAAAATGCAAGCAAACAATCCTTTCGCTAAACACAAGAGTGCCTATTAAAGAACTTGCATTCTATGAGATTAAGTTTGACGCATTCAGAGCTCAAGAGACAAGGGCTCTCTACAGACATTATGCGCCTAAGTTTCTATCCTTCGGCGTAAAAGCAAAAACCGCCCTACCCGCACCACAAGAAGAACTTACTTTCAAAAGTGAGTATAACGGAAGTTTGACAAATAGTTAAAAGGAAATACCTATGAAAAGAGAAGAAAAAGTTATAGTTAAAAAGGAAAAGTGGCATTTTTTCAAAGAAATAAAGTATGCCATTCTTCCATTTTTCATATTTGTTGCTATATTACTAATTACATATTTTGGTAATCAACTTTTATATAACCTTTTAGACAGGCATGGCACCGATTATCCAAAAATCCCGCTTGACGACCAAATCCCGCTTGTTTCTTGGTTTGTATATTTTTATTATCTAACCTTCCCGCTAGGCATCGTCACATTTTTCTATCTTGCCTACAAAGATAAGAAGTCGCTCTACAACATATTTGTAACTCTTTGCATAAGCTTTGCAATCTCAGGCATCATCTACTTCTTTTGGCAGACAGAATTTGAAAAACCTGACTTCACACCTGTGACCTTTACAGATAAACTTGTGGTATGGACTTGGGGCTCGGTAAACCCTATCAACTGCTTCCCTTCACAACATTGTTTTATGGCATTTGCGGTGATTATTGCCTGCTTTAACGGCAAGAAAATGAATATTTTTTACCGAATATTTGCAAGCTTATGTGCTATAATGATAGTGCTTTCAACGGTGTTTATTAGACAACATTTTGTTCTAGATATCTTCGCTTCCTTCGACATAATGTTTGCTGTGTATGCAGTGGTCCATGTTTGCAAATGCGGTGAAAAGATGGCTGCAAGGCAGGAGAAAAGAGAGAAAGATAGGCAAATTAAAAAGCTGTTAAAATCAACATTAAAAAATAATCAATAAAATTTCTTGCAACTGCAAGATTTTTTATTTTATAATAAAATTATTTTTGAATTTTAATAAAAAATATTATAATTATAAAGAAATATTGACAAATATTGATAAATTTTAAAAATTTTAATAAAAAATAGGATTATATATGGAAAAATTTGATGCAATAGTTATTGGTGCAGGGCACGCAGGTTGCGAAGCGGCTTTGGCACTTGCACGAACAGAAAATAAAACACTTCTTTTGACACTATCGCTTGATGCGGTAGCATTTTTGGCATGCAATCCATCTATCGGCGGAACTGCTAAAGGTCAACTCGTGGCTGAAGTCGATGCACTCGGCGGCGAAATGGGTATAAACACCGACAAAACCCTTATTCAACTTCGCATGCTCAACAGCGGCAAAGGTCCCGCCGTGCAAAGCCTAAGGGCACAAGCGGATAAAATTGAATATCACAACCAAATGAAACATACCCTTGAAAAAACTCCAAATCTATTTTTAAAACAGGGCGAAGTGACCGACATTAAAGAGCTTGAAAATGGCGACAAACTTATCAAGACAGCAGTGGGCTTAAAATTCCAAGCAAAAGCACTAGTATTTGCCACAGGCGTTTATCTTAAAAGCCGAATAATCATAGGCGACTACACAAAAGAGTGCGGGCCAAATGGTTTTTCAAATGCAATGAAACTTTCTGAAAGTCTCGAAAAACTTGGCATCAAGCTTCTTAGGTTTAAAACAGGCACTCCCGCAAGAATAAATGGCAGAAGCATTGACTATAGCGCACTTGAAGTGCAGAAAGGCGAAGATAACATACAGAACTTTTCGTTTATAACAAAGAAAAAACCTAATAATAAAGCGGTGTGCTATCTCACATACACAAATCTTGAAACCCACAAAATTATCAAAGACAACCTAGACAAAGCTCCGGTATTTTCAGGGCTTATCAAAGGTGTTGGACCGCGCTACTGCCCATCCATTGAAACAAAGATTGTTCGGTTTACAGATAAAGAACGTCACCAGCTCTTCCTAGAGCCCGAAGCCCTTTCAACCAATGAAGTGTATATTCAGGGCTTTTCAACGTCTATGCCTGTGGACGTGCAAGAGCAGATGATTCACTCAGTAAAAGGTCTTGAGCATGCCGAAATTATGCGCGATAGCTATGCCATAGAGTATGATTGCATAGAGCCAACACAGCTTCTTCCAACGCTTGAACTAAAAGGACACAAAGGGCTATTCTTTGCAGGGCAAATCAACGGCACTTCAGGTTATGAAGAAGCCGCCGCACAAGGAATAATTGCGGGAATAAACGCAAACCTTTATCTCAAGGGCAAGGAACAACTTGTGCTTAAGCGTAGTGATGGCTATATAGGCGTGCTTATTGACGATATTGTAACCAAAGGCACAAATGAGCCCTATCGAATGATGACAAGCCGCGCCGAATATCGCCTGTTTCTAAGACAAGACAATGCCGACTTGCGACTAACCGAAATAGGCAGACAGGTTGGACTTGTTGATGACAAACGCTGGAGAATCTTCCAAAAGAAGAAAAAAGACCTAGACAAAATCTTCTCTTTACTTAATCAAAAATATAAGGTGGAAGAAGTCAAAGCTTTCTATCTTGAAAATGACGAAAATCCACCAAAGGAAAGCGTGACAGTTAAGGATATGCTTAAAAGAAGCAATATAGATGCCTTCAAAATCAATGCAAAATTTCATGTTTTTGACGGTTTTTCTTATGAAATTATCAATGAAATGAATATCACTGTCAAATATGAAGGCTATTTAAAGCAACAACTTGAAGAGATTGAAAAGTTTAAGAAGAATGAGAACACACTTATCCCAGAAGACTTTGACTATTCAAAATATCATGGACTTCGCCTTGAAGCCATAGAAAAACTACAAGAGATAAAACCGCTCAGCATCGGTCAGGCATCGCGTATCTCAGGCGTCTCACCAAGCGACATCGCCGTTCTCTCCGTCCTTGTCAAAAAACATATCCAAGAGCATAAATAAAATTAAAATATCATAAAATTAACCCAACAATTACAAAAACATAATCACAAAACTAAAATATCACTAGTTGTCTATGCTCTACACACTAATCTAATAACAATAAAAAGTGCCTTACACTTAAGTAAGACACTTTTTTATTTATGCAATCGAAATCAAAAATTATAAACCAAACCGTCCCCCCGTCATGCCATAACCACCAACCACCTAATTCAACACCGCATAAAACTAAACCAATCCCTCTGTTTTAACAACATTATCAACTCCTTAAATTAACAAAATTATCAAAAAATAAACTCCTTATTTTAACAACAAATAAAACAAATTCCTAAATCTAACAACAAACAAAAAAAGCTTAAATGATTTCCCATTTAAGCTTTTTATTTTTAAGATGTGTAAAATTGTTTTAATTATTTAAAGACTTATGCATTCCTTGTGAATACATAGTATCCATCAACAAGCTCGCCTTGCGTGAAATTGCTTGAAAGATAACTGGTGATAACAGCGGTTTCCACAACCGCCTGTGGCACATAAACCGTCGCAGCAATTTGAAGGATGCATCCACAAGAACTTTGCGATTTCACACTTGTATAAATATACACATTTATTGTAACCGTTTCAAGTCCACTGCAACCATCAAAAGCTTGCCCACCTATACTTGTCACGCTATCTGGAATTTCTATACTTGTTAAACTACTGCAACCATAGAAAGCAGAATTACCTATACTTGTCACACTGTTTGGAATTGCTATACTTGTGAGTCCACTGCAACCAGAGAAAGCACTTTCACCTATACTTGTCACACTTCCATCTGTTGGCATTACTGAATTTTTGCAACCTACAATAAGCGTTCCACTTGCCGTTTCTATTAAGCAATTCCCATCACTATGATATACTGTATTTCCTTCTTCTACTATTATTGCTTCAAGTTCACTACAACTAGAGAAAGCACCACTGCCTATACTTGTCACACTATCTGGGATTTCTATACTCTCTAAACTACTGCAACTAGAGAAAGCATAATCTCCTATACTTGTCACTCCTTCTGGGATAGTTATACTTGCTAAACTACTGCAACCCCAGAAAGCAGAATTACCTATACTTGTCACGCTTGATGGAATTGTTATATTTGTTAAACTAGTGCAACCATTGAAAGCACCATCACCTATACTTGTCACACTAAATTCATAAGGTAAACGGGAAGTTCTATATATTGCTGATGAGATTGTTACTTCTGTTGCACTTGTAACGCAGCCTGACACACTTGCCGTGCCTGATGAAGTGGTATAACGATATGTCAAATTACTATTTGCTGTTTCAAATATTGCATAATAGGTTGTTGGTGATTCTTCGGTGAAGGTGATGTTATAGTCTAGAAGGGTTGATACAAGTTCCCCATCTACGCTTCCTGCTCTCCAACCTAAGAAGTCGGCGTCAACACCTACGAAATCCGCTGAGATTGTTACTTCGTCGCCATACTCAGCAAATGCACCTTGTGCTTGTCCTAAGGTTTCGTTAGACGAAATTGCTGTAATATTTGGCTGAGCTTCGTCTATTGTAATCACTATCCCATCTAAAACAATAGGATTGTCTGCGTCTACATTTGGTGCTATGATTGTTAAAGTCAGTGTGCCGTCTATTGGAGTTGAAGGGTC
>ERZ1090861.1415-NODE-1415-length-12217-cov-26.111001_pt1 | contig 12217 bp, 12 predicted proteins | sample MGYA00478482_ERZ1090861 | MGnify/ENA primary metagenome ERZ1090861 (study PRJEB33644, sample SAMEA5815744) | chicken gut metagenome | biome: Chicken; feature: Gastrointestinal Tract; material: Caecum | place: Ireland | collected 2019-01-01 | study: A study of... | reverse complement strand
CACTTAGTCTCATATAGTAAACTATGTCAAATTTAAGTTTTATAGACATAAAATTATATATTTTTTTAAAATAATACCTATTTTGCTATTTTATAATAAATTTGAAATAAAAAAACTCTCCACATGTAATTTTGAATGCAAATTGTTATCATCACACTTTATGCGACATTTTTTGTAAAAAGACTATTTTTGTTTGAAAGGCAAGAAAAATGTGCTAAAATAAATATAAGGAGAATTTATTATGAAATGCATTTATTGCGGAAGCGAAGATAACAAAGTTTTAGACTCAAGAAATGGAGATGAAAATATAAGACGTAGACGTGAATGTCTAAATTGCGGAAGAAGATTCACAACTTATGAATATGTTGAAAAAATACCTTTTTCAGTTGTTAAGCGTGATGGCTCAAGACAATCTTATGACGCGGGCAAACTTAAAACTAGCATCACTCTTGCATGTGCTAAACGCCCTGTAAGCGAAGAACAGATTGATGCCATCGTCAGTGACATAGAAAAGAATATACAAAATAAAATGATGCAAGAAATAAAATCAAGTTCGCTTGGTGAAGTTGTGCTTTCAATGCTTAAAAATTTAGACATTGTTGCAACAATTCGCTATGCTTCCGTTTTTAAAAACTTTCAAACCGCTGACGATTTTAAAAATTTTATAAATAGTTTATAATAATCTTTATTAAATAAAAACTTAAGAATATTTCTTTGATAAAATTAATTAAAAATAAGGATTGATTTATTATGGAAGGAAAAAGAAAACGTGCAAGAGCAATAATTATTCATGAAGGAAAGATTGTTTCAATGTATCGCGAAAATCAAGGCAGAGTATATTATACTTTCCCCGGCGGTGGAATGGAAGAAGGAGAAAGCGAAGAAGAATGCGTCAAGAGAGAAGTGTTTGAAGAGTTTGGGCTTACTGTAGAGCCAATTAAAAAAGTGTATACTTACGAAAACAAGATTAGTATTGAGCATTTCTACATTGCTAAGTGGCTCTCTGGCAAGTTCGGCTCTGGTCAAGGCGAAGAGTTTCAAGAAAACAGAAATAAAGGGATATATATTCCAAAGATGATTGAAATTGCTGATATTCCAAATCTTCCGCTTATGCCACCTGAAGTTGCATCTGCTTTTTATAATGACTATATAAAAAACGGAGAAAATTTACGTAGTGACGTAAAATTTATTTATGGCGAAATAAAATAATTAAATAAAAATAAATTAAAAAATAAATATAAATTAACTTAATCAAAAAATAAGGCAAAATAAATTAAAAATAATTTAATAAAATTAAAAATCACTTTATCAAATTTATGATAAAGTGATTTTTTAATATAAGGGAGTTTTATCTTTGCATTTTTTAATATAAAGGTTGTTGTTTATTTTTAATGCTAAAAATCATCTATTTATTTTTATCATTATTTTGTGACAAAACATAAGGATTGGTTGGAACGCCCTGTGCTGGAAGTTCCACAAGAATTGTATCTTCACCAATTCTGACAACACAGCCGTAAGGAATAAAAAGTTGATTTGAATTTTTAAATAAGTTCCACCCTGTTTTCTCACCTGGCACAACAAAACCTAGCACCCTTGCTGAGCCCAAATCAAATACCATATCTATAATATGCCCAAGACGTCTGCCGTCGAGAACATTGACTATTTCTTTACATCTTAATTCAATAAATGTTGTTTCCACAAGATAAGACTATGCGAGCCATCTACAAAAAATGACAAAAAACATTTAAAAGCAAAAAATAACTTTAGATATTTTATTTTTTCAATATTAAATATAAATAAAACGGCTTACGCACAGAACAAAAAATCCACAGGTGGTTTTTCATAAATCAAGGAAAAGCTTCAGCAAAAAATGTTCTTAACGCACGCTAGACTGTCTGGAGAAACACAACAAAAAAAGATGCCGAGAAGTTCGACATCCTGTTATTTATAACTTTTTACTCTACAACGATTGAAACAATCTTCTTAGCGTTGCTTTGTCCAAACTTTACAACACCATCACAAAGTGCATAAAGTGTGTAATCTTTACCCATACCAACATTTGCGCCTGGATAAATCTTTGTTCCTCTTTGTCTTACTATAATAGAGCCAGCAGTAACAGCTTCACCTGAGTATGCTTTAACACCTAGACGTTTGCTTTGAGAGTCACGACCATTCTTAGTGCTACCACCACCCTTCTTATGAGCAAAAAGTTGAGCATTAAACTTAAACATTTTTTACCTCCAATTTTGCATATTTTTTTTCATCTATGATTATTGCTTTGAAAGATTTTAAACAAGTGTCAAACAGAAATTGAATTTTTGTTTCAAGAGCATCCTTTTCACTTACCATAAGTTTTAAATAACCGTCTTGAATGACTTTGAAAGCATTCAGTTTCAGCTCTTCCACCCCAACGACAGCAAGTTGAGCCACCGTTGAAATTTGACAGCAGAGCAAATCTTCGCCGTAGTCAGCCTTTCCGGTATGACCGCTCACTTCAAAACCAATAATCAGCTTATTCTTTTTAAAGAATGTTATATTTGTCATTTTTTACCTATTTTTTAATTGACAATATTTTTAATTGAGTGAATGGTTGTCTGTGACCTTGCTTCTTTCTTTCGTTTTTCTTTGGCTTATATTTTAAAACAACGATTTTATCGCCCTTACCATGAGCAACAACTTCAGCTTCGCATACAGCACCTTTAACGAAAGGATTGCCAGCAACTACAGTGCCATTATCGCTTACAAGCAATACGTCAAGCTTAACTTTGTCACCAACTGCATTGTTTAACTTTTCAACGCTGATAACATCATTTTCGCTTACTTTATACTGCTTACCACCGCTTTGAACTACTGCAAACATATTTTACCTCCTCTAACCAATCTCGTTGCTATCTGTCAGGTGCTTAAAACAAGTTTAAGACTTAATTACCCTATGCATACGGATACGCTTAATAATATACCATATCTAAATTAATTTGTCAAGCAAAAATCATAATAAACAAAAATCAAAGTTGAATTACCGCCCTATCTTATTAGTAGCTAAAAATAAAAAGCAAGGCATTGCCCTGCTAATTATTTATTATTCTTTGTTTTTGTCATTCTTGTTGTCGACTTTGTAACCCTTTTCTTTCTTATCAAGTTTAACTTTTGATACAACGAAGTAGATTACAACACCAGCAAGGACTGCAACTGAAAGACCAATTAGAACTCCGCCAAGAACTTCTTGAACTGATACAGGAGTTGATTCATCAGCTGAAACTGTGAATGAAACTGACCTAGATGTTCTGTTGTTTGCTTCGTCTCTGACAGTGACAGTTAAAGTATAGTCACCGGCTTCTTCAAGTGTGTGCTCGTATGATATAACTTCCCCATCACCTTGATCTTCAAGTGTCCACGTTGTGTCTGTGTCAGTGTTTGTTAAAGTTACTTGCATATGACTTAAAAGATAATCAGTGTCAGTTGTTACATTATCAGACACTTGAAGTCCTGCCATGTTAAGAACAAGAGTGTCACCCAAGTTGTAAGTGTCGTTTATGAAATTATCTTCAAAGTTAATTTCAGGATTAGTTACGTCACCATTTGCTATCGTGTATTCAAGTGTGCTTGGGTCACCAACATTTTGTCCTAGATAGTCTTGACCTTGAATTGAATATCTTATTGTATATTGTCCATTTCTTATAAGTCTAAGATAGATTGTATCTCCGTCAACTCTGAAGTTTGTTGAACTGCTTTCAATAGCATTTTCCCATTCTTCAAGGCTTATTGTTGCGAGAGTGACTGTTGAAGAGCCTGATGTGCATGTGATTTGAACATAAGAATCTTCTTGGTCAACTGTTCCATTGCCTTGAACTACAACTTGAGGCTTAACAATAGGAAGCTCTACAATATCTGCATCGTCTTCTGGAATTGTTGGATATTGTGTTTTTTCATAGACATCGTCATCAATAGAAACGCTGAGAACAATGTCACTAACAGTGATTGTTTGTGTGTCACTTGTGAGAACAAATGTGTCAACTGCATAAGAACTCAAGAGTGCTTCAATGCTGTCATACTCGCCAAGTTCAGTTAAAGTATCTCCATTGCCATAGATATCTGTGTTCAATGTTACTGCAAAGCCATCTTCACCTTCTTCAAAGAGAACATAGTATGATTGACCTGAAGAAGTTGCTTGTTTGTATTTAAGTCTGCCTGCGTCATCAAGATATACGCCTGCATTTTCGTCAGTTGCACCGCCAGAAAGTAGCTCATCAACTCTATATCTCATTAAGAATACTTGATATTGAAGTCTATAAGTGCCTGCTGAATTTGCTGTGAAGTAGTATTGGTCAAGCTCATAGTCATTATGGCTTGCTGAAACCATTGTTGTTGTGTAGTAAGTTGAAGTGTATGAGTCATCACCTTCTTCAAGACCGATATAGCCAAAACTTTCAGATTCTGAAACTGAAACTGTTGGTGGGTCAAGATAAAGTGGAGTTGCAACGGCAGCTTCAACTGGCTCTGTTGTGATATTTGATATCTCTGGGTCTTCAACAACACCTGTGCCGCCGACATAATAAGTGAAATATAGTGAAACTGTGTGATTAGCGGAATCTTGAACGGTTACAACAACTTGATATGTGCCTTCTGTTGAAGCATTGAATATTCCGGCGTCAACTGTGAACATTCCCCTATATGAATCAACGCGAGTTTGCATATTTGAACTTTGCATTGCTCTCTTAGTGCCATCTGTTGAAACCTTATAAACAGTAACCTTAGCATGCATATATTCAGGGTTTGCATCACTAAATCTGATTATTGGAAGAGAGATTGTCTGTGGTGCATCATAATTTTGATTTTCGCGTATAAGATCTGGGGCATTTGTGATTGATTGAAGAGTTGGTATATCATTATCTACTGCAGTTGAAATAGATATAACTCTGTTATAAAAGCCAATGTTGCCATAGTCGTCAATAGCATAAGCCAATATTTCAACACTTACAGCACCTTCTGGAGCGTCTGCAAGGTTGATTGAATATGAACTTGCAGTTGTATCGTAGAACCAACCTGTTGATGTAACATAACCTGTTGCTTCATCTCTGCTTGTTACATACCACTTATTTGCATCTTTTTGGTTATAGCTTGCGCTTGTTGGTATAACATATCTAAGCGTCTTTGTTGTGTCGCTGTTTGTGACTACACTGCCATCACTATCAAGGAATCTATAAGCTGTTACAGTTTCAATTCTTGAGTCAACTGTGTCAGAGGCACTTGCAACTGAGAACTCTATTGTCTCGTTTGGCAAATATGAAGATTGCAGGTCAGTTGAGAATGTAAGAGATGGAACTGATGCATCTGAAACGTCGTCAGATAGCCTTACAGTATAGTTCAAAGCTCTCTCAGTGTTGTTATTCATATTGTCGTCTGCATAATAGTAGAATGTGTAGTTTTGAGCAGAGAAATAATAGCTTCTTCCACTTGATGTTGAAGGTTTTACATAGGCAAAGCCTGCTGCCATCATTGCGTCAATAGCATCTGCATCATTTTCTGCAGGTTCTCCATCCACGATTGTCGCACCTGTTGGGTCTTGGTTCCAAGTTGTTGTTACAATCAAATAGTTGTGATTGATAAGCCAAGTTCTAATATCAGAGGCAACTGATGGTGAAAGGTCGTTTTCGTCATCATCGTCTGCCTTATTATCTAAAATCATTTGTCTATAGATATCATAGTTATCTTGAACGATTTGAAGATAGATGTTATCCATAGTATTTGACGAGCCAGATGCTTCAGGAGCAAATATTAAGTTGTAGGCATTATATTTTGCTTCAGTTATATTAAATCTAACAACGCTGCTTGCGTCTCTGATTTCTCTTCTTAATGTGATTTCATCGTCACTGACCATATTATCTTTGCCAGCGATTGCATACATAACGATATTTCTTGTGTATGTTTGAGTTTTAAGCTTGTAACTTACGTCAAGGTAGTTTCCATCTTCGTCAACCCTATCTGCTTCAGCCATAGCTGCATCGTAGAGATATACATTTGCTTGCTGAGTGTCTCTAACATTTGTGATATAGAAGTTTGTGTTTGAAGTGTCGGCAGTATGTCCATAGAAGTCAGTTACTGTGTAAGTGATTCTATAAGAACCTTCTTCAATAGCTTTGAAAGTGAAATCTTCTGTGATTACGTCACTTGTTACGTCAAGGGTATATCTGCCATTGTCGTCCATCTTCATAACTTGAACTTGATAGTATACTTCAACTTCTTCATTTGCTGGAGAGTTTGTAGACCTTGTTGTTGCGGTTACTGATGGAAGAGTTACTTCAACGCCAACAACTGCACTATCTGGGACAGAAGTTGACCAAGATGTTGAAAGGCTATAGCCTTCGTCTCCTTCATTTTCTTCGCTTGTGTTATAGTAATAGCCATCTTCAACTGTGAAAGTATTGCTTGTTGAAGCAATGAAAGTTGTGTTGCCGTTTGAGCGAACTTGATAGAATGAGTATGTGATTTTAAATTCAGTGCCAGCTTCTGCTTTTTCTATAAGCTCAGCACCGTCGATATAGAACTCGCCTGTGTCAGCGTTTTGTTGAAGTTTAATTTCGTCATTGCCGCTTGTAAGGCTGATATAAACAAAGCAGTTCTTATTCTCAGTGTCACCTTCGCCTGTTGGGTAGCTGTTTCTGTCGATTGTGTAGTATGCAGAATCTGCTGACGAAAGAATTGCATCCCCGTCTTCATCATTTACTGTTGGAAGTGGAATAACGATATCATTATCTTCCATGTTTGCAGCAAGTTTCTTGTCATACACTGAAGGAATGATATTAGGGTCATTTTCTTTAAATTCAAATGTAGCTTCGCTTGCCTCGCAAACAACTTCATAGTCATAAGAATATTCAACGTCGCTATCTACAACGGTATAGCGAATTACATAGGTGCCAATCATGCTTGCTTCAAATGATATATTTGTAAAGCTTGTCTCGCCCTCAATAGTTCTTATAACGTCGTTTGTGCCCTTATATATAACTTCAACTTTAGAAGTTGTTATATTGCCTGATACAGTCGTTCCTATAATGTGTGGTGTTGCACCAGAGAAATATTCACCTTGTGGAATTGTGAAGTCATCGCCTTTTGTTACTGTTGAAGAGCCATTTTGAATGCCTTCTTCACCATTGATTTCAATTCTATGCGTATTTGCTTCTGTTTCGCTTGTGCCAGACCAACTTTCTGCGAGTGACCTTACTGCATTTACTGGGAAGAATGCACTGCACAAAACAAGAGCAAAACCAAGTGCTGCTCCTTTAAAAAGACCTTTAAATTTTGAATTAGATTTAGCCATAGTAACCTCTCATATTATTTTATAAATTTAGTAACACCCTATTTTAAACTATTTTTTATATTAAGTCAACAAAAATAGGCATTTAGAATAAATTTTTTATACATATTGTCATATAAACCTTTTAAAACATGGGCTAGAGAACCACTTGGTCATATGAACATTTTAGCACCCTATTGCAGAGCAAAGAAACACTTTTCATAGTCACTTTTATCCTTTTATTTTTACATTGTTATTGTGTGATAAGGGCTAAAGTTTATGCTGTCTAAAAAACACTTGTTTTGTCGAAGAAAAAATTTGTTTTTTATGCACATTTTTTGACTCTTTTTAGTAGTATGATAATGTGAAAGGAAAATCTTTCAAAATACATAAGAACTTTTTAGGAGGAACAAATGAACTTTTTTAATAACTCATCTTGCGGTGGGGGCTTTGGTAACAACTGCGGCTGTGGTTGCGATTGCTGCTCACTCTTGATATGGATTATACTTTTACAATGCCTTTGCGGAAATGGTAATGGCTGCGGAATGGACTGCTGCACACTTATTATACTTTTACTTCTTTGTGGTTGCTGCGGCGGCAATGGCTCTTGCAAATAAATAAAAATTAAACTATAATCATTTAACCCTATATTCCTTAAATCACCATACTACATAAATCAGAGAAGAGACCTTCTCTGATTTTTTTATTTAAGTTTAGTTTCTTCATATTTAGTTCTACTTAAATTATAGCATAAAAGCTAGGGGACTCGGATATTTAGCTGGCTTGCAAGTTTCGCAAGCCAGAAGAAAACGCAAGTTTTCTAAAAAGTTTTGCATAAGCAAAACTTTTTCTAAATATCCGAGCCCTTTACTTTTATGCTATTTAAGATTAAATTTTTCAATCTTTTTCGTTAAGCAAAATTAAAATAACTATTTTTGAAAAAACTCTTTACTTTTTGACTTTTTTAATTTACAATTATATTAGCGTAAGTTTCGGAGGAAATATGAAATTTGATAAAGATTGTGAAATAATATGGCATGACAGAAAACGTCACTTTGGCTTGCCTATATCATTTACTCGCTATTATATAGTAAAAAAGGAAGGCGAATGGGTCAAAAGCTTTAGACATAAGGGTTTCTTTAGCTCTATTATAGACGAAGTGAATATATATAGATGCTATGACGTCACCCTATTTCAGTCACTTGGAGATAAAATATTTAAAACAGGAACACTTGAAGTTTCTGCCAATGATGAAAGCTCTCCAACATTCCATCTGCGTCACATTGCAAATCCTTACAAGGTGAGAGACCTTCTTTCAAGTTTAATTGAAATTGAAAGAAAGAAAAGACATATTGGAATTACAGAATTTCAATAAGATTAAGTTTAAACAAATTAAATTAAGCATGCTCCCCTGCTGATTTAAAAATACAAAGGAGACTACCATGAAATTTGATAAAAGCTGCGAAGTTATATGGCATGACAGAAAACGTCACTTTGGACTGCCTATTTCATTTTATAGATACTACATTGTTAAAAAAGATGGCGAATGGGTTAAGTTCTTCAGACATAAGGGCTTTTTAAGTGCAATTATTGACGATATCAACGTATATAGATGCTATGATGTCACCCTATTCGTTTCTTTTGCCGATAAAATATTTAGAACAGGCACTATTGAGATAGCAAGCAACGACGCCCATGCTCCAATCTTCCATATGCGTCACATCAAAAATCCTTACAAAGTTCGTGACCTTATTTCAAATCTAATTGAAATTGAGCGAAAGAAAAAGCACGTTGGTATCACAGAATTTCAAGTTCCAGACGCTTAAGCTTATGTTGGAATTGCTTTGTTTTTCCAATTTTTTCACATATTTTTTGTATCTCTATTGATTATAAGAGAAAATTTTCAAAAAAAAATTGTTGAATTTAAAAAAATCTATCATTTTATGATAGATTTTTTATTATCTTAAATGTTTTAAATATTCATTGAAATAGTCTGGCAGCGGAATTTCAAACGTCATTTCTTCCTTTGTTCGTGGATGAACAAAACCAAGTTTGTAGGAGTGCAAAAGTTGACCTTTAAGTTTCTTATCCGCATGGCCGTAGACGTCATCGCCAACTATTGGATGATTTATCATTTTACAGTGCACACGTATTTGGTGAGTTCTTCCCGTTTCAAGAGAAAATTCTACTAATGTCATTTTTGAGATAGGATACTCTTTTATAACCTTATAGTTTGTTATCGCAAGCTTTCCTTTGTCTGATGCTGCCATTTTTTTGCGGTCTGACTTGCTACGTTCTATCATTGTCTCTATCTTGCCGCTCTGCTCTTTGAATAAGCCTTCGCAAAGAGCAATATAACAGCGGTGACAAGTTTTGTCTTTAATTTGCTTTGCAAGGCGGACATGTGCCATGTCATTCTTGGCTACCACCATAAGCCCTGAAGTATTTTTGTCGAGCCTATGAACAATTCCCGGTCTTAGCACTCCATTTATTCCACTTAAATCTTTTATGCGGTATAGAAGTCCATTGACAAGAGTGCCGTCTTTAGTTGAAGCACATGGGTGAACCACAAGTCCCTGCGGTTTATCGACCACAAGCAAATCACTATCTTGATAAACTATTTCAAATTCAATATCTTCTGGCTTCACAGTCAGCGGCTTTGCATCTTGATAATCGAACGAAACCACATCACCTATTCTTAATTTTTCGCCAGCTTTTACTACCTTGCCATTTAAAAGTATCTCACCATTGTCAATCAGCGTTTTAATGTGCGAGCGAGTATAGTCCTTAAAATGCTCATTGAAAACTACGTCTAGACGCTTGAGTTTTTCATCTTCGCTGACTATAAAACTACCCTTCATTCTTGTCACCTGAATTTAAATTGTCGGCATTTTTATCATTATTTTCAATTTTTTCGTCATTTTTTTGCGAATTTTTGTTGTTTTCAGCTAAATTTTCTTGAACTTCACTTGAATTATCAGTGCCATCTTTTATATGAGAAATTTCTTTATCTAGTTTTTCAACTTCGCTCATGTCCTTAAATTTCTCTATCTGCACAGTGATTGTTTGCATCTTTTTGTCTTCTTTAGAATAGATAAAGATAAAATATATAACCATAATGATTATACCAACAGTGAGTGCAATGTCTGCAACATTAAAAACAGGGAAATCCATAAATTGAAAGTTTATAAAATCACGAACATAGCCAAAAGCAATGCGGTCAACTAAATTGCCAATGCAACCACCCGCTATAAGCCCAACACTGACAGCAAGAGTGATTGATGAGTTGTTTTTAAGTCTTTTAAGTCTTATCGCATAGAACCATAGATAAATTGCAAGTATGATGATTGACACAATTATAAGAAAAACTGGTCTGCCCGCAAGCATACCCCATGCAGCACCCGTGTTTTGAATATAGACAAAATTGATAAAGCCTGGAATGACGTCCATGCTGTCGCCAACATGTGGCAAAGCCTGTGTGATGAAATGCTTACTTAAAATGTCAAATATAAGAATAAATGCAAAAATACCACAGACAAGAGAAATAGACAAAATAAATCTTTTATTCTTCAATTTCCATTCCCTCCGGTAATATTAAATATAATTTCCCAGCATTTAATGTGATAAACTTTGCGTTAGCACCTTGACAAAAGCCTTTAAGAAAGTCAACTATACGAAGTGCAAGCTCATTTTCACAATTTTCTGTTGAAATAATGATTGCCTTGTTTTGCTTTACAAATTCAACAAAATCTTTTATCTGCTCAAAACTTTCAGGATAATAAACAGGAACGCCATCAATATCGTCCACTCTGTTACCCTTTTTAGAGTTCAATTTATATGACGCCTTAGTTTTAGGCTTTACCTTTTTAGTTTTGCTTTCACTTTCAAAGCCAAGCGCTTTAAAAATACCACCCATAAAACTCATAATAAAAAATTCCTTTTTACGTTTTAGTTATTATAACATAAAAAGGAATAATTTGAAAAGAAAAATTTAATATGAAAATACTATTTCACAATCACTTGCCAAAATATAATTTAAAACTCTCCCATCATCAGTTAAATAAAAATTTTCATTAGGATTTAAACTTTTCCAAACGCCTTCATTAGGCATTATTATTGCATCCGCCGCAACATATGCATAATTATCATTTAAATAAATTGCACACCTACCAGAAACCTCAGGGGCATATAATTCAACTTCATTAAGACCATTATAACTTATAGAATTAAAACTTGTAAAAGACGTTATACTCATAGAAAGCACGCTACCATTTAACGTAATACTACCACCTAAATCAAGCATTATCTCTTCTCCACCATCAATTTTAACATAAAGTGGAACCACCGCAGAACTATTTACAACTGATATATTTACTGTGTAGCCCGTTTGTTCTGCTATATCTATAACAATGTTGTCAAGGTTTATTGTGGTTGAGCTTGTGACCTGAGCACTAATGTATATTGTGCCGGAGATGCCATCATAGGTTGCAACTTGGTCAAGTGGAACGCTATCTCCTGCTATTGTTCCACTGACTGTTAAGGTTGCATTTGACAAGTTTGACTGACTGCTTGCGTTATATGTGGTTTCGGTCGTGTTGATAACGTCAATTTCAATGGATATTGTTCCGCTATCTGAACTTATAGTGCCAAAATCAAGCTCAAAACTTTCCCCTGCAAAACCCGATAAAAAGTTATCAATGGTCTCGCCCACCGTTAAGCCATCCGATAGCCTTATATCTTTGATATACAAAGTTGAATCATCTATATTAAATTCAACATTCCCTTTTAAATTTATTGTAAAACCACCAGTTGCGGCTAGCACGCCCACAAGTAGCATACTTAGCACCAAAACAAATGCTGACATCATTGAAATAAGTTTGATTTTTAATGACATAATTTTATCTCCTTCTTTTATTTTGTTTAATT
>ERZ1090861.1411-NODE-1411-length-12259-cov-13.675680_pt1 | contig 12259 bp, 10 predicted proteins | sample MGYA00478482_ERZ1090861 | MGnify/ENA primary metagenome ERZ1090861 (study PRJEB33644, sample SAMEA5815744) | chicken gut metagenome | biome: Chicken; feature: Gastrointestinal Tract; material: Caecum | place: Ireland | collected 2019-01-01 | study: A study of... | reverse complement strand
CCTACAACTAACAATGCAAGTACTAAACAGAATGCTGCGACTGATGAAACTAATTTTGCTTTTAACGACATAATTTTTTCCTCCTTTTAACTGTCCCTATTTTAACCCTTATTACAACAATAAGTCAAGTAATTTTCACTTATTTTTAAATTTTTTTTTATTTTTTTGAAAATTTTTTGTCTTTTTGACGAATTTGTTGTATTCACGTTGACCTGTCGTTGGTTGCCACGTTTTTTATGGGCTAAGGGAGCGATTTTCGCCTAATTTGAGACAAAATTTAACGTTTTCGACATTTTTCTTATGCTTTTTGCCTAAAATCTTGTAAAACCTCCGCCTACTTGAGTAAAACTCCCCCTTTTTATGTAATTTTTAAAGTTTTGACAGAAATTAAGTAGAGGTCGACTTATTTAGGCTTTTCGCCTGTAAAAAATGTTAAACATGAATTTTGTCACAGGTTCGGTCGTCTACCTAAGTTTATTTTTTACAGTTTTGTTTCAATTATACATTTGTGTAAGCATATTTTTTCAGAAAGTCCACTATTTCTCTATCGTTTTCGCTTTCGTAGTATTCTGCAAGCAGTCTTTTATATCCTTCCACCCCCTCTTCTGGTACAACCAGCCAAATGCTGGACGATTGTCCGCTCAGGTTAGTTTTAGGTTTTAACCATATCTCCGCTCTAACCAAACTTAGTTTGGATCAGTGTCCGATTAGGTTAACTTTAGATTTTACTATATTTCCGCTCTAACCAAACTTAGTTTGGATCAGTGTCCGATTAGGTTAACTTTAGATTTTACTATATTTCCGCTCTAACCAAACTTAGTTTGGATCAGTATTCCGATTATGTTGACTTTAGATTTTTACTATATTTCCGCTCTAACATATGTAAAAGGAAAGGTTGGCTTGAGCGAAAGGACGGCAAAACTTGCAGTGATTTTTGCTAAAAAATCACAATCTTGTTTTTGCAAGCAAAAACAAGATAAAATGCTTGTTGATTTTTCAACAAGCATTTGTAAGTTTTGCCCGACTCTTTCGCCAAGCAGTCTTAATATTAAGATATATTATATAACCTATATATACAATATACTTAACACCAAATAATATAGTGCATTTTCTTGGAGCATAGCACCGCTTTTTATATCATAGTCCACTTTTTCAAGCAGGGTATATATTTTTTTTAGTTGCATTCTCGAAAAGTTTTTTACTTGTTGACGTTGTTTGGAAATTGCAAATTCTTTAACACCGAGCAGAGAGGCGAGTTGTTTATCGCTCATATCAGAGGTTGAGATGAAAAACAATCTTCTAAAGTTGTTGGTTATAAGCCCGATAATCCCCTGTTCTTTTGCGAGTTTATCGACAATTTGAAGCACCTTGTCCCCGTCTCTGCGAGAGAGTGAGTCAGTCAGTTCATAGACAACAAATTCATTGTCTTTTTTGACCATACTTTCCACGAGTTTTTTAGTTATGAGTGGGTCATTAAGGTCGTAATAGGCGAGTTTATAAAGTTCGTTGTTTATCCTTGTAAGGTAGCCATTGCAGTAATCCCAGAGGGTGTCGAGTGCCTCAGCCGAGATTTGTTTGTTAAGTTTGCTAAGTTCATTTACCACAACAGCCGAGCCGAGTTTTTTATCAAATCTTCGGCAGTCAACGAAAGCCACTTTATCTTTGGCAAAATCGAATTTGTTAAGGTAGTCATAAATCACAATAACTGTCGAGGGCACTGTTTTCTTGAGATAATCAAGGAAGAGTTTTTTGTCATTTTCGCTGATTTTCGACACATTTTTTACGACAATGAGGCGGTATTGTCCAGCGAGAGGCAAAACCTCAGCACTATCCACAAATGCTTGCATAGAGAAGTTCTCATCATCGAACTTGACGAAGTCGAAGTCAGGTACGGCTATATTGCAGGCTTTTTTTATCATTGCAAAAGCCCTATCATATAGATAATAGTCCTCACCTTCCAAAAGATAACAATTTTCAAGTCCGTTTTTAAGCCTAGTTTTTAAAGTTTTCAATCTATGCTCCTTTTTGTGATTGTTCTGCCTAAAGAGAACAGCATATTCCCATCAGCAATAAAATTAAAGGTTGAGTGTGAATTTTTGACCGATGACACTGAGATAAAGTCATTGCCTACAATTCCATAATGCTCTCCCACAAAAGCAATATCGACATTCAGTGATGAGAGCAGGTTTGAATATGCCATAGCATTATTATAATCAAAATTCTCCTCACTTGCAACAAAAACACTCATATCATCAAAAGATATTAAAAGTCCTTGCACTTCATCCTCGCTTGATAGGTAGGAGAACGTGAAGTCGCCCGCCTCTACCTTTTGGCTAGGCTCTGCCACTATGATTTGGTCATTAAAATTTTCGCCTTCAGTTGTGACGAAGTAAGAAAAGCCGTAATCTTCAAGTTGGTCAACGTCATTCTCGTCAAGTTTATCAAAGGTGAGATAGAGGTCGAGTTTGTCAATATGGTAGTTATCCATTGCTCGTGAAAGCAGATAATTCTCACCCACTGCAACAGTCTGCCCGCTACTGCTTGTCAAAAGTATACTCTCCTGCCCATATGAATAGGTATAGACAATCGAAGAGCGATTATCCAAGGACATATCAAGCACACCTACCGAGCATAAGCACAGGGCTAGCAAGATAACAGATGCCATAATCTTCATAATCGGTTTTGCAATTACAAAGTTGCCGATGGTGTATATTGCCAAGAAAAACAGCACTTTTGTCGTCAAATGAAGAGGATAAAGTTTGACGAGCAGTGAAGTGTTTGTGAAAATGTATGCAATAAAGTAACAGGCGGTCAGTATCCAGTCGACAGGCGAAAGAAGTACACCCAAAAATGGCATAGCAAGTGCTAAAAAGGACATGAAAAATAGGTATGGATACATAAGACCGAATAGTGGTACGACAAATAGGTTTATTATAAATGACAAAAGGTTGACAGTCGAGCCAAAAGATGCAAGAAATGGCAATATTGCAATCTGTGCGGAAAGTGATGCCGAGATATACGTGGCGACCTTGTTCCCGCTAAACTTAGTCAAAACTTTCATAAAAATAGGGCTTAAGAACACCATGCCACAGACACAGCCAACCGACATTAAAAAGCCAACATCGAATGCGGACAGCGGGTTTAAAAACAAAATGATGAAGCCAGACAATCCTAACGAGTTTAGTAAATCATATCTTTTGCCAAATATCTTCCCGCTCATGAAGACTATGCCCATTATACTTGCTCGCACAACAGATGGTGCGAACCCACAAAAGTAGGCATACAGGACGATAATGATAGAGGTCACAATAAAACTTGCAAGACGACCCATCCGAGTGTGACTGAATGCTGTGTAAAGAATGGCGATCAAGAAACTCACATTAAAGCCACTCACTGCAATGATATGTATAATACCTGAATTACGATATGCCTCATTGACCTCAAAACTTATCCCCGACTGGTCGCCAAACAGCACGGCATAGGCAATTGATGCATTGTCCTCGCTCATGTTGGCATAGATAATTTCCTTTATACTCTGCCTCACCGTCTCGTCAAACTTTTTATAACCGCTCACAATAATCATATCATCGGCATCTGCCTCCAAGGTATAACCAACATTGAGGCGGTAGTTAGTCGAATTTAATGAGCCAAGCACAAAAAGTGACTGCGGTGTCACCTCACTTTCAAAGGTTAAAATATCACCAACCTCAATACCCTGTTCGCCCTTTGAAATGTTTGCCCTGATATTCTTCGTCCGCTCACCATTTATGCTGACGTCATCAAGCACAACAACATAGGAATATTGTGTCTCTTCAAAATTGTCAGTCACTCTCCCGACAATTGACACTTCACCCTCATATGCTTTGACAGAGTAGGTCAGCGAACCCAAGAAGAAAAAGCCGTTACCAATAAAGAAAAAGGCGAAAAGTAGTGTCATGATTTTATACTTCTTTTTGTAGATAAAGAATAGTCCAAAACCAAAAAGTATAGCAATAACTACAAGAAAGGTCTCAGTGTCACCCGAGTAAAGCCCTCTTGCGACAGATATGCCAAACAAAAATGTCAAAAATGGATAAAATAAATAGCGAAAATGTATTGTAAACTTCTTGTTCTTCATCTGCCATATTTTAGCATTTTCGCATTTATTTGACAAGATTTTTGTTAAATTTAAATAATTTTTGCATATTTTTTGATTTTTTAACAATAAAACTTTTAAATTAATAAAAATTTTACTTAAAAAATATGATGAATATTTAGTTTGTCGCAAAAAAATGCACCCGCAAAGGAGTGCATTTGATAATAATACTTTTATTGCCCAAAAACTCTTCTTAAAAACAAACCACCAAAAACTCTTCTTAAAAACAAATTTTAATACTCATAACGTGTGTCATTATAGTCCACAAAGGCAATACCTGTGTAGAATTTGTAGTTTGTCTCCTTGTCTAGTACGTTTTTGATGACCTTGTATGTTATCTCAATGTAGTCACAACCATCATCGCCACCAAACATCTCAGGATTAAATCTACCAGAGATATAGGTCTTGCCACTTTCAAGTTCGTCAGTGTCGTACTCAGGATTTGTGCCGTACTCGACAACTTCGTAATATCTTCGCACGTCAGTCGTACCTACAAGTACAAGTGGGTTTTGTGATACCCATGGAAAAGTTGTATAATTCCCAACACTTCCAACGTCAGTTTTAAGTATGCCGTCACCTACGTCAACATTGAACTTACCGACATGGACCTGTCCTAAATCGTCAAACATCAATGCACTTGTGTGGTCTATTGGTGCAATCGTACCGTCTCCCACATGATCGTCACCACCTTCGCCCCAGTAGTCTTCATTATACGGACCATCATAAACTCTGACCTGTTTTGAATCAAGCACCTGTCTTTCTTTGGTCTGCGAGTTGTAGTAGTTTATATCAACAATAATATCAAGATATTTGCTGGTGTCATAGACATCTTCTTCAGTGCCATCAAGGTCGGCATCATATTTAAGTGCTATTGTCAGCCCGTCAAGATAAATCTCTTCGCTGAGCATAAGCACAACTGATTGATACTCAAGTGGCTGAAGTTGTGTAAGCCCGGTCGCCGTGCCTTCTGCTGGGAAGTTTGAATCGTCAGCAATCATAAACATATTGCCAGCATATTCCATAATCTCAGAGGCGAGAAAACGTTGGTCAATGGTCACCCCCTCACTTCCAATAGGTACATATTCACATACCCCTGCCATAATGTTTTCGACAGCGGTCTCATAGTCACGACCAAGTGTAAACCTAGAACTTCCACTGCCCGAAAAATCATATCTAAGAATATTGCTACTCTCATCCATATATACAGTCACATCGTTATAGATTGTAAAGGTGTCATCAGCATTCAATGCGACTTCGCCTATAATATTCTCAAGTATCCAATTTTGAATTTTCTCAATCTGCCTATCAACAAGCCCGACATATGCACCCAAAATTCTAAAAGATTCTTTTGCATCAGCAAGGGCATCGTCAACACTTGCATAGTCTCCTATTTGAACACTGTATGAGCCATCCTCAAGTGTGTCAATAGTGACTTCGTCAGGGTCATCATCAATTGCATAGCAGTAAATAGCATACTCTAAAGTCTTGACATAGTCAGAAAAATGCTCGTAGTCGGTCGCCTTGCCACTTTCATCCAATGTACTCGTAGTCAAATATAAATCCTCATAAGAATCTATAGAGAATATTGTTGAAGAATAATAATTATTAATATCTAATGTTGGCTCAATTGTTGCTCTAATATAATCTTTATCGTTTATAGAAATAAGATTGTCAGGGCTACTATAAACAAATGCTTTTAAATCATCCCTGCTTGTATTTGCCTCCATAGTCCAATTCCAAGCAACACTAGGGTCTGCACCAACAATATAAAATGGGCTTGTAAGTTCTGCCTCAGTCTCACTTCCATCGCTACCCACCACTACGGCATTTGTAACAGTACCCACCGTATCCACTTGATAGCGGATACTATCATAGAGATAGTTTATATTGTCTTCGTTAAAATTAGGGAGTCTTTCATTTATTATCGTTTCTGTATTACTCGTATGTAAACCATATATGTAGAACAACTCCTTCATAATTTGATAAGCATATTGCCCATAATAATCATTTTCAACTTCGCTAGTACCACCCGAGCCAATATTATAGTCATAATCATCAGGACGATAAAGGACCTTTGCACCATACATTTCAACTGCGACACTACTATTAAAATCGTCATCATCGAAATCTTCTCCGCCCTCATCACCCGACAGACCAATACAGCCTGTACTTATAAAAGCAAAGCATAGTATCATGCAAAATGCCAATATTTTATACCATAAACTACTCTTTTTTATCTTCATAACTTTATTTTACCCGATTTATCAATAAAAATCAACAATTTAACATACTTTAAACAAAAAAGAACGATTTTTATCGTTCTTCTTGTTGTTAAACATAATATTCTTCATCTTCACCATTTTCATTTGTTACTACAAATTTATAACTTACACTACCAGCAGTATTCTCAGGCAAATCTTGATTTTCAAGGATATTTGCTGAATAATTATTTTCATTGTTAACCTTAAACAAATATTCGCCTTTATTAAAATTTTCTATTAATGTAATATCGTTATTATTGCCTTGATTTTCTTTTATAGATGTAGTGTATTCTTCAAATCCATCATCTGAAATATTTAAAATTGTAATTGTCCTAGCCATTCCTTGCAATTCATTTGACACAAAACTCCCTTCATCTTTAATAATAGATATAGTATCATTTTCTATTCTATTAATTTTGCCTTCATTTGCAAGTTTAGTGTTTACCGCATCTCTAAGTTCACTTCTATCATCTTGAATAGATGGGTTATAACTAAAAACATATTCAGTAACATATCTTGCCCCAAAGAAATCATTTGTATCAAATGCATTATTTAATAATTCACTATTCGGATTAACTAAATTTTCAATACTAACATTCTCTTTTGGCTCAACATTTTCAATATAATATCCTTTGACATTATTAGATTGATTATAAAAGAAAAACATTCTTATTGTATCTATATTCCCTCGTCCGTCATCTACTATCTCCCACTTTGCATCTTCAACTTTATTTATATCATAACTACCACGAGTTGCCTTACTTACCATATTTTCGTAAAGGTAATCATTTAAAGTGTCAGATACAATGGCTTGATACTCTTCATTGCCATTTTTGAAAAGTTCGGCAACTGTTGTCGGAGCATCAGGGTCAGGCTCTGGTTCAGGTTCCGGCTCTGGCTCAGGCTCTGGTTCAGGTTCTGGATCCGGCTCTGGCTCAGGTTCTGGTTCAGGTTCTGGTTCAGGTTCTGGTTCCGGCTCTGGCTCTGGTTCTGGATCCGGCTCTGGCTCTGGTTCAGGTTCTGGATCCGGGTCTATGATTATTGGTGGTTTATCATTTGTGTTTTCATTGTCATTAAAACATCCAGCAAAAGCGAATGTTGAGCCGATAATCGCAACAATTCCCATCATTACGGCACCGACTTTTGCCAAAAATCTCATTCTATATGCTTTTTTGGTAGATTTTAATATATCTTTTTCATCTTTCATATTTCCATATCTCCCCTTATAGCAATATTATATCACACATAGAATAAAAATCAATACTTTTTTTAAATTTTTTAATTTTTTTACAAAAATTGCTTAAATTCCCTTGACTTTGCATTAAAAATGAGGTTTAAGTTTATCCTCATAAATGCTATATTCTTAAAAGTCAAATTTTACATTTTGCCAAGCGAATAAACTTTTATGATAAATATTATATACATAGATAAATAAATTTGTATCCTATATAAAATCTATATAAAAACTAAAAAAATCAGTTTGCTAAGGGCAAGAAAGCCCATACAACCGCCATCACTATGGCAGTTGTATGCAAAAGCATTTATGCTTTTGAAGTGCTTTTTAAAGCACGGCTTTCTTGCCCGCAAGCAAACTGACTTTTTCTATTCAATTACTTTTGCGAATCATCCTCTTCGTCTTGAGTGCCATCTTCACTATCTGGCTCTTCGCTACTGCCTGTCTCGTCTATATTCTCTTCATCTTTATTTGGCATAGTCACAATGCCAAGCACGACAAGCAGACCAGCGACAGCCATAATAAGCCCTTTGACCAAATCGTTATCCACAGAGAAGCCAAAGAGGTCACCAAGAGCATTTAATAGCACGACAACCGCTCCCGCAAGAGCCGTCCAAAAACTATAGGACTTAAAATTCTTTTTCATCTTCTCTCCTTTCCATAAGTTCGACCAGTCGTTCAACTTGCACTTTGACATCGCTTATCACTTGCAGGCTGTCAGCGAGAGCCTCAATAGTTTCGCGATAACTTTCTTCACGTTTTGCACTATCTTTAAGTTGATAGAAGAAAAGAAAGACAAACAGCATAGCGAACACCCCGTAACTTATGACACTTTTTAAAAGTTCTGACCAGAAATCCATTTAATATTCTCCTTCTTGTCTATTTTGAGGACTTCTTGGAAAATATTTTCTTCTTTTAAAAGGAAGTGCTTATTAATCAGTCGAATATGATTTTTATATACTATTTTCATTGTTTTTCGCTCACAAATAGGACGAAATTTGAAATAGTAGTCTCGCCACCAGAGGTTATCTTCACATTAAAAACATTGCCTACGATGTTAGTTCTAATCTTTTGTATATTTGCTTTGCCAGACACTTCAAACTTTTTGGACATTTTATCGCTAGAGATAGTCACGGTTATATCTCCGCTCGTCTTCACGGTAAAAGATTTGATACGTTTTTTCTTGCTATGATGCCCAAAATCTGTATCAGTGCTTTGCCATACCCCGCCTAAAGTACTGCCAAAAATTTTGCCATCCGTTGTAAGTTGACCAATATTGCCCTTATACTGACCGTTAAAGCAGGCGACAAGTTTAGATTTATATGGATTGTTTAAGGCAAGGACTTGGTTTATATCCACTCCTCGCACTATTTCAGTATAACCTGACTCTATATCATGGATAATCAAGGTATTATTTTTGTAACCACCGCTATAAGATTCGCATCCAACACTTTCGCCGTCACCGAAGTCACACCTGCAAGCAAGATAAATTTTCCCTTCATAGCAGGTGGCATAGGCATTTTCTTGCCTACAAGATGAAATCAAATCTTTACAGGCAATTTCGACCTCACTCACCGATGAGCCGTTGAAACATTTAAGGGCATACCGCTCCAAAAAATACACCCTGTCACCACTTTGTGCTATGGTGTTTGGATATATGTAACTATCAGAAAGGTACATATGATTTATTGAAAAATCTTCGTTTGAACCATAAATTGACAGTTGTGTAATGCCATAATCACGAAAAACGTAGATATAATCATCAAAAGATATTATTTTATTTAAAGTTCCACGTTCATCGGAAAAATCAAGCCGTTTGGTCTTTTCATCCGTCCAAGCGGTTATGTCAAGGTCTTCAGTGTAAACAAGTTGATTGTTGCCTGTGGCGGTTATGGCAAAAAGTTTACCATAATGGGCACAGCACGATTTGATGACAGGCACATTTTCAACCGTTTGACTGCCTACACTTGTCAATGTAAGCAAATCTTGCCCTTCGCCAAAGAATAAAAGCATATCCTCGTCTTCCACTCGGTAGTAAAGAGCATATGGGATATCTGTAAAATTGTTTGGGACTATAAATGTCGCCAGCCTTTGTCTGAAAATATTGTCGTAGCAGATATATCCCTCATCATTATAATAAAATAGGTAGTAGCAGTTGATATCATCTTGACTATCATACCATTTCATCTTCCAAATCGCTTTGACCTCATCGCCTCTTATGCTAATCAAACTTTCGTTGTCAAGGTCGGTGAAAGAGGTCGGCATTTTTATATCTTCAAACCCATATCCCGTCTTTAGATCGCCGTCCTCTGTCAAAAAATTATAGGTACGTTTGACACTCCCCGTCTTTTGCAGTTCATCACTTTCTGTCGATAGTGGACTGTTAAATAGCGAATATTCAAACTCCTCTTGTTTTGTCTTTTCTGTTTTAAGGGTACTACGATAAAACATTATAGCCATCTCCTTTTAGGAATATGAGTTTCACTCCTCTTTCTTGCCATAATAGAGAGAGTATTTTTAAAACGTTCCTCCCAAATATCAGCCTCATCAAAGAGAGTCTGCTGGAAGTAGTACTCTCTTGCAATGCCATAGGCATAAATTCTGTTTGGCAAGGTGGAATAAAACTCGCTATCTATGGCCAGTTCCGCAGGCTCCGCTTGGTAGATTATATCCACGGTGTTTGCAAATGCCATAAGGTAACTGTCGTATGCCTTAAACTTCACTTTTCGTCCAAGGCTATCTCTTACCGAAATGATATGGAGGACTTTGCTTGAAAGAGAAGAATATTCTACTTTAAAATTCGTAGTACTAACTCTCTGCCACTTTACAATAGGAACATATTCGCTTGCCACTTCATTGTTGACAAGGTTGAAACATTTGACAAGACTGTCGCAAATCTCCGACTGCTCTTCGTCAAGAACGGAGTTATTTTCAAGTGCTTGCCCAAGTGATTGGTTTTCTGTAAATTCGCAGGCAAGAATAATTATATCTTTTACTGACATATTGCCTCCCTTAGCAAGTTGACTTGCTGTTTTATTTGTTTTTTGTATAATTCTTCATTGCTTTTCTCTATTTCTTCGATTATTTTATCTCGCCGCTCACTTCGCGTTCTAAGTGCATAGGATAGTGTCCGCTCGTCAAGGCTATCAAAAGGCACAGTAAAACAATAACTACTCTTCTGCCCTTTAGAGTGAATTTCATATCTAAGATTATCAAGATTAAAAAGGACAATATAACTGTCATCAATCTCTTTCAAGCGGTCACAAATATAGTAGACATCACCTTTGATTTCAAGATAATTTTTCAAAATAACCTCCAAAATAGATAAAAAAGGCAAAAAATAACATTTTTTTGCCTTTTATCATAAATTTAAATGTTATTCACCCTCACTAGAGTTTACTGTTATATTGCTAGTGAATGGGTTTGTAACTGTTGCTTTGATGCCAGAAATCTTAGCCTGTCCGCATGGTTTGTCGCAGATAAGTTCGGCATATTTTACAAGGGTTGCACTGTAGGTTGGATAGCCTTGATTTTGTTTTAAAATTCGTCCATCCTCACCTTCAAGCCATTTCCAATCGCAAAGTTCGTGGATAGTGAAGTCGTTGGTATTTAATAGATACATTGTGTCATCATCCACAAATCTATCAGCAACAACTGGAATACCATTGTGAGTGATAGTCTTGTATCCGCCTTCAAGTTCGGTCACGTCAATATTGCGTCTGTATGCTCCAAGATATTCTTGATATGCTCGTCTTACCTGACTTGAGCAGGTGATAAAGTTGATTTTAGAGTCAACATTCATGTCAAGGAAGTCAACTGCTTGTTGAATTAAGATATCAGATATCTCTTGAGATGTTGAACTTGTATAAGGTGTGAGCCATGGATATTCGGTTTTGCTCACTCCGTAGATTGTATTTTGAGTTGAGTCGAATATTCTGCCAAGTCCAGATATTTCAAAATCTTTAGAGCCTTGAACATAAAATTTGTGACCACTAGAGATAGTCACAGATGCACTTGTCTCATAGGTAAATTTCTTGTTTACTCTGTCAACGTATGTGATTTTTAAAGGTGCAGTGTTGACCTTGCTTGAGCCGTTGTACACATCAATAAGCATACCCTCAATCAAGTTGTTGACCTTGTCACAAGTAACGGTTGTACCACTTTGAGATGATGCTGTCGCTAAAAGCCCAGTACCATCACCATATAACATTCTGCCAAGATTGAATGAACTTGCCTTTACAAGTCCCTCCATTTCATCTGAAAGTAGGTTTACAAAAGCACCAATATTGTTTGCAGATGCCCTGATTGCCTTGTCAGATATCTCGATTTTACCATAAAGGTTTTTAAGGTCGGCTACAAATTGCACATAACCATTCCCAGAAGAAGTAGGCAAAGCCCCCTCTTCACTTCCAGCACCGATACCGCCATTGATACCAAATGGTGCAAGTTTTCTAACTTCTTTACCCCAAACATCCTTGCTTGAGTGTTTAATTCTTGCCAAAAGTGGATTTGCATTTACGTTAAGTTGGTTTGCAACAACACCAAGATAGACATTTTTAAGTGCACTTTCGGCTGTCTGTAATGTTACCATTTTCATCTCCTTTTTTATTTTTAAAAGAATTTTAATAG
>ERZ1090861.1410-NODE-1410-length-12263-cov-10.153342_pt1 | contig 12263 bp, 13 predicted proteins | sample MGYA00478482_ERZ1090861 | MGnify/ENA primary metagenome ERZ1090861 (study PRJEB33644, sample SAMEA5815744) | chicken gut metagenome | biome: Chicken; feature: Gastrointestinal Tract; material: Caecum | place: Ireland | collected 2019-01-01 | study: A study of... | reverse complement strand
ATTATTACGCGGAACGGAGCTGAAATTTCCCGCAGCCGCTATCCGAAAACGATTTATTCTCACTTCGTATTCTGACATTTTCGGACTTTTTTCAATCGCATGCCGCAGATAAATTCAAATTTAAGGGGCGAAAAGAAAGTGTGGCGGGAAACGGAGAATGATGGTAAAATAAGACAAATGGCGCGCAGAGATCTGTTGAACCGGATGAGATTACACCGGGTGCAGAAAGGAGAACAAAAATATGGGAACTTACATGGAAATGCTCGCAAAACATGCAAAGAATGCATCACGAGAAGCGGCAAAGCTCGGTACAGATGAGAAAAACAGGGGACTGCTTGCTGTGGCAGATGAATTGGTGGCACAGCAGGAACTGATCCTGGAGGAAAATAAAAAAGATCTGGATGCTGCAAAGGAAAAGGGAATAAAGCAGTCTCTGATCGACAGGCTGGCGCTTTCGGAAAAGAGAATCGCCGATATGGCCGAGGGACTCCGTCAGATTGCGGCTCTGGAAGACCCGGTCGGAGAAGTGCTTTATATGAAGACGCGGCCAAATGGACTGCGGATCGGACAGAAAAGAGTACCGCTCGGAGTTGTGGGAATTATTTATGAATCCCGTCCGAATGTTACGGCAGATGCCTTCGGTCTTTGCTTTAAGACAGGAAACGCAGTTATTTTGCGGGGAGGAAGCGATGCAATTCATTCCAATCTGGCAATTGTCCGGGCAATTAAGTCAGGTCTGCGCAAAATGAAACTCAATCAGGATATGGTTTTGCTGGTTGAGGACACAAGCAGGGATGTTGTCAATGAGATGATGAAGATGCATGGCTGGATTGACGTACTGATTCCCAGAGGCGGGGCAGGACTGATTGCGAATGTGGTTCAGAACAGTACGGTTCCGGTAATTGAGACGGGTACGGGAAACTGCCATGTCTATGTAGATGAAGGGGCCGATCCGGTTATGGCGGCAGATATTGTGGAGAACGCAAAAACACAGCGGATGGGCGTATGCAATGCATGCGAATCTCTGGTAATTCATTCCAAAGCGGCGGAGGAGATTCTTCCGCGGATTGTCTCCAGGCTAAAAGGGCATAATGTAGAGATGCGCGGGGATGAAAAAGCACGGGCAATCAGTGAAGAGATTATCCCGGCTTCCGAGGAAGACTGGGGCACAGAGTATCTGGACGCTATTATCTCCATAAAAGTAGTGGATTCCATAGATGAAGCCATTGAGCATATTAATAAATATAATACCGGACACTCAGAATCTATTGTGACAAAAGATTATGCCCGTGCAATGAAGTTCCTCGATGAAATTGACGCGGCGGCGGTCTATGTAAATGCATCGACCAGGTTTACCGATGGGTTTGAATTCGGATTCGGAGCAGAGATCGGTATCAGTACGCAGAAACTTCATGCAAGAGGCCCCATGGGGCTTCAGGCTCTGACAACAACAAAGTATATCGGATTTGGCAGCGGTCAGATCCGGAAATAAGGCAAAAAAGGATACGGAAAAAACAGAGAAAAGGATACGCCGGAGCATGTACCGGAAGTGGCCGAGACAAAGAGTTTCGGACTTCGGGTGCTGTTTCCGGCGTTTGTCTGTGGTGATACGATGAAAACGTACACTATTATATACAGAAGAATTTAACGGAAAATACAGGAGTAATTGAATAATGCTTGCATATTATGCAAAAATGATGTATTATTATGCAAGTATTAACAAAGCGAACAGGGATGTACCCTTTACTTCCCTGCCAATGTGGTATATTATTAGGAATTGTAAGCGTCTGCGGACAGAAGCACTATAGATTCGTCTGCCGGCGCTGTACATATTTCACAGGAAAGGAAATTACTGAAATGATTAAAGTTGGAATCATCGGAGCTACAGGATATGCCGGCGCCGAGCTTGTGAGAATACTGACAGGGCATAAAAATGCGCAGATTGAATGGTATGGCTCCAGAAGTTATATAGATCAGAAATATGCAGATGTATACAGAAATATGTTCCAGATTGTGGATGACACATGTATGGACGACAATATGGAGGAGCTGGCGTCCCGGGTGGATGTGATTTTTACGGCTACACCCCAGGGACTGTGCGCGTCTCTTGTAAATGAAGGAACTCTGTCAAAGGCAAAGGTAATCGATCTCAGCGCGGACTTCCGGCTTAAAGATGTATCAGTCTACGAAGAGTGGTATAAGATTGAGCATAAAGCCCCCCAGTTTCTTGAGGAAGCAGTATACGGTCTGTGTGAAGTGAACAGAGAAGCGGTAAAGAAAGCCCGTCTGGTGGCGAATCCGGGATGTTATACAACCTGTTCGATTCTGACGGCCTATCCGCTGGCAAAAGAGGGGCTGATCGATATGGACAGTCTGATTATCGACGCAAAATCCGGAACCTCCGGAGCAGGACGGGGCGCCAAGCTTCCGAATCTCTTCTGCGAGGTTAATGAAAATATTAAGGCATATGGAGTAGCCACACACCGGCATACGCCTGAAATCGAAGAACAGCTGGGATATGCTGCCGGGAAGAAGGTTACGCTTAGTTTTACACCGCACCTTGTTCCCATGAACCGGGGAATTCTTGCCACAGAGTACGCCAGCCTGACCCGGAAAGTTACGACGGAAGAGATCAAAGCTGTATATGATAAATATTACGGGGATGAAAAATTTGTCCGTGTTCTTGAGCCGGGGGTATGCCCGGAAACAAAGTGGGTGGAAGGCAGCAATTACGTGGATATCGGTTTTAAAATTGATCCCAGAACAAACCGCATTATTATGATGGGCGCCATTGACAATCTGGTTAAAGGCGCGGCCGGACAGGCGGTGCAGAACATGAACCTGATGTTTGGCGAGCGGGAGAGCGAAGGTCTGGAACTGGTGCCGATGTTCCCGTAAGTTTTACCGGGAAGCAGTAATCCTTCGGATGCTGCTGATTTGACGGTATGAGAGTGTCCCGGGACGAAAAATGAATGGAGTACATATAGTTATGATACGTGTAATGACAATTGAGGACTACGATCAGGTGTACGCCCTCTGGAAAAAGATCAAAGGCTTTGGAATCCGCAGTATAGACGATTCCAGAGAGGGAGTGGAGCGGTTCCTGAAGCGGAATCCGTCCACCAGCGTAGTGGCCGAGGAAGACGGGAAAATTGTGGGAAGCATCCTCTGCGGCCATGACGGCAGACGGGGCTGTCTGTACCACGTCTGTGTGGATGAAGCGTACAGAAGACATGGAATCGGAAGAGCGATGGTTGTTTTTGCCATGAAAGCGCTGCAGAAAGAGGAAATCAACAAAGTATCTCTTATAGCTTTTACAAAAAATGACATTGGAAATGCTTTCTGGAATACCATCGGATGGACAGAGAGACTGGATCTGAATTATTATGACTTTACCCTGAATGAGGAAAATATTACGGCATTTAATGAACAGTAGAAAAGAAAAGGAGCGGAAAGACGATGAAGATAATTGACGGAGGCGTAACTGCCGCAAAAGGATTTGAGGCGGCGGCAGCGGCGGCAGGAATCAAATATCAGGACCGGACAGATATGGCCCTGATCTACAGTGAAAAACCATGTAAGGCAGCAGGAGCTTTTACGACGAATGTGGTAAAAGCCGCGCCGGTGAAATGGGACAGGGAGATCATAGAGAAAAAACTGCGGCCCCAGGCAGTTATAGTGAATTCGGGAATTGCAAATGCATGTACCGGTGAGGAAGGGATGGAATGCTGCAGAAAAACGGCGGAAACCGCGGCCCGGGAGCTGGATGTGGATGCGGAAAGTGTGCTGGTCGGCTCTACCGGCGTTATCGGAATGCAGATCCCCATGGACCGGATTGAAAAAGGAATTCATACACTTGCGGCAGAGAAAAAGGCAGACCGGGAAAGCGGCGCTGCGGCTGCAAAAGCCATTATGACAACCGATACCAGACCGAAGGAAGCGGCAGTTACTTTTGAAATCAATGGAAAGACAGTGACCATCGGCGGCATGGCGAAAGGCTCCGGCATGATTCATCCGAATATGTGCACCATGCTGTCATTTATTACAACGGATGCGAAAATATCCGGGAAGGCGCTGCGGAAAGCGCTGCGTGCAGATGTGGAGGATACCTACAACATGATATCCGTGGACGGAGATACGTCTACCAATGATACAGTGCTTCTGCTGGCAAACGGCATGGCCAGGAATGATAAGATCCGGTACGGTACGCCGGAGTATGAAATATTCTGCCAGGCCCTTCACTATATAAATGAGACACTGGCCAAAAAGATGGCAGGGGACGGCGAGGGAGCGACGGCTCTCTTTGAGGCGAAGATTACAGGAGCACAGACCAGGGAACAGGCAAAGGTACTGGCAAAGTCCATTGTCTGCTCTAATCTGACGAAGACGGCTATCGCCGGCCATGATGCAAACTGGGGCAGAATTCTCTGTGCGATGGGATATTCCGGAGCGGAGTTTGATCCGGAAAAAGTGACGCTGTTTTTTGAGAGCAGCGCGGGAAAGATTAAGATTATAGAAAATGGAGTCGCTGTAGAATACAGCGAGGAGAAGGCGACAGAGATTCTCTCTCAGCCCGAAGTAACAGTAACCGCAGATATCGGGGAAGGCCAGGCACAGGCGGCGGCCTGGGGCTGTGATCTGACTCATGAATATATTAATATTAACGCCGATTACCGGAGTTAAGGAGGACAGGAACGATGAATGAAAACATGCAGCAGTATCTGGATAAAGCGCAGGTTCTGATTGAGGCTCTGCCCTATATCCAGCGTTTTAACAGGAAGATTATTGTAGTGAAATACGGCGGCAGCGCCATGGTGGATGAAGAACTGAAAAAGCGGGTGATTGAGGACGTGACGCTGCTTAAGCTGGTAGGATTCAAACCGATTATTGTCCACGGAGGCGGTAAAGAGATCAGCAAATGGGTGGCAAAGACAGGAATGGAACCCAGATTTATCAATGGACTCCGCGTGACAGATGAAAGCACGATGGAGATCGCGGAAATGGTTCTTGGGCGGGTGAATAAAAGCCTGGTACAGCTTGTAGAGAGTCTGGGCGTACGGGCCATCGGCATCAGCGGAAAGGACGGCGGTCTTCTGCGGGTAGATAAAAAGTATTCTGAAGGACAGGATATCGGATATGTAGGTGAGATCAAGCATGTCAATGCGCCGATTCTCTTTGACCTGCTGGAGAAAGACTTCCTTCCGATTGTCTGCCCGGTAGGAATGGACGATGACTATAATACATACAACATCAATGCGGATGACGCGGCCTGTGCCATTGCGCGGGCAGTCCGGGCTGAGAAACTGGCTTTCCTGACAGATATTGAAGGCGTGTACAAAGATCCGGACGATCCTTCCACCCTGATCTCCGAGCTGTGGGTGGACGACGCGAAGAAACTGATGTCATCCGGAAATATTGGCGGCGGTATGCTGCCAAAGCTTCAGAACTGCATTGACGCCATCGCCCATGGCGTGTCCAGAGTGCATATTCTGGACGGCCGGATTCCCCACTGCCTCCTTCTGGAGATCTTTACAAACAAGGGAATCGGCACGGCAATATTGAACAGTAAAGAAAGCAGGTATTATTATGGTGAACAATAAAATTCAGTCGGCGGAAGAAAATCTTATTCGTGTATATAATCGTTTCCCCGTTGTGCTTGACCATGGGGAGGGCATGTATCTTTATGATACGGATGGAAAGGAGTATCTGGATTTTGCGGCGGGATTTGCCGTATGCGGTCTGGGATATGGCAATAAAGAGCTTGCCGGTGTTCTGAAGGATCAGATTGACCGGCTGTATCATACATCCAATCTCTATTACCATGAGAGCTGCGGAGAGGCTGCAAAAGAACTGAACCGTGTATGCGGTATGGACAAGGTGTTTTTTACAAACAGCGGCGGCGAAGCAATTGAGGGAGCCCTGAAAGCGGCCAGAAGATATGCATATACAAAGCAGACCGGCAGATATGAGTTTATTGCCATGGAGAATTCTTTTCACGGAAGGACATTCGGCGCTGTGTCTGTAACCGGACATAAGGCATACAGGGATCCCTTTGAGCCTGTGGTTCCGGGCGTGAAATTCGCAAAGTTCAATGATCTGGACAGCGTGAAAGCTCTTGTCAGTGACAAAACCTGTGCGATTATTCTGGAGCCTCTGCAGGGAGAAGGCGGTATAAATCTTGCTACGCAGGAATTTATGGAAGGAATCCGGAATATCTGTGACGAGAACGGTATTCTTATGATCTGTGATGAGGTTCAGTGCGGCATGGGAAGAACCGGAAGCATGTTTGCATGGCAGGGGTATGGAGTGAAGCCGGACATTCTGACCATGGCAAAGGCAATCGGAAACGGCATTCCGGTAGGTGCCTTCGCCCTGACAAAGGAAGTGGCAGAATATTCCCTGCAGCCCGGGGACCACGGCGCTACATACGGCGGCAATCCGCTGGCATGTACGGCGGTGAAAAAAGTGATTGAGATTTTCGAGCGGGAAGATATTGTGGGGCATGTAAATAAGGTGGCGCCCTATCTGACAAGGAAGCTGGATGAGCTTGTAGAAGAAATGGACTGCGTGACAGAGCGCAAAGGCAAAGGCCTGATGCAGGGAATTGTTGTTACAAAGCCATTGGCGGAGGTAAACAATAAAGCGGTTCAGGAAGGGCTTCTTGTCATCCAGGCTCATGGAAATGTGATCCGTTTTGTTCCTCCGCTTATTGTGGAAGAAAAGCATATTGATGAAATGATTGTGAAAATGAAGAAAGCGCTTCAGTAATTGAAGAAGAACTCCGCTTTCACGGAAGAGGCGGAATAAAGAGACCGGTTGTCGGATATACTGAAATATGTGTAAATGGTGCAGCATATGGAGGTAGGAAGATGATCGGTTTTTTTATTGCGCTTTTATCAGGCGCTCTGATGAGTGTGCAGGGAGTATTCAACACTCAGGTGACGAAGACGACAGGTGTCTGGGTGAGTAACGGATGGGTTCAGCTCACAGCATTTGCAGTCTGTCTTGCCGTATGGCTGGCAACCGGCCGTGACAGTGTGACAGCTTTGGGGCGGGTCGAACCGAAATATATGCTGCTGGGCGGCGTAATCGGCGCGGGGATAACGTGGACGGTAATTAAGAGTATAGAAGCGCTGGGGCCGGCAAAGTCTGCCCTTCTTATTGTAATCGCGCAGCTGATCGTATCTTACGTAATTGAGCTTTTCGGAATGTTCGGGATGGAGAAGGAGCCGATGGACTGGAGAAAGCTGGGCGGACTTGCGCTGGCGATTGTGGGAATTGCTGTTTTCCAGTGGGAGTAAGGCGCGCAGAGGCAGAAACAGGTACAAAACTGTAATAAACACTCAATAAACTTGTAACAAAGACGTAATTGTCTATTGTCTTTTTGATAGAAATTCGTTACAATAATAACAGGCTGTGTATATACAGTCTGGTTCACAGAGATAAACGGAACAGGGAGGTTCTGTGTATTTCATGTGTGCCGTTTTTATGTCCGGCATAAAGGGGTATTCTTGCGATCTGCGGATTGTGAGGAAAGTATGCGAGATAATTTAAAAATTTTCACTATGACGGCGGTTCTGCTCGGGACGCTGTTTCTGCTGGCCGGCTGCGGCGGACAGCAGGAGGACGGGCTTGAGAATCTGGAACTGACAGATACATCCGGAACGGAAGAAGATAAAGGTATGCAGGAAGAGTCCTGCGGAGAAGAGGAGACATATGTTTATGTTCACGTTTGCGGTGCAGTACGGTCTCCCGGAGTGTATAAATTAAAAAATGATGCGCGGGTTTTTGAAGCAGTTGAACTGGCCGGCGGGCTGACAGAAGAGGCGGCCGGCGAATATGTCAATCAGGCGGAGACTGTGACGGACGGAGGGCGCATTTACGTGCCGACTCTGGAGGAAGCACAGGAGTACGGCGCGGGGGTTGCAGAAAAAGGGATAACCAGTGGTACGGACGGAAATATACAGGGAAAGATAAATATTAATACAGCCGGAAAAGAGGAACTCATGCAGCTTACCGGAATCGGTGAGGCAAAGGCTCAGAGTATTCTGGATTACCGTGAGGAGCACGGAAGGTTTACCGCCGTGGAGGAGCTGATGCAGATTGAGGGAATCAAAGAGGGAGTATTTAATAAAATAAAGGACAACATAACGATATAGCAGGGAGTCGAGATATTGGAGTATGAGTAAAAAAATATTGGTTGTGGATGATGAAAAATTGATCGTGAAAGGGATCCGCTTCAGTCTGGAGCAGGAGGGCATGGAAGTAGACTGCGCATATGATGGTGAGGAAGCGCTGGAGTATGCAAGGAACTGCGAATATGACCTGGTGCTTCTGGACGTGATGCTTCCGAAAAAAGACGGATTTGAGGTGTGCCAGCAGATACGGGAATTCTCAGATATGCCCATTGTTATGCTGACGGCCAAAAGTGAAGACATGGACAAGATTCTGGGGTTGGAGTACGGAGCCGACGACTACATAACAAAGCCCTTTAATATACTTGAGGTTAAAGCAAGAATCAAAGCCATTATGCGCCGCACGACCAAAAGAAAAGAACCGGCGGGAAGTCCGGTTCTTATAAAGGGGAACATGAAAATTGACTGTGAGAGCAGGAGAGTGTTTATCGGAGAGCGGGAGATTAATCTGACGGCGAAGGAATTTGATGTACTTGAACTCCTGGCTATGAATCCGAACAAGGTATACAGCAGAGAGAACCTGCTGAATCTCATATGGGGATATGATTATCCGGGAGATGCAAGAACAGTGGATGTGCATATCAGGAGACTGCGAGAGAAGATAGAGGTTAATCCGAGTGAACCGAAATATGTACATACAAAGTGGGGAGTGGGTTATTATTTCCAGGGGTAAGCTTCGGCTTAAAATAAGAGATAGAATATTCCGGAATCTGCGGGTGAGGATAATTGCGATCATTATGCTGGCAGGGCTTGTGCCCTGTCTGGCTGCGCTTTTCGGAATTGTAACTTATTACGAATCCAGGGCGGTGGAACTTCGGACTGCAGAAATTCAGAATCAGTGTACAATTCTGTGCAATCAGTTCAGTACTTACGGATATCTTTCGGATACGTCATCCGAGGTCATCAATGCAAATCTTTCACAGCTGACAGATATTTACAATGGCCGGGTTATGGTGATTGACAGCCAGCTTACCGTTGTCAGGGATACGTACGATCTGGATGAGGGAAAAACGGATGTATCTGAAAACGTGATCCGAAGCATGCAGGGTGAGGCGGTCAGTTATTACGATAAAAAGAATAATTATATTGAGGTTTCTGCACCTATTCCGGGTCCTGAAGGCGAAGGGATCAGCGGAGTAATGCAGGCCAGTGTGTCTACGGATACAATCGAGAATACGATTGTCGAACTGTATACGCAGGGAGGCGTGATCATTGGAATTGCCATGATTCTGCTGGCTCTCGCCGGCGTCTTTGCGGCGGACAGAGTGGTGCGGCCGCTTCACAGAATTACCGGGGCCATCGAAAGTGTGACAGAGGGGTATACGGACGACGTCCTTCATGTGGAGACATTTACAGAAACCAGGCAGATGAGCGAGGCATTCAATAAGATGCTGGGCAGGCTGAAGCTTCTGGACGAATCCAGAGAAGAGTTCGTCTCAAATGTCTCTCATGAGCTGAAGACGCCTATGACATCTATGAAAGTGCTGGCAGATTCTCTTCTGGAGCAGGAAAATGTGCCTGTGGAAATGTATCAGGAGTTTATGGGGGATATTGCAAAAGAGATTGACAGAGAAAATCAGATTATTACAGATCTGCTCTCTCTTGTTAAAATGGATAAAACAGGGCAGAATATCAATATTCAGTCTGTAAATATCAATGAGCTCCTGGAGCAGATTCTGAAGAGGCTGAAACCTATAGCAGAAAAGAAAAACGTAGAAATGGTAATGGAAAGTTTCCGGCCTGTGACAGCAGAGATTGACGAGACAAAATTTTCCCTTGCGGTTTCCAATCTGGTGGAAAACGCAATTAAATATAATATGGATAACGGCTGGGTTCACGTGTCACTGAACGCGGATCATAAGTTTTTCTATATCAAAGTGGAAGATTCCGGAATTGGTATTCCGGAAAAAGATCAGGATCATATTTTCGAGCGCTTTTACAGGGTGGACAAGTCTCACTCCCGGGAAATCGGCGGCACGGGTCTGGGTCTTGCGATTGCAAGAAATGCGGTAATCGTGCACAGAGGCTCTATCAAGGTTCACAGTATTGAAGGAGAAGGGACTACATTTACGGTTCGGATTCCCCTCACATACGTGACAGTATAGGAGGCATGACTATGAGAACAGACAAAAAAGTGACTGCAGTTCTGATGTACGTCCTGACAGTCTTTCTGCTTGCCGCGTGTGCGAAGCGAACTGATGTGGACAGCGGGGATTCCTATATATACAGCCTGAACACAGACAGAACCGGCCTGGTAAAGATTACATTTGAATTTGAGGAGGACGATCCACTCAGGCAGGCGGAAGCAATACTGAGTGAGATGAAGCAGCCTGCATCCGACATCGAATATACGACAGTATTTCCGGAGGATGTGGAAGTGACAGAGTGTAATATAAGCGGCGGTATCCTGGCAGTGGATTTTAACAGTGCGTATCTTCAGATGGAGAATCTTGAAGAAAAACTGGTCCGGGCGGCCGTTGTGCAGTCTTTGGTTCGTATAGACGGGATTAATGCTGTGTATTTCTCTGTGGAGGGAGAAAATCTTAAAGACGGAGACGGCAGACCGATCGGCCTTATGAATGAAGATGATTTTGTGGAGAATACAGCGTCTTCGCCCAGTTCCTATCAGACGGGAACGCTGGTACTGTATTTTGCCAATGCGGACGGGGATAAACTTGTGCCGCAGGAGATGAATGTTCGGTACAGCAGCAATATATCAAGAGAAAAACTGATTGTGGAAAAGCTTATACAGGGCCCCCAGAGCGGAGGTGTATATCCTGTTATTAATCCGGATACAAATCTGCTGAGCGTTACAATTAAAGACAAGATCTGTTATGTGAATTTTGACAGTACATTCCTTACCGGCGCCTATGATATTGTGCCGGAACTGACCGTTTATTCTATTGTAAATTCTCTGACCGAGGGAACAGAGGCAGAACAGGTACAGATTACGATTAACGGTGAATCGGATAACAGTTATATGGAGGCAGTGGATTTATCCAAGCCTCTGGAATCAGATATGAATTGGGTCGCGGCTGAAAACGATGAAACATGAAACGACCTCTGTGCATGACATGTGCACTTTATCTTATTATACAGGCTGCGGGAATGGGTATTTTTTTCCGGACAGAAGAGGCGCAGAGCCCGAAAATGTCCGGGAAAGAATCTGCTTCTTCCGACCGGACAGAGCAGGTTCTTCTTACCGGTACGGTGGACCGTATAGAAGAAAAAGAGAAAGTAACCGCAGTTTTTCTGAAGAATAATCAGATCTCTGCTTCAGACCAGAAGATCAGCGAGTCGAAAGTGCTGGTTTATATCAAACCAGATCAGATGAAAATCAGAAACCAGAATCAGATCAAGAATCACAAAGAAACCAGAATAAAAGCAGGAAACAGACTTCGGATTTCCGGCGAGGCCGAAGTCTTTTCGTCAGCCCGTAATCCGGGAAATTTTGATCAGAAATTTTATTATGAAAAGCAGGGAATCCGCCGCCTGATCCGGGCAGAACAGGTGGAAATTATTTCCGGAGAGACAGATAAAATTAAAGACTTTCTTCAGAGAATGAGAACCGGCTGGAAAGAGAAACTGATCCGTCATCTGGGAGATTATTACGGCAATACGATGAGCGCGGTGCTTCTGGGAGAAAAGGCAGGCCTGGATGAAGAAATGAAAAAAATGTATCAGAAAAACGGAATCGGACATATTCTGGCCATAAATAATACCAAGATAAAACGATGTGTTTTGTGTTGATATTGTTTATAAACTGAGAGAAAATAAACATGGATTACAGGAAGAGATAAAAGTGTATTTTGTGTAAAACAGAAATATTCTTCATCATCGACATATGATTTATTGAATAATAAAAAGATTGTGATATAATTATTATGTGGTGAACATTGTGAACAGGTAATGACTAGGCTATTTAAGAATTGCCATGAGTTTATTACCTGTTTTGTTTTTATATTAATCGAATTGCTAATAAAAGGATAATGTCTATTTCTTCATGTAAATTGAAGATAATTCGTAGTTATCCGTAAAAAACATTATTTAAGAGAAGGTGGGCCTATG
>ERZ1090861.1408-NODE-1408-length-12278-cov-16.186697_pt1 | contig 12278 bp, 7 predicted proteins | sample MGYA00478482_ERZ1090861 | MGnify/ENA primary metagenome ERZ1090861 (study PRJEB33644, sample SAMEA5815744) | chicken gut metagenome | biome: Chicken; feature: Gastrointestinal Tract; material: Caecum | place: Ireland | collected 2019-01-01 | study: A study of... | reverse complement strand
TAGTCTCCAGAACATTTTCTGCATCTTCATATATCTGAAGATAAGCTTTCTTCTTTGGGCTTAAAGTCAGCTTTCCATCTTCCCGCACAGCGCTTACCCGGCAGGTCACTTCTTCTCCTACTTTATAGCCTCCCTGAGCCTCCTGCCTTGGTATCATTGCGGAATACTTATAATCCACTGCTACAAAAATTCCGAAATTATCGCTGATCTCATATACCACTCCGGTCACAGTATCTTCTTTTCCATAGGGAGAATCTGTGGAAAGATAATGATATACTTTCATGGTTCCGCAGAGCCTGCTGCTTTTATCAACATATACTGCTGCCAGAACTTCCTCTCCTTCATGAAGTTTTTTGGTCTGTTCTTTATAAGGAAGGAACAGATCTTTTTCCAGCCCCCAGTCCAGAAATGCACCGATCCTGGTTACCTGAGCCACTTTCATTACCGCCAGTTCTCCCACAGCCGCCTTTGGCCGATCTGTAGTAGCGATAAGACGGTCAGAAGAATCCTTATAGATAAATACCTGGAATCTGTCCCCTTCTTTTGTTCCGGCCGGTACTTTTTTCCCCGGAAGGAGTACTCGTTCCTCCTGTCCGGCATCCATCTTTTCTCCCAGATAAACGCCGAAATCCACCTTCTTAACCACTGTTAATTCCTGTACTTTTCCTAATTCGATCATTTTTTCTCCTTTACCTGCGCAGCTCCACCGCTGCATAGATTTCCTTTTCGGGATTTTCCAGTACTACTGTATAAATATCTCCCTCTTCTTTTACCTTTGGCAGGATCACATCGTTCAGCACTGCCTGTTTCCTATATTCTGCCCTCATCTGTCCCACTTTAAAGCCTTTTGGAAGGTATTCCTGGGCCATGAGTACATACTGTCCGTTATTCACATGATGATTGGTGTCCAGGTGATGAGTTCTTACCTGAAAAGAAGGATACGCCTTCATATCTCCAGGTACAGTAATTTTTCTGGAAGAATAATCCATCTCCAGCTTCTCTCCCAGTTCATATGCCTGTATCTGTTTCTCATCCACATTTACCGGCCTTCCGGAAGCAATGTCCAAAAAGGTCCAGAGACTGTTGGCATAAGCGATCAGCTCTCCATTTTCATCCTCCATGGTAAAGTTTCTGCTTCCGAGAAATCTCTTAAAAGCATACGGCCAGGTGGAAACCCGGATCTTCTCAAACAAAACCGGATATCTTTTTACTATGATCTGCCAGGAAGAAAGCACCCAGACCTGGCCCTTTTTCTCCAGATAATCCATGCCCACTCCTGCGCTTTCCGAGTGAAAGGTACAGCAGTCCTGAAAATAATTCAATATTCCATTTAATGTCAGCTTTCTGTCCTCTCCGGTCTCACTGTACCGTACTCTGCTGTCAAAAGAAAATCCCATAACTCACCCTTCCTCCAATTCTTTATATACGAAAATATCCCAGACACTTTGTCTGGGATATTCGTAGCTGGGCTACAAGGATTCGAACCTTGAAATGACGGAGTCAGAGTCCGTTGCCTTACCATTTGGCGATAGCCCAATATTTTCAATGTTGTCTCGCAACAATGGATATTATATAGCATCTCTTTCCAAAATGCAAGCACTTTTTTCAATTTTTTTTATTTTTTTGTTCGGGTAAATTTTTCCTTCCTAATTATCTTTATCTTTTTTGTAAAATACATATTTTACTTGTTTCTTGGTCTATGCTATACGGAACACGCTACCACCCCTAGACAGGTAGAGGAAGGGGGTGTGCGCCAATGAGCATTTCTGTCATTTTTGCCTATGAGCATTATATCATATGTACATTTTTTTACAATATACCTTTTTTAGAATTGCTCTTTCTAATCTGGCTCCATAGTTATTTTTCTCCTCTCATCTGCATAAAATATATCCCGTAAAATTGTTTCTATATTATTTTCGGCAAAGGCGGTGTATTATGTCCTATTATCCTGTTCTTGTAAATAAAACTCATCTCCTTCCTCCTGACTACATACCCGATGATCTGGAAGAAGCAGGAATCCCATTCTGCGCTCCTCCCGGTTCTGAAAAACGGCTTCTCAGACGAAAAGCCTCAAAAGCAGCCGGCCGGCTCTTTACTCAGGCAGCCCTGGATAAAATGGGGATCATAGGGATATCCGGCTACCGCTCCTATAAACGGCAGGAAGAACTGTATCTGGACGCTCTGCGGCGAAAAAGTTCTGCCGTAGCTCCTCCCGGAGCCAGCGAACATCAGACCGGTTTTGCCCTGGATCTTTCCTGCCCGGAGGTGAATCTGGAACTGGAAGAATCTTTCGCAGAAACACCCGAAGGCAGGTGGCTGGAAAAGCATGCTCCTCTCTATGGTTTTGTGATCCGCTATCCCAAAACCAAAGAAAACATCACCGGATTCCCCTGGGAACCCTGGCACATCCGCTATGTAGGGGAACCCCTTGCCCTATATCTCACTATGACAGGACTGACTTTGGAAGAATATCACAATTTATAGAAGAAAACTTTCTTTTTTTGAGTGAAAGTGCTATAATGGCAGAAAATACCCGGGGCAAAGCCCTTGAATCATAAAGGAGGGCTACCTATGAGAGCCTTAAATTTAACCTTATTAACAGATTTATATGAACTGACCATGATGCAGGGATACTTCAAAAATCCCACTGATCAGATCGTGGTCTTCGACGCCTTTTACAGAAAAAATCCCTGTGACGGAGGATATGCCATTGCAGCCGGCCTGGATCAGATCATTGAGTATGTCCGGGATCTGCACTTTTCTCCTGATGATATCGACTACCTTCGTTCCCTGAATATCTTTGACAATGATTTTCTGGAGTATTTAAGAGGATTTCATTTTACAGGTGATATCTACGCCATTCCGGAAGGGACTGTTGTGTTCCCCAGAGAACCTCTGCTGAAGGTCATAGCCCCTGTAATGGAGGCTCAGCTTGTGGAGACGGCTATTCTCAATATGCTGAATCATCAGAGTCTGATCGCTACCAAGGCCTCCCGTGTGGTATATGCAGCAAAGGGAGACGGCGTTATGGAATTCGGCCTTCGCCGGGCCCAGGGCCCGGATGCCGGTATCTACGGAGCCAGAGCTGCCATGATCGGCGGCTGTATCGGAACCTCCAATGTTCTCACCGGCCAGATGTTTGATGTTCCGGTGAAAGGTACCCATGCCCACAGCTGGATCATGAGTTTTCCTGATGAATATACAGCCTTTAAGACCTATTCCCAGCTTTATCCGGATTCCTGTATTCTTCTGGTAGACACTTATGATGTTTTGAATTCCGGAGTACCAAATGCCATAAGGGTTTTCAAGGAAATGCAGGAAGAAGGAATTCTTCACAAAGGCTATGGAATCCGTATTGACAGCGGCGACCTTGCCTATCTGTCCAAAAAAGCTTACAAAATGCTGGCAGCCGCCGGATTTGAAGATGCAGTGATCTCTGCTTCCAGTGATCTGGATGAATATCTGATCGACAGTCTGAAAACCCAGGGAGCCAAGATCAATTCCTGGGGAGTGGGAACCAACCTGATCACTTCCAATGGAAATCCTGCTTTTGGCGGCGTTTACAAGCTTGCTGCTATTAAAAATAAAAACGATAAGGAATTTACTCCTAAGATCAAACTCTCAGAAAACATCGAAAAAGTAACTAATCCGGGAAACAAGACCATCCAGCGTATCTATGACAAAACCACCGGAAAAATCCGTGCGGATCTGATCTGTCTGGAGGACGAGACCTTCGATCCAAGTCAGGATATGATTATCTTCGATCCTATGGCAACCTGGAAGAAAACTAAGATCTACGGCGGCACCTATACTTTAAGAGAACTTCTTGTTCCGGTCTTTCAAAAAGGCAGATGTGTATACACTTCTCCTTCTGTCATGGAAATCCGGGACATCTGCCAGAAAGAAATGAACACCCTCTGGGATGAGACAAGACGTCTGGTAAATCCTCAGGAAGTTTATGTAGATCTTTCCGATAAGCTCTACAAAATCAAGACAGATCTTCTGGAGCAGATGGGACAGGCTTCCATCCAGTAGCTTCATTTTTCAGGTCCTTTAAGACTGACTCTTCAAGAATTTCAAAAGACCGCCAAACAGAAACTTCAGATTTCTTATCCTGATTTTCTGTTTGGCGATCTCTTTTTTCATTCTTAACCGTACTTCCGGATCTGATCCTACGGTTACATTTCCTATTTTTCCTATTTTAAACGTATTTTCGGACCCGACCCTACGGTTATATTTCCCATTTCTCTTATTTTAACCGTACTTCCGGACCCGGCCCTACGGTTACATTTCCCATTTCTCCTATTTTAACCGTATTTTCGGGCCCAGCCCTACGGTTACATTTCCCATTTCTCTTATTTTAACCGTATTTCCGGTCCTGCTCCTACGGTTACATTTCCTATTTCTCCTATTTTAACCGTATTCTTGACTGGACATGTGACCTGATTTTTTAATTTCCCCTGCCGGTAGGAACTGTTTTTACTGCTCCATCTGTCTTCCCAGAAACCCGGCGGCAACCTGAGCCAGCTTTTCTTCTGTCTCCGAAAATTTCCGTTCTCCCGGTTTGTCCAGGATCACTACGGCTCCTACGGCGTCTCCTGCACAGGTAATGGTGTAGATTACCTGAGATCCGTATTCGCCCTTATCATTCTCTAGAATCCGCAGATAATTGCCCTCTGTGATACGCACGTTTTTCCGATCAGAAATTATATCCTCCAGATCTCTATTGATCCTCTTCTCCATATATTCCCTGGAACCGCTTCCTGCCGCTCCGATAACCTGATCTCTGTCCGTAATGCAGACCAGGCACCCGGCAGCCTGGGCCAGCGCCTCGGCATATTCCCTGGAGAAGGTTCCCAGTTCTCCGATAGGGGAATACTTTTTCAGGATGATCTCCCCTTCTCTGTCGGTAAAAATCTCAAGGGGATCGCTTTCTCTTATCCTCAGTGTTCTTCTGATTTCTTTGGGTATTACCACCCTTCCAAGATCGTCGATTCTTCGTACAATTCCCGTAGCCTTCATAAAAATTCCTCCATTTTACTTTTTACATTTATCGCCTGTATTTCCCGTAAATGTAGTATTTGTAAAATAGAGGAATTTATACTTTATGTTTTTTATTGAATCGTGACAGTAACTGTTCCAACCTTTTGATTATCCGGAGTAGCGCTGTCTAATGTTCCTGAAAGAGACAATTTTCCCTGGCCGCTAGGTGCATTATCAGGAAGTGTACCTACAGCTGATCCTATACTGACAGACGGTTGATCAAAATTTCCTTCAATATGCGTATATGCAGCTTCCGGCGTATATGTAAAAGCAGCCTCTACACCTTTGTTAGAATGATTGGTAATAATGATTGTATCTGCACCTTTTTCACAGGACCATGCAGCTGATGTTCCATTCTCATAAGTATGGTTTTCCGGATTCCAAGTTCCTTTAGATGAATCCGTATATTTAAACGCCATACTTCCCCATGTGATATCTACACTATAAACTTCTGTTTCCTCTTTTCCTTGGGTATAAGAAGCTATTACATCATGGGTCTCCTCAGATGCCCAGACTGTCATAGAAGCTCCTGCTGTTAAAACTGCGGTCATACATAGTGCCGCTATTCTTTTCATCTTCATCTCTCTTATCTCCTTATTCCAGAGTTACTGTGATCGTTCCCACTTTCTGCAGTTCTGTAATGTTCTCGTTTAAATCTCCTCCAAGAGTAAATGCCACTGTTTTCTTGGGTGCCGCATTTACCTCTGTTCCTTCAGCAGTCAGCAGATCAATTTCTTGTTCATCAAAAGTTCCGCTCAATCCCTCAAATCCCTGAAGCGCAGAAAAACTAAATTTTGCTCCTATGCCTTTATTTGAATGATTGGTAACTGTAATACCACTTCCTCCTCCCCAAGAAGCTTCTGTATTATCCGCATATGCATGCTCCTGAGGGTTCCAATCTCTTGTTCCGGAAGCACTGTAAGTAAAATCCATACTTTCCCAGGTAATATCCACACTGTAAACCTTTGGTGTTGTAATATTACTCTCATACTTTGCATTCACATCAATGGTTTGACTTCCCGGAGCCTTCAGTTCGGCGCCTTGTACTGCTGACACGGCTCCTATTGACATCATTGCCGCTGCCGCTATAGCAGCTGTTCTTTTCACTGTTTTCATACATATTCTCCCTTCTGATTCCTACTGTACCTGGATGGTAATAGGAATCTCTGTATTTACTGCTGCCTTCTCACCATTTCCTTCGTCATAGAAAGAAATCAAAAACTTTCCTTCATAAGTTCCCTGTTCAAATTCCACCCCCTCTTCCAATGATAAACTTCTCAGCTCATATCCTGGCGGGAGAGTATCTGACTGTGCGATCACCACATCCTGCGCCAATATCTGAAGCACCATACTTTGATTGGATCTCGACGGATTTTCAAAAACAAAAGAAATTGTTTTCTCATCCAGGTTTATTTCTGCCTGTCTGGAATAAGTAAGACTTACCGATCCTCCTCCTTCAGGCTGAGGATTCTTCTCCGCTCCTTCATCTCCGGTTTTCTCTGCATTTTCCTCCGTCTCTTCCGGTGCATAATCCGGAGCTAATACAGCAGTTTCTTCTTCATTCTGGAAATATAATACTCCGGCAAATACCCCGGCACAGATTCCTGCCAGCAAAACAGCCGCGAAAATCAGTGCCTTTTTATAATTTTTCTTTTCCATCTCCTTCTTAGCCCCCAATCACCAGTTTTATTGTTCCTATAGTCTCATTCTGCATAGCCTCTGTAGGTGTTCCTTCTGGCATAAAATACATTTTTTTCTGTATGTTTGGCTCCAGAAGAACACTTTCTTCCAAACTGGAATTATTTTCATCTGTTAGTGTTCCGCTAATATCATCACTTTTTTGTTCATAGCTACACTGTACATCCACTGGGAGTTTTCCTGTATTGCTAACGGTAATCTGATTTTCTCCATCTTCATCTACTGTCCATATTCCGTTATCATACTGGTGAGTTTCCGGATTCCATGTATCCTTATAAGTAAATTTCATGTCTCCCCATTTAATGTCTACCTGGACAAGCTCCTCTTCCTCGCCTTTCAGCACAAGATAATAAGAATTTTCATTCCAAATCAGTTTATCTCCCGTCTGAATTTTCTCTCCCTGAGCATCTACTGTAACCTCATACCCGAGATCCTTATATAGTTCTTTTAATTGCTCTGATGTCATTCCCTGTGGAATCCCTGTAATCTGACCCTTTCCTATATCCGCAGTAATACCATTTCCCACTGTCTGTACAGGAATTGTCTCCCTTTGCAGCTCCGTTCCGCAGACTGTACAAACAATCTTTTTTACGCCTTCTTCAAAGGGTGTGGCCTCCTTTTCTATCTGCCACTGGGAAGATGTATGGGAGAGCATAGGAATCTCAGTATATTCCTTATATCCGCATACTGTACACATTTTTGACATAAGGCCGCTGTTTTCGCAGGTTGGCTCCAGTTCTTTTATTTCTTCTGAAAAAGTATGTTCCTCACACAATCCGGATTCTCTTATAGAAAGAATCTTTTTGCACGTATCGCAGCATAACACGCTGTAGCCTGCTTGTCCTTCCTCTGGAGAGATCAATGTCTGCCAATGACTTCCCTGACATGTATGGGGAGATACCGTATGAACCTTATATTCCGTTGTAATACCATCGCTTGTTTCAATGATCAAAGTTCCTGTTCCTATCATATCCGGTGCGAAATTAATGATTCCGCTTCCGGTAAAGGTAAGGACCCCATTCTCATAAACAGCGGTAGGATTATCTGAGGATAAAACCGGTCCGGAAGCTCTCGCCATTACTTTCCCTTGATTGTCCGGTACCCAGCGAGCTGTAACTGTAACATCTCCTGTGGCCGTTTTTGCAGAAAGATGAGAATATTCGTTCAATGCGGCATAAATCGTATTCAGCGCTTCCTGTCCATTCCCCTGGAAAATAGTAGGAAATCCCACACTTCCGAATCCTTCAAGCAGCATATCGTAAAAGCTTCCATCTACAGATGTGATCTGTGATACACTCCTTCCGCTTCCTATAATGTTTACGGTATACGGAATTTCACAGGTTGTTCCTTCCATACTGGAGATCACAGCCGATTCCAGCACAAATTTTTCAGGGATCAGGTCAATAGCTGTGTTGATCACATCAAAAATTGTTGCATCTTCTGTATCAGCAGCTTTTTCAGCCGTATCCAGCTTCTGGGCCAGCGCCAGGATTTCTGAGGCCTGATGCATCTGGAAAAAAGTCGGATCATCTGCAATTTCCATGATTTCGTCATAAATACCCATTCCCTTCAGCTTATCCAACGTTTTTATTGCATCAGAATCTCCCTTTGAAACTTTGCTCATTAATTTCCTTACACTGGTAGACAGCTTTGAAGCGGCAGACCGCATTTCTCCGGAAGATGAAGCAGAAATAATCTTATCTATATTGGAGCTGGCAGAAGATAAGAAACTGCCCAAAGACTTGGCCAGGTTCAGCCCCGTTTCCACTGCCTTATAGCCATTATAAAAAGACTCAAAACTGCTGACCTTCTCCTTAAGGGATTCTTTTTGCTTTTCGATCAATACGGATTTCCAGTTAATATTTTTTACCACATCTATGATCAGCTTATCCCCGGGCTTAAACTCATTTACATATATCAGGTCTCCAGGATATTTAATGTTTTCCAAAAGCTCCTCTGATCCATCAGAATAGTAGACCACATGCTGGGAGATCACTTCTGTCACTTCATGCTTTACCCCATAGATTACATGGTCAGAAACATTTTCCAGAATGATCTCCACATGATAATCCTCCCCATAGTAAGCTGTATCCGGAATATTAAATGTCAGATGCATATCCGTGCCTGCATAGACCTTTATCGGGGATTTTGCAGTATATTCATAGAAAAATGGCTCAGTGACAGAGGAATCGTTATCAGGTACCAAGATTCCTTCAAGTGTAGCCTTTAAGTTATAGGCACCTGCCTCGTCTCCACGTACATACCACAATATCGAATGGCTTCCTCCTTTATCAATAAAATCAACGGTCTGCTCTGCTGTCTGCACATAATCATTCATTGCCGCAAAAGATAATCCCTCTGGAAGTTCAAGGGTTGCCTTGCAGTTTTGAATAGTGTCTGTCATGGAATCATTCATGATCAGCAGTTCTACTTCGTACATTTCCTTCAGCCATTTTACTTCACCATGAATGATCAGGAAAAATTTTTCCGCAATAGGATAAACCGTTGCCTCTTCTTCTTCTCCCTCGGCATTTGTATACTTTATCCCGATTCCGCAGCCCGGTTCTCCTCCTGCGCCAATGCCCAGCTGATAATAAATTCCATGACCTTCTCCGCTTCCTTTTCCTACTGTAGATGTAGGCGGCACTTCTCCTTCGGATGGCTCATAGCTTCCCCAGCATCCTCCCAAATATTGTCCCAGATCATTAAAGAAGTAGGTAATCGTCTCTACATCAATTTCCGGGTGGAAGGTAAGCTTTGCCTCATACTTATAAACATGGTTATTTCCCTCGGCAGTTATATCAATTCCCGCTGCAATGATTTCTTCTCTCGTCATCTCACGGTGGGTAAGTTCACCCCTCACCAGGTCGGAGGTACTGATTCCAATGTCCGGAAGCGTCATTTCACTCTCATTAATATTGATATTCAAATTTCTCATCTTATACTGACTGCCGTAAACAGCTACTGACAGATATCCGTATGGCAGACGCTGCGTTACCTTCCCTTCTTCATCTGTAACCAGGGTACACAGCTCCTTTCCGTCTTTTACAACAGACAGGTTAATATTTCCCAATGGTTCCAGAGTTTGTGCATTCACCACACGGAAATGTACTGTAGCATATTCACTGTCTTCTCCCTGAATCTTATCCAGAACTTCTTTTTCTATAAATCCGCATACTGAGCAAGTGCGCTGCCGTTCCCCCTCTTCAAAGGGTGTAGGTTCTGTAATAATTTCCCATTCTCCATAGGAATGTCCCTTTGCAGGAATTTCTGTAACATTTTGTTTTGCATCGCAGCGTATACAATGATGAGACTGCAGCCCCGTATGGGTACAGTCCGGTTCTTTATCTACTGTCCATTCTGTAGAATATTCATGTCCTAATGCCGGAATCACCTTTGTCTCTTCTGTTTCACATCTGGTACATACTCGCACATCCGCTCCGGATTGTGTGCAGGTTGGTTCCTTCTGGTTTTCCCAGTCTCCCCAGGTATGTCCCAATGGTTCCAGAACTTCTATGTAGCCATATCCGCAGATTCTGCATTTCTTCGTCTGGGATCCTCCTCTGGTACATGTAGCCGGTGTCTCCACAGTTGTCTCATAGATATGTTCATGTTCATCCAACAGATAAAAGCTGTAAGAATTTTCTTCTGCCATTGTATGTGCTGCAGTTCCTGAGTAACAATAGATTTTAATGCGGAGGCACTGCCGGAAAATCTCATTTCCAATTGTCTGGACAGATTTTGGTATCATAATGGTCTGTAAATTCTGGCATCCGGAGAAACAATAGTTTCCTATGGCTTCCAGACCATCATTTAATACCATACTGACCAGCCCGGTACAATTTTCGAAGACATTGCTTCCCAATGAATCCAGTTCCCTATTCAGTTCTACAAGGCGAAGTCCGCTGCAGCCTTTAAAGGCACTGTCTCCCACAGATTTTATACCATCAGAAAAAACAAGCTCTGAAAGTGCCGTATCATTTAAAAAGGCATTGCTTCCGATATTTTCCAGACTGTCTGGGAAGTCTATATTTTTCAGTTTCACACAATTTCTGAAGGCACTGTTTCCAATCTGCACCACACCTTCCGGCAGAATCACCTCTTCCAGGTTCTCTGCATTGTTAAATGCATTCTCCGGAATTGTTGCCATACCCTCCGGGATCTCCACCCGCTTCAGGCTGCTTCCATGGAAGGGACTTTCATATGGATAGTTGCTTACGGTTGTCCAGCTGACAGGCAGTTTTACACTTTCCAGGCTGCTGCAGCCGTTAAACACTGTCTGACCCATCTCCGTCACGCTGTCCGGCAGCTGGATCTCCCGCAGACCACTGCAGCCGGAAAACACATTATTTCCAAGCTTCTGGAGACCTTCCGGCAGGGTCACCTCTGTCAGTCTGCTGCAGCCGTTAAAGCTGCTTTCCATAAGCTCTTTCACTCCTGATGGAATCCGGATGCTTCCAAGGCCGCTGCAGCCGCGGAAAGCATTCCCTTCTATTACCGTAACATTTTCCGGCAGGCTGATCTCTGCAAGGCTTACACAACCGTAGAATGCACTGTCACCGATCTCCGCAAGACTCTCCGGCAATACTGCACTGTTCAGGTTTATACAGTCCTTAAACACATTGTTCCCGATCCGCACCAGTCCTTCCGGTATCACAATCTCTTCCAGACTTTCCAGACTGTTAAAGGCATTTACCGGAAGTGTATCCATTCCTTGGGGAATTTCCACTTCCTTTAAGCCGCTTCCACGGAAGGGACTTTCGTATGGATATCCGCTTACTTCTGTCCAGTTTGCCGGGATCTTTACTTTTTTCAGATTTGTACAGCCATCGAACACATTCTGGCCCATTTCCGCTACGCTGTCCGGCAGCTGAAGCTCTGTAAGTCCCAGGCAGTCTGTAAATCCATTGTTTCCAATCATTTCCACTCCCAGGGGAAGGCAGATATCCGCAAGTCCTGAATTTCGGAAAGCTCCCTCCTGGACTGTTTTTACACTGCCCGGAACCTGGATAGTCTCTAATGCACTGCAGTCCTTAAACATATTGACTCCAATACTTTCCAGTCCGTCGTTTAATTCCACGTAAGACAGCTTCTCACAGCCTGCGAAGCAGCTTGTTCCCACAGTCTTTACACTCTCCGGCAGCCTTACCGCCTCCAATGTTTTATTATTTTCAAAGACCCTGTCTCCAATCTCCTGGACAATATATCCTCCAAGAGTTTCCGGTATGGCAAGTTCTGTAGATGCTCCGCTGTATCCGGTAATTTCGCAATAAGTTCCATTTAAAATACTGTATGTAAAATCTTCTTCTGTACCTTCTTCTATTTCGCTTTCACGGATCTTTGTTCCTTTAACTGGATTTGGAGCGCTTTCTCCCACGATACAGGAATCATACTCTATATCAAAACTATATCCTGCCAAATAGTAATGTATAGTACATACTGTTTCTCTCCGAATCCTATTACTGCTCCAGTTACCTTGGCCGTCTGTATAAAATGTTCCTATCAGGCTGCTGTCCTCTGCATTGTAGATCCTTACA
>ERZ1090861.1405-NODE-1405-length-12285-cov-4.814309_pt1 | contig 12285 bp, 11 predicted proteins | sample MGYA00478482_ERZ1090861 | MGnify/ENA primary metagenome ERZ1090861 (study PRJEB33644, sample SAMEA5815744) | chicken gut metagenome | biome: Chicken; feature: Gastrointestinal Tract; material: Caecum | place: Ireland | collected 2019-01-01 | study: A study of... | reverse complement strand
CTCTTTAATATAAGCATTGCTCCTGCCACGACCGTTACCGTCTCTCGTCACAAACCCATTCATCCGATATATAGGCTGCATATGCATGGGCTTCCAGATGGGACGTCCTTCCGCATTAATAGAACTGATTGCTTCCAATATCTCTGTCGGACAGCTCTTACCATGCTCTGGTATATACAAGGCTTCCTTTTCTACCCTTGCCTGCTGACACATTGCCTCCTTATTAATCAAAAGGCAACTCAACCAGTAGTTCGGTTCACAGTTGGCTGGTATCGGATTCATGCTCACTGGCAGATCTTTCAATCCATCTCTATACCGCTCGTATATCGCCTTCTTCTGCCCAATATGCTCCTCCAGATACGGGAGCTGTCCTCTCACAACTCCAGCAATCACATTACTCATTCGGTAGTTGTATCCTAGTTCTTCATGCTGATACCAAGAAGCCTCTTCACGACTCTGTGTGGACCACTTACGAACCTTATCTGCATCATCCTTAGAATCCGTGAGGAACATACCACCAGATGACCCGGTAATGATTTTGTTCCCGTTAAAACTAATACAGCTATAATCTCCAAAACTTCCTGTTTGTTTCCCTTTGTATGTAGCACCAAGAGACTCCGCCGCATCCTCCACAATCAGAGCATTGTGTTTATCTGCGATAGCTCTGATCTCATCAATCTTTCCCGGCGTGCCGTACAAATGCGCTGTGACAATCAGTCTTACCTCTGGATAAATCTCAAAGGCTTTCTCAAGTGCCACCGGATCCATGTTCCAGGAATCGTATTCTGTGTCGATGAATACAGGAATACCTCCCTCGTAAACCACAGGATTGACCGTAGCGCCAAAAGTCATATCAGAACAGAAAACCCTATGCCCAGACAGAGCGCCTTTACCAAGCTCCGTCTGACCATATAACCTCTCACCCGCCAGCTTCATAGCCAGATGAAGGGAAGCTGTTCCAGCAGATAAAGCCACAACGTATTCGCAACCAACTTTTTCTGCCGCCATACGCTCGACCTCGTTTATATTCGCCCCCACTGTAGACATCCAATTCGATTCAAATGCTTCAGTCATGTATTTCAGTTCTTTTCCATGCATAGTAGGAGAAGAAAGCCAGACTTTCGAATCGAATGGTTTTATGCTGTCATCCTTAATATACATAGTCCTTTGCTCCTTTGATTAATCTCTGCGGTATATGTCCCTCGTATAAACCTTCTCAGCCACATCATCCAAACAGCTGTCGTATCTGTTAGCGATAATAGCTTTACTCATCTTCTTGAACTCATCCAGATCATTGACAACCTTACTACCGAAGAATGTCGATCCATCTTCCAGGGTCGGCTCATAAATCACCACGACAGCACCTTTCGCCTTAATCCGCTTCATGACACCCTGGATGCTGCTCTGACGGAAGTTATCGCTATTGCTCTTCATGGTCAGCCGATATACACCAACAACAACCTCATTCTCCTTGCTGCTGTCATATTCATCATTACTTCCATACGCTCCAGCAATCTCCAGAACCCGGTCGGCGATGAAGTCCTTTCTCGTCCTATTACTCTCGACAATCGCTTCAATCAGGTTCTCAGGAACATCCTCATAATTTGCCAGCAGCTGCTTCGTGTCCTTCGGCAGGCAATACCCACCATAACCGAAGCTCGGATTGTTGTAGTGATTACCGATTCTCGGATCCAGACAAACACCATTAATAATCTGCTGTGTATCCAGACCTTTCATCTCTGCATAAGTATCCAGTTCGTTGAAGTAGCTGACACGCAGTGCCAGATATGTATTCGCGAACAGCTTTACCGCCTCTGCCTCTGTGAATCCCATGATCAGCGTATCAATCTCTTCTTTAATTGCTCCCTCCTGAAGCAGCCTGGCGAATGTGTTGGCGGCTTTTACCAATCTCGCGTTCTGTGTGTCCGTTCCAACGATGATCCGCGAAGGATACAGGTTATCATACAGTGCCTTAGACTCACGTAAGAATTCCGGGCTAAAAATGATATTATCGCAGTGGTATTTTTCTCTTACAGATGCTGTAAAACCAACAGGAATCGTAGATTTGATAACCATAATAGCATCCGGATTGTACTGAATGACAAGCTGGATCACAGATTCAACCGCACTGGTATCAAAGAAATTCTTCTTGGGATCATAATTTGTCGGAGCTGCAATCACCACAAAGTCAGCATCTGTATAAGCCTTTACACCATCCAGTGTGGCTGTCAGATCCAGCTCCTTCTCTGCAAGATACTTCTCAATATACTCATCCTGGATCGGTGATTTTCTCTGGTTAATCAGCTCCACCTTCTCCGATATGATATCCACAGCGGTAACCTGATGATGCTGTGCCAGCAGTGTGGCAATCGATAATCCCACATACCCAGTACCTGCCACTGCAATCTTCAAATCCTTCAATTCTTCCATAATCCTTTGCTCCTCTTTATTGAATCTAAGTCGTTTTCCGCAGCGTGTTCTTGTTCAAATCCAACACACCAGTCACACACTCGTCCTAACTTCCTAACTCAAATAAAACTCCTTATACCACTCAGCGAATCGTCGCAGACCTTCTCTCAGACGTGTATCCGGCTTGAATCCAAAGTCCGCTTCTAACGCACTGGTATCCGCGTATGTTATCGGCACATCTCCGGCCTGCATAGGAACAAGTTCCTTATGAGCCTCAAAATCATAATCTGCCGGCAACACCTCAGCTCTTACCAGTTCCTCAGTTAATATCTGTACAAAATCAAGCAGATTCTCCGGATTGCTGTTTCCGATGTTATAAATTGCATACGGAGGAACCGGTAGACCGTCCTCGCCCATTTTCCTCTCCGGCACACCTTGCATCACCAGTTTCACGCCATGGACGATATCATCCACATAGGTGAAATCCCGCTTACAGTTACCGTAGTTGAAGATCTGGATCTTGTCGCCTTTCAAGAGCTTATTCGTAAACCCAAAGTAGGCCATATCGGGACGTCCCGCAGGACCATAAACTGTAAAGAACCGAAGCCCCGTGGACGGTATGTTATAGAGTTTTGCATACGCATGAGCCAACAGCTCATTGCTCTTCTTCGTGGCTGCATACAGACTTACCGGATTATCCACCTTATCCTCTGTGGAGAACGGCACCTTCGTATTGCCACCGTAAACGGATGATGAGGATGCATAGACGAGATGCTCCACACTCTTTGCCCCACCATCATAGGAATGGCGACAGGCTTCGAGAATGTTGTAGAACCCTTCCAGATTTGAACTGATATAGACATCGGGATTTGTGATACTGTAACGGACACCCGCCTGAGCGGCCAGATTTACCACAATCTCCGGCTTGTAAATCTGAAACAGCACATCGATCACAGACTTATCAGAGATATCAGCCTTAATGAATATCCAGGTGGATTCCGGATGATTAGCGGCAATCTGCTCAATCTGATTTAGTCGATACTCTTTAATGGAGACATCGTAGTAATCATTCATATTATCGATACCAATTACCGTGACCGGACTGACTGTCTTCAGTAATTCCTTCACAAGACCGGCACCGATAAATCCAGCGGCTCCTGTGACTAAGATTTTTTTGTTGATCAAATCAATGTGCTGCATGTGTGTCACCTCAAAATATTGTTAATATTATTACTGTGATTTATGACTTTATATAAATAGGGCTGTGATTATATCCGCACCCGTGTACATTTCCATATCCATCTCTACTCACCGGGAGCAGACAACTCTCCCCCGTATGGACACCCATCTGCTCACCCATTCCTCCCGGAAATGGTCTATTTGAGGCATCCATACCTCTCATCCAACGAAAAATATCTCCTATAGACGCTTATATCGCACTTATCTTGGCTCAGTCCCTCTTTGAGACGATTGATTTTGCAATAACTGTACAAAAACACCCTTCAAAATCACTTATTTCAAGCCTCATTTTTGTGTATTTACTACAAACAATTTTCCTGTACTTCCGTCTCAAAGAGGTTATTTCCATTGATTTTATATTTTCTTTCATTTCCTTTTTTCGTTGATTCTTCTCATTTATTTTTTACTCACTTACCTTTTCATTTACTTCATTAGCATCTTTATACTCCGGTACTATTTTCTTCACCAGCTCCCGAATATTCATACACTCAGCCTTGGACTCTTCATCCAGAATCTTCAGCTCCTCCAGAAACCATTCGTCATCCATAGGAATAGGTTTTCCAATATGGATCCTGTGGTTTTCTGTCTCCTGCATCCCCTCTTCTTTCATCAGCATCTCTTCATAGAGCTTTTCTCCCGGTCTCAGCCCGGTGATTTTAATCTCCATATCAGCCCCCGGCGTATAACCGGACAGCTTAATTAGATTTTTCGCCAGATCCATAATCTTCACCGGCTCGCCCATATCCAGTACAAAAATCTCACCGCCTTTAGCGTATCCCCCAGCCTGTAATACCAGAGCTACTGCCTCCGGAATCGTCATGAAATAGCGGATAATATCCGGATGAGTTACAGTAACAGGACCGCCTTCCGCTATCTGTTTCTTAAACAAAGGAATTACACTTCCATTGCTTCCCAGCACATTTCCAAACCGTACCGCTGCAAAAGCTGTATCAGGACTTCTCCTGTCCATACACTGTATGATCATCTCACACAGTCTCTTGGAGGCTCCCATAATATTCGTAGGGTTGACCGCTTTATCCGTAGAAATCTGTACGAATTTCTTTACTCCATATTTCACTGACATTTTTGCTATTTTATATGTACCGATTACATTATTCTTAATTGCCTCATTAGGACTTTCCTCCATAAGAGGCACATGTTTATGTGCAGCCGCATGATATACCAGTTCCGGATGATAGGTTTTAAAGATCCAGTCCATTCGGTTTGTATTCCGTATAGAAGCAATTAAAACCTTCAGATTCAGTTCCGGATGTTTTATTTTCAAATCCTGCTGGATATCATAGGCATTATTTTCATAGATATCGACAATGATCAGTTGTTTTGGCTCATAGTTGGCAATCTGCCGGCACAATTCGCTTCCGATAGATCCCCCTCCTCCTGTAACCATAACAACCTTTCCTTTTACATATCCGGCAATGCTGTCCATATCGACTTTTACCGGCTCTCTCTCCAAAAGGTCCTCAATGGCCACTTCTCTCAATCTGCTGAGACTGACCTGACCATTTACCATTTGATAAATACCAGGCAATATCCTTAATTTGCATCCTGTCTTCTGGCAGATGTTCAATACTTCATGTCTGCTCTGCGGGTCTGCCGATGGCATTGCTATGATAATGTGGGTAATCCCGTATTTTTCTACAGCCCAGGGAATTTTTTCACGTCCCCCGGCCACTGGCACACCATGGATCCTTTTTCCCTGTTTTTCTACATCGTCATCAATCATGCAGCCCACCTGCCCATTCAGATATTGGCTGTTTAATATTTCCTTTAAGATTACATTTCCGGCTTCACCAGCTCCTACGATCATGGCCCGCTCTTCTGAATCTCTCCTTGGCAGAAAGCGGTTATGGAAAAGAGCCAGAAATCTGCCGGCACACCTTTCCGCTGAAAAAAACAATACATTTAATATGAAGCTGAAAATAAAATAGGCCATAGGCATGTGGAAACCAGCCACTTTCATTCCCAGAATCTGTAATGCCGTTGTCAACAGCATTGCACACTCCAGCATGACCACCTCATAAATGCCCGCATATCTCCAGAGGCTTGTATATAGACCAAATACTGCAAAAATAATTAACGTAATAATTGTATAAATAGGTGCATATGCAAGGGCCTGATCTAAAAGAGATTCCGGAATACTGTTCCAGCGAAAATCGAACCGCATCCATAAGGCCAGGATACTGACAAGATTCAGGATAATGACATCGCAGATTGCTAGCCCCGCTACTTTAAATTGTTTTGAATATTTGATATAAAGTTCTTTCAATTGACTCTCCGTCTGTTTTCTTATGTTTTACATCCTTTTTACAGTTTGTTTTTACCTGCGAAGAGGCAGACGTTTCTCAAAAGAATTTCTGCCCCCCTCGCCACACTTTTTATGCTCTTTTTCTTCCGATTACAAACATTGCCCCGGCTGCGCCCAGAAGGACTACAGCCCCTGCTGCATATACGCCCCAGGTAGAATCTACTCCTGTCTTAGGTGCGATTCCTGTCCCTGTAGTGTCTGTTCCTGCTGCCTTGGACTCATCGATATCTGCAAAAACAGCTACCGGAGACAGATCCTGGAACTCTGCAGTGATCTGCTTGTTTGTATAGTTTACATCATTTGGCTCAATGATCTCCCATACCAGTCTCTCGGTACTGAAGTGGAGAAGTTTTACATTGGTCATTGCTTCTGTCAGAGACGGAACAGAGATCGTTGCGATATACTTTCCATCTTCTGTCTTTACTCCGCCGTTTATTGGAATGAGATCAAAGAACTGGGTGACCATGCTCTTTCCTTCTACTTCCTGGATCAGCGCATCGATTTCTGCCTCTGTCATGTTCAGTTCTGTCTGTCCTTCTGCAGGGTTGGCGATAATGTCTTTCAACTGCTGCACCAGAGTCTGAAGTGTAAGAGTTCCTTCATTTACCTGAAGGATCTGCTCTACAACCTGAGGTGCCACTGCCTGTGTAGAGGCAAAGTTTTCTGCTGTGCCTTCGCTTACCTGATAGCTGGCTGCTGATTCACCTACCAAAGTAACCTGTGTGGTCCGGCTTCCTGCGGCGAACACGCTTACAGCGGAAGTCACTACAAGAGCAGCGGCCAAAATTGTTCCCAAAATTCTTTTTCTCATTTTTCTCATCCTTTCTAATTAAGATTTGTTGTACTACATGTATTATTATTGATCTATGGATACCAGTACAGCCTGTACCAGATATCTTTGACTTGAAATCCCTGCGTAGCAGGTGGATAAGGTTATGATCTTATCCTCATTTGTTACTTCCATGGAGGTATCCACGAAGGAGTTCATGTCTCTCATGGAAAAGATATTGTTTAAATACTGCTGGTATTCCTCTTTGTTCCAGAAATCGAAACTCATCAGCAGGTGCCGGTTGTCATAAAGATATGCCGCAAATATTTTGTAATGCAGGATCTTATCCGGCAGGTAGATGGTCACGTCCCGGTTGGCGTCGAAGAAGCTTCGGTCCATATACCGGTGAAGGCTCTGGAACATGGAGCCGTTTTTCATGTCGTGTCCGTAGATCACCGTATTGGGATCTTCAAAAGTTTTTGTGTTATAGTTTTCTGTAAAGATAGCGCCTGCCGCTGCCTCTGACTTATTGATGTCATGATCCAGGTAATAGCCGTTGTCATCCGGGCTTTGGAGGATGGGATAATCCACTTCTGTTCCCGGCACCTGGATCCAGGCGTATACGTCCGGATTCTGGGCCTGCAGACTTGGAAAATCAATGGGGATCTCCACCGGCTCCTTTGCGGGAGTCTCTGTTGTTTCGGGCTCCGGTTCTTTCTCTTCCTCAGGTTCCGGCTCCCGGACTGCTTCTTCCCGGATCTGGTCATATTCCTTCCCGGCATTTTTTTCTTCCAGGTACTGGCGTACCGCCAGGCCTCCCAGGATCACTGCCAGGATCAGGAAGATCACTCCTGCGATTCGGAATTTCTTCATATCAGTTTTCCACCTCTTTATAGAAGGTTTCCAGGATCTTCTCATACAGCTGGCTGTCGTCTACATGGTATTCGTCAAAGCCTTCTCCCTGGGTTCCTTCTCCGGGAAGGGTCCAGGTCCGGATATTCTCCTGCTCTGCCAGCCCTCCCATGATCTGGGCAAACTGACCATTGCTGATATCCGTCACCATATAATCTTCCAGCGCTGTATACAGGTCTGTAATAAGGGAAGGATTTTCTCCATATACCTGCCGGGCTTTTGCAGCATAGGCGTTCAGGAATTCCTGCTGCCTCTCCATACGCACGATAGCGCTCTGGCTTTCTCCTGTATCCCGGTATCTGACGAAATCCTCCACATTGTCCGGGGTAAGCTGGATCTGGCTTCCTTGGGTCCACTGGGGATTTACCGCCTCCAGACTGTCGTCCGGAACAGTTACGGTAACTCCTCCTACCTTTTCTACCAGCAGAGGGATCCCGTCCATACTCAGAGAGCAGTATCCCTGCATGGGAATTCCGTAGAGGAGATTGGACACAGCCTCTTCCATCAGTTCACAGCTTTCCCTGCCTCCGTCTCCGTAGGCGTAGGCCAGATTAATGTGATCCCGGCTTTTTCCTGCACGGTTTCCTTCCTGATCGAAGATCTTAATCTCCGTAATGGTATCTCTGGGAATGGTAATTCCTGTAAGACTGTGGTCCACCCGGTCCCAGGACACCAGGAAGATGGCATCTGCCTGTCCTGCGTCTGCTCTTCCCACCTGAGTCTGTGTCTTTTCTCTGGAGTCGATTCCCAGAAAAAGGAAGTTACTCAGATGGTCGTTATAGGCATATTCTTTTCCCTGGTAAGTGACAGTGGAGGAAGTATTTCCGGCAGAAGACGCCTCTTCCTCGTGGGAAGCAGAGCCGGATATTCCGTCTCCCTTCCCTGCGGCAGTTTCAGCAGTGTTCATATTGTTCCAGATAAGGTATCCTCCTATAGCTGCCGCCAGAATAAGGACTGCCAGTACCACTGCTGCTGTATAAAACTTTGTTTTCTTCTTATTTTTCTTTCCAGGTATGCTCATATATGAAAGTTCCTTCTTTATAAAACCGCCTTATCCGGCCGGATTACGCCAGATACCCCAGATCCTTCATCTTCTGGAGGATGGCTGCTGCCAGATCTGCCTGTCCCTCATAGGTAGAGGCAGGATTGGAGGTGATGGATGCCATGCTGATATAATGTTCTCCCCATTTCTCGCTCATCACACTGTCCAGCGTGGCGGAGTCTACGCTTCCGTCCAGAGGAAAGGTACCTGCGATAATGTACTGTTCCTGCTGTGGAAAGGTATTGAGGATAGCTTCCTGCTGCCGGGCCAGTTCTGCCGGATCGTGGTTCCAGCCCCCGTAATATCCCATGAAGATCACCGGGACGTATTCCAGATCATTTCTTTGGGTCTGTTCCGGTGTCAGATCCCGGATCCCGGTCTCTGTCACAGGGAGCTCCTGTCCCTGGGCCGCCTCCTGATGGGCGGTGATATAACTCTGGACCTCTTCCTGGGGCACCCCTGCCATGGTCATCATGGACAGAGTTCCTGCTCCCTGAAGGGTTTTGTCGATGACTGTAAGGTTGTAACCGCTGTCATTGAGAAGATTCTGAAGAACCGCTCTGTAAGAATGAGTTGCAGATTCTTCTCCGTTTATAAGGTCATCCCCCCAGCAGACAATTCCCTTTGCCAGAGTGGGGGCAGTTGCTGTTTCCTCTGCAGCAGATTCCTGGTCCTCATTTTCTGAGTTCTGTTGGCCTGTCGAGGCCTGTTCCTGGTTTTCTTCGGTCTCTTCTTCGACAGTTTCCTCAGGCCGGGCTTCTTCTGAAGCGTCCTGCTCTTCGGCCTGATCCTTCTGATCTTCCCGGGCAGCCAGTTCCTGAAGTCTGGCTGCGTCTGCCGCATTAGAACTGCGGCTCCACAAAAGAAGGGCTCCGAAAAGGATAAACAACAGGATACAGAGAATCAGCAGCAGCCGGTTTCTCCCTTCCTGATAGTTCTTGTTCATTGTGATTTTCCTCCCACATTCTTATTTATGTTTGTAGTAGTCGCCGTAACGGCCATAGTAGGAGGAATAATATTTATCCTTCTTCATATCTACTTTGTTGAGCACAGCCCCCAGGATCTTACAGCCGCTCCGCTCTAACTGGGACAGGCTTTTCTGGGCCACGCTATAGCTTACCGCTTCGCTTTCGATGACCAGCACTGCACCGTCGCTTTTTTCTGCCACGACGGCGGCATCGATCATATTGCCGATAGGCGGCGTATCAATAAATATGTAGTCATATTCTTTTCGTTTTTCTTCCAGCAGTTCTCCGAAGGCCGGATCACTGAGCAGTTCGGAAGGGTTTGGCGCCAGAGGTCCTGCGAAGATCATATCCACATTGGGGAAGTTGGTCTGGTAGGTGATCCACTGCCGTTCCACCTGGCCGCTTAAATATTGGGACAGGCCCTGAATGGTCTGGTTTACGGAATACCGCTTGATAAAATTGGATTTCCGGATATCTGCATCCATAAGCAGCACCCGCTTTCCTGCTTTCCCCATTTCCAGGCTCAGACTAAAGGCAATATCGCTTTTTCCCTCATTGGGATAACAGCTGGTAAGCAGCACCACCTTTACCTGTTTGCTGGAAAACTGTATATTGGTACGCAGGGTTTTGATAGCTTCCTCGTAGAAGTAATCGGACTTCTTCGGGTCTTTTAAGGTTACTTTCAGTTCCATTATTTCTTTCCTCCCCTGCCCTTTGCTTTCTTTTTCCCTCTTTTGTTTTTCTGTCCCACATAGTCTTTTCTGTCCGGCACAGTTGCCAGAGTGGAGATTCCCAGATATCTGGTGATATCATCCTCAGATTTGATGGTATCGTTCATCACTGCCAGCACCACTACCAGACCTGCGGAAACCACAATTCCGGCCATCAGCCCCAGAAGGGTGTTTCTTGTAACGCTGGGAGCAGTCTTCACCGTAGGGATTTCTCCTTCTTCAATGATCTTAGGAGGCACTACTTCCATCTTGTCTCCTACAAACTCGGAGGATATCTGAGCCACCTGATCTACGATTTCTTTGGCAGCTTCCGGATCTGTGTTTGTCACAGAAATGTTCAGAATACGGGTATCTGCGGGATTTTCCACAGTAATACTCTGTTTTAATACATTCTTATTCATATTCAGTCCCAGGTTGTCGATGACTTCTTCCAGTACCGGCGTACTCTTGATAAGAATTTCATAATCATGGGCCAGCTCTGTACCAAGCTGAAGATCTGCAATGGAGGTCAGTGTGGTCTCCTTAGAGATCACCAGGACGCTGGAGGTAGAAGTATAGGTGGGAGTGATAAATATCTGGGTATAGGCGCAGGCAATGCATCCGCCCAGAAGCGCCGCTGCAATGATCCAGAGTATTCTTTTTCTCAGGGCAAAAAACAATTCCCTTAAGTCGATCTCCCGTTCCTCTTCACGTAAGTTTTCCATGGTCTTTTTTCCTTTTCTTAATTTTTCATATTCTATATATTGTTTAACTCCATCAATCAACAGATGGATGATAGAATGCTATATTCTATAGAAGAAACAGCTTTGGTAAGTTTGCACTAACTTTTTTTCCCTTTTAATTATGCAGAATATCCATTTCCGCATCCGGCTGTGCATCCCGAAGAATCTTTTCCTGGTTTTTCCAGGCAATTTCTTCTATGTAGGTTCTTTCAAGATGCTTCTCCATCCAGGCTTCTGCTTCCTGAGTCTGGGGGCGTCTGCTTTTTGTGTTGTGCATATCCGTTGCCAGAAAATGAACTTTTTGGTTCTTCAACATTTTTCTGCACCATCTGACGGTTTCGTCATACCATCTGCCCCCGATGCGGCGATAGTTCATCTGCATATAGGCGCCGGCTTTGATCAGTTCTTCCACTCTTCCCTTCTCTCTCAGTACGCCATAGCGCTCCATATGGGCCAGTATGGGACGGTACTGCTCTTCTGTCAGTTCCCTCACTGCCCGATAAAGCAGGGAATATGGAACATTGGGCATAAACTCTATTAATATATATCTGCTTTCCCCTATGGTCAGAAGCTGATTTCTTTTCAGCTTTTCCAAAGTCTCCTGGGAGTAGAAGATTTCCTCTCCGGGATAAACCCTGAAGTCCGGATTCACCTCTGCCCTCGCCCTGGTCTCAAGTCTTCTGCAAAGATTTCTTATCTTCTCCGGATCCTCCTGTCTGAACTGGTGGGAATCATGAGGAGTGGCCACCACTGCCTGGATTCCCTGCCTGTAGGCCAGCTTCAGCATTCGGATACTTTCCTGAAGAGAGGCCGATCCGTCGTCCAGTTTGGGAAGCACATGACAATGTATATCAATTTTCTTCATCTTCAGTCTTATTTCCCCATTACAAAAAGCATTACACGTTACCGAAAATCTTACTCTTCTGGTAAACATATGTAATTATACAATATGTTTTTTCGTGTTTCAACCAGAAGTATTAAAAATCCATGAAAAATATAGCCAAAAATAAAGGAAAAAATTGGGATTTTATAAGAAAATACCGGTAATTACAAAAAAGCTGCAGTTTTTGTAATTACCGGTTCTATAAGGTTAAAATTCTGCCTTCACCATGCATTCCTTCCGATAAAATGCCACTCCGTACTTCAAAATATCCTGATACCCTTCCC
>ERZ1090861.1404-NODE-1404-length-12292-cov-6.612732_pt1 | contig 12292 bp, 8 predicted proteins | sample MGYA00478482_ERZ1090861 | MGnify/ENA primary metagenome ERZ1090861 (study PRJEB33644, sample SAMEA5815744) | chicken gut metagenome | biome: Chicken; feature: Gastrointestinal Tract; material: Caecum | place: Ireland | collected 2019-01-01 | study: A study of the... | reverse complement strand
TACGCCCTCGCTCTGTGTCTGGTGGGCTCGGAGATGTGTATAAGAGACAGGTCCACGGCCCGGTCTTCAGCCGGGCGGGACGGTACGGCCGGTACGACTCGCTCTCGTTGGACGGGAACCACGTGTTCCGTTTGATCTCCCGGCTGATGGTGGACGCGTTCCCGCCCAGCATGAGGGCCATCGCGCGCACGCCGGTCCCGTTTCCGATCTCGATCTGGATGACCTGCCGTTCCTCTTCCGACAGGTGCGAATATACTTCTCCCATAGGTGCAACATCCTCCGGACTGGTTATCTAGACAATCTCCAATCTAACGGGTGTTGCACTTTCATTTAGACAACGGGCGATGCCTTACACCTCGCGAGATGGAAGCTGCGTGCGGATCGGTGGCGGGCCTAATGCGGGACCATTTTGCTGCATAACGAATATCAAAACGACCGATCTGTTATCACCCATCGACATCGTTCCACACACTCTGACAACAGGAGCGAACAATGCATCCAGCACAATCGCAAATCTGAACCGCCGAGCATAGCAACGGTTTGTTCTATAAAATCTCACCATCCGATACCATTTGTTCCAAATCTCAAGATTCATGGCATCAACTCACCCTACGCAGTGCGTAAATCAAATATTCCACGCCATTCAGCTGGCTCAGAACACAGTAAAATACAACTGTCTGCTCCGCACACGCGGAGGTGATCCCACGTCGAAGCTCGCCTTGGCCGAACACCTAGGGTCTGCTCCGCACACGCGGAGGTGATCCTGCCATCAACATAATACCAACGATGCCACAAGAGTCTGCTCCGCACACGCGGAGGTGATCCCGTGTTCGGGACGGAACGTGGTATAAGCCATGCGTCTGCTCCGCACACGCGGAGGTGATCCCATGCTGCAGCAACGGCAGGACGGTCAGGATTAGTCTGCTCCGCACACGCGGAGGTGATCCTATCATAGGGGAGCGTTTCGCGTTCGGGTTTCCGTCTGCTCCGCACACGCGGAGGTGATCCCGGAGGGTTTTGGATGCAGCATGGGACGGTAGAGTCTGCTCCGCACACGCGGAGGTGATCCCAATCGTCTGCATGAGTATTGCCGACTGACCTGGTCTGCTCCGCACACGCGGAGGTGATCCCGCGAACACGGTCGATATCAACGGCGACCTGTAGTCTGCTCCGCACACGCGGAGGTGATCCCAAGCGGCTTAAGGTCGGCGTGGACTTCTGGAAGTCTGCTCCGCACACGCGGAGGTGATCCCCGACTGAGAAGTGCCCATAGTACCGTCAGACAGTCTGCTCCGCACACGCGGAGGTGATCCCAACAATTCGTACACGTACATGAATCAGACGATGTCTGCTCCGCACACGCGGAGGTGATCCCCCGCCCGCCGCACAGCCCATGCTCTACCACTGGTCTGCTCCGCACACGCGGAGGTGATCCCCCGAGGTCAAGGACCTGACCCCCGTGCGCAGCGTCTGCTCCGCACACGCGGAGGTGATCCCTGGAGGCGCTGCGCGACCAGATCGAGCAGTCCGTCTGCTCCGCACACGCGGAGGTGATCCCCATCAGCGACCGAGTGAATATCGGCCAGTGCAGTCTGCTCCGCACACGCGGAGGTGATCCCACGGTTCCTTTCGTTCACCACCAAGCGGGTATGTCTGCTCCGCACACGCGGAGGTGATCCCTATCTCTAGAGTCTATCCCCAGTCACACTTGCGTCTGCTCCGCACACGCGGAGGTGATCCGCTTTCGAGCTGGATGTCGGTCCATTGGGCGTTGTCTGCTCCGCACACGCGGAGGTGATCCCGACGACCGTCCCGACCCCATACTAGAAATCCGGTCTGCTCCGCACACGCGGAGGTGATCCTCAGCCAGACACCCACAAAACCATAGAAAACATGTCTGCTCCGCACACGCGGAGGTGATCCCCTGACGTGCCGGATGAAACGGTCGTGCACTTTGTCTGCTCCGCACACGCGGAGGTGATCCCATCCCGCGCGAGGAACGGTCGGACAATCCGGAGTCTGCTCCGCACACGCGGAGGTGATCCCGCGGCGTCGATGACTCCGGTGACAGGATCGCGGTCTGCTCGCGTGACACGACTGATATAGTTTAGTTTTTCGCATCTCCCCTAACTTGATGGGAGATGCGGAACAAGCATCAGGCAGACATCTGCAACAAATTCCACGCCGGATACCACGCGACACGGGGTTGTTCGACGAAAACCCGTCACAAAGGCGGGCACGCGAGACAATCGCGAGACAATGACCTTAATTGTCGTCGCTCAACCAGAGAAAATCAGACGGATTCAGGGAAGACAAAACGTTGGCAATATCCTCGATATTTTCCGCAGTCAACCTACCGTAATACCCGGTAAGCCTATCGACACGAAAACGGACAAGCTGCGCACACCTGGCAACGCTCGGCATATTAAGCCCTGCATCACGCCACCCGCTCAACGACAAATCGCCCGCGGCATGATGCGTCTTGCTCGTGATCTTGATCCCGATACCGGTATCGCCGTCAACGGCAAGGCTCACGATCGCCAACGGACGCTCTTTGCTGCGCCCGTCATGCTCGGTATAAAACACGCGCGCTCGAACCACGTCAAAACGCCGCAACTTCTTAGGCAGAGGAAGGCAATCAGTCATCGGCCCACGCACCCGGAAGGATCATGGCGTCATCGGCCGCATACTCAGGCGTATACACGAACTCATCCGGAATATCAAAAATTGGTCCATCCGCGTCACGCCCGACCACACGCACGCCGGAGCTTTTAGGTCGGAACGAGTTGACGTAATCGGCCAACGCCTCACCAACGCTAAGACCACGCATCCGTGCGAACGCGCTGAATACGTCCAACGCATCGCTGTCCACGTCAATACGCGGCGACAAAACAGTGGAAGACATGGGCACCTCCCTTTGTAGCTTCATTTATCAAGCGTATCCCATCCACCTTGGGATACGCTCCGAGTGGATAACGACGCCCCCAAAGAGTGATAGTATCCCGGTCATCAATTAGCCCGATGATTGAGAGAAAAACATTCATCCGTGGCGCAACACGCCTAGTCAGCGCTCTGCTTCTTTCAGAGCTCTTCCGAAAGCCGGCGACCACCAGCACTCCCCATATCCGTGGCCGGCTGGCGCGCGTAACATATATCGAAAGCATCCATTCCAAATATCGAGAACAACGCCACTCCACGACCCCGCACAACGTACGAATCATACATTCCGCACCATCCAACCGGACCAAATCCCAATAAAAAACAACTGACCGCTCCGCACACGCGGAGATGATCCCATCCCGATAGGACGCATCCCACGGTACGCGGCGACCGCTCCGCACACGCGGAGATGATCCCGTTCTATCCGTGTTCTCAAACTCATATATTTTGACCGCTCCGCACACGCGGAGATGATCCGCAGAGCTTAAGTAGGCCATCATGTGCGATGAGGACCGCTCCGCACACGCGGAGATGATCCCGCTCCCAGCTCCCCTTACGTTCCTGACATGTGGACCGCTCCGCACACGCGGAGATGATCCCGCCTCCGCCAGCTTCACAGCCGTCCCCAACTGGACCGCTCCGCACACGCGGAGATGATCCCCGTTCACGCCGCCCGCGATGGGTTCGCGGGTCGACCGCTCCGCACACGCGGAGATGATCCCGGCATTGCCAAGGTTCTGTAGCGCAGTACCGAGACCGCTCCGCACACGCGGAGATGATCCCGGCCAACCGTCCACAACGGGGATAAGCTCCTTGACCGCTCCGCACACGCGGAGATGATCCCTCGACCCCAATGTGTGGGAGCCGGCCGCGGGATCAACCCCGCGCGTGCGGGACAGGTGAGCAGATCGGCGCCATGCTGATTATCGAGTTGGGATCAACCCCGCGCGTGCGGGACAGGTAGTCTAGATAACGCGGACGCGACCGCACGCCAGGGATCAACCCCGCGCGTGCGGGACAGGTGTGCGGAACGTCATCAGGTCGCCCACGTTCAGGGGATCAACCCCGCGCGTGCGGGACAGGTAGTTGCATTATATTGCGTTCCCGCCCGGACCAACGGCCCGCAATATTCGATTCGTTCACCGTAGAGTCCGCAGCAAGCGCACATCGATATCAAGGTAGCCGGCTCCAGCCCAAGAGTGCCACCATATTCTCAACCGACACAAATCACAGCCGCCTGAAGCCCATACCTGCTGAAGCTCATACCTGTGGACGCATGTCACCCCGGTTTCTGCTATGCTGGTCAGCATCAATGGAGATAGGGGAACACTTGACCAACCATACACCACCCGCAGGTGCACCATCAGCAAACACACCACCTTCGAGCACCGACAACTTCAAGACCGCCACCCCTCTATTCGACGTCGGAATCCCCCTCGGTCTCTCCAAACAAACCCTGTCCGTATGGGCGAAAACCAATCTTGCCGACCCATCCGATCCGAGCTATCTCCAACTATGGCAGCATCTCGAAGACACCGCCGCCACGGCGTCGCACGTCTGGGACGATTTTCTCCCCGACCACGTCAAGGAAATCCTGGCCGAGGATCTCGGCGGCATGAACGAGGCACGCGCGACGCTCCTGTTCCTGTGCGGCGTCCATGATGCGGGCAAGGCCTCGCCCGCATTCGAGATGATGAATCAGCGCTGCGCCACGCGCACGCAACATACCGGTCTGACCATCGAATACGACTTTCCCGGGGTCGAGAACAGGTCGCGCATCCGGCATGAACTCGTCGGGTATCACGATCTATGCGATTGGCTCACAATTCGCGCTATCGCATGCCCTGGCATCTCCAGCCAGAACGACGCGCCCACTCCTACAACGGGCACGTCACGACAGGTACGGCCCACGCTCCCGGCACTCGGATTGGCCAATATCGTCGGCGGACATCACGGCACCTCAATCAGCGACGACCAACGCCTGCTATTACGAGATAGCGCCGGCGCCCGACTGGCCGGCCTGCCCCGAGAATCCGTCCCCTCCGATTGGCAACAATGCAGGTTCGAACTGTTCGACTGGATGGCCGCTGCCAACGGGATCGATGCCATATCCCCAACATGGCCGCAACGCCCCATTCCCAAGCGCTCGCAGACCCTGCTGACCGCCACCGTGATCATCTGCGACTGGATTGCCAGCAATGCATGGTACTTCCCGCTCAATACCTCCAGACAGGACGAGACCGTATTCGACGCCGACGCCCGCGCCGCACTAGCATGGAGGGAGCTCGGCATACCCGCGCCGTGGCGGGCACCGCACGCACCGGGAAGCGCGTCCGATGCCACGTCCCCTGACAGCGTGCGTACCACATACGACCTGTTGTTCGCCGAGCGCTTCCAGATTCCGAACGCAACGCTGCATCCCGCGCAACGTGCCGCCGTGGAAGCGGCCGACTCCATGGCAGAGCCTGGTCTGATGATTCTTGAGGCGAATATGGGCGAAGGCAAAACCGAGGCCGCGTTGTTGGCCGCGGAACGCCTTGCGGATCGGTTCCATCTCGGTGGTGTGTATTATGCGCTGCCGACCCAGGCCACGGTGAATGCGATGTTCACGCGCTTCACCGATTGGATAGAACAGCTGCCGGCCGACAATCGTCCGGCATTCGCCTCGATCTTCCTCGCTCACGGCAAACGCGACCTGAACGACGAGTTCGCTGCGCTACGCACGCGGCGGTATGGCGACGGGACCTCGGCGGATACGGCGTTCAATGAAGTCAATGAGTTCAATGACGATTACGAGCTGCGTTGGAACATGGATCATGCCAACTCAGATGGTCGTTCCGGCAGCCGCCTCAACGGTCACTCCGACACCCGCCGGCATGCGTTGTCCGCGGTGGTCAACCCCTGGCTCTCGGGGCGGAAGCGGGGCAATCTCTCCGACTTCGTGGTCGGCACCATCGATCAGGTGCTGATGGCGGCCCTGCGCAGCAAACATGTGGTGCTGCGTCATCTTGCGTTGGCGGGTAAGGTGGTCGTGCTCGACGAGGTGCATGCGAATACCGCGTATATGAACGTATTCATGGAGCGGGTGCTATCGTGGCTCGCCTACTACGAGACGCCTGTCATCATGCTCAGCGCCACACTGCCGCAACAGCGTCGTCTCGCGTACCTGCAGGCCTATGAGGCGGGCAGACGGGCGCTGCGGAGCGAACGCCAATACGCCCTGGACCACACATGCGGGTGCGACCGCAACGAATCCACCGACGGCATCGCGACGTCGTCCGACGGCGAACGGCGACATAGCAGTCGCGCCCGTTCGCGCTTCCGCAGGGAACGCGATGCCGCAACCGCCGCCCAGATACCTGTCACCGCGTCGCCCCCGTCTCCCGACGCGCGATCGCCATATGATCTGCGGTACCCGCTGATTTCGTTGTCCGGAGGAGATACGGACACCCCACGGTATATCACCCCGGAGCCGTCCGGCAGATCCTCCCGTGTCACGGTCCGGTATTGCGATGATTCCGACGAATCACTCACGTCCCTGTTGCGCACCCAGCTCGCCGACGGCGGCTGCGCGATCGTGATCCGGGACACGGTCGCCCGCGCGCAGCACGCCTACCAGCTGATTCGACGCGAGCTGGCGGAGGAGTTGGGGGCCGATGTCACGTTGGCGCATTCACGGTTCCTGGCGTTCGACCGCGCACAGATCGACCGCGATCTGGTTCACCGGTTCGGCCCCGATGGCGCGGACCGGCCGCACTGTGCGATCGTTGTGGCCACTCAGGTTGCGGAGCAGTCGTTGGACGTCGACTTCGATCTCATGGTGACGGACGTCGCCCCGATCGACCTGATTCTGCAACGCGCGGGACGTCTGCACCGGCACCGCCGCGGTGAGGGCGAGCGCCCCGAGCGTCTGCGATCCCCGCAGCTGTTCATCACCGGCATCGCGGAGTGGAAGGATGATGCGGCCCCGGAGTTCAGCACCGGCGTGGCGACCGTGTACCACCGCCATCTACTGCTGCGATCGTTGGCGACACTGGAGATATCCCCGGACACGGAACAGGTCATTGACATCCCTGCCGTCATTCCGGAACTCGTGCAGCACACGTACGGGAACAACCCGATCGGACCGGAATCCTGGCAGGACGTCATGCGATCCGCCGCCGCAGATTGGACCGACCAGCAGGACCGAAAGCAAAGCATCGCGCAGCGTTTCCGGATTCTCGACCCGAGCTCGTCGCCATGCGATCTTGACAATTGGCTCGGCCGCGATCCGCTTGACGATCCCGACGGCCGCTCCGACGATGCACGCCAAGCACGTGCCGCAGTCCGCGACAGCGACGAGAACGTCGAAGTCATCGTGCTGCAGCGGACATCCGACGGACTCCAATTGCCGGCATGGGGCGATTTCCGTTCCGACGACCCGTTGCCCAATGGCATGGGAATGCCCTCCGATAATCAGATCCGAGATATCCTGTCCTGCACCATCTCACTGAGCCGGTACAGCGCCGGCTGTTCGCTTGACGCTTTCATCCGCGGAGCTGAGCTACGTTGCACCGGGTCGGATGCCGCGTCCCGCCTATGGATGGATTGGCAGCGGGTACCGGAGATCGCCGGACAGTTGCTGCTTCCGTTAGATGCGGATGGGCGCGTATCCATCGACATCGACGAATACCCGAAGGGTGAGGGAACTACTGGCACACGACGCAAAACCGTGCGCAGGACCATCACGTACCGCTATACCCCCGAGGTCGGCTGGCAGGCGATTCGCGATGAGTGACGATACGCTACGATGGAACACGGTGGCGAGCGCCCACGCCCACCGGCATACGGGCACCCCGTTCCGTAACCATACAGCTCCGCATCGCGGAGATGATCCATACACTACGCATAGTTACGGGTACCGCTCCGCACACGCGGAGATGCCATCTGATATATCGGATATGTAAAAGTTTAGAAGTATACAAAGCAAGTTATGGACTTGACAGCTCTCTTCTTTGCGCGTACAGTCTTCCCGTAGGAAGGAGGCAGCGATGCCAGACACTCCATCATTTGACTTACGCACCGAACCATGGATTCCAGCGACCTTCATCTCCGATGGCAAGGAACACATGGTCTCCCTCACCGATGCCCTGCTCAATGCCCGCGACATCCGTTCCATCGGCGGAGACATGCCCATCCAGACCCCGGCGATATTCAGACTGCTGCTGACCGTACTGTACGGCCTCTACCCCGGCGGCCCATCCCTAGATGAATGGCACGAACTATGGAACTATGGCTTGTCTGACGGCGACATCATCGATTACCTCGATCAATACGCCGACCGTTGGAACCTGTTCGATGAACACACACCGTTCTTCCAGGTCGCCGACCTGCACACGGAGAAAGGCACCTATTCGGGTCTGGAGAAGCTCATCTTCGACGTACCCAACGGTGCTCCGTTCTTCACCACGCGTCTCGGCGAGGGATTGCAGCGCATCTCCTTCGCCGAAGCGGTACGTTGGCTGGTCACCGCTCAGGCCTTCGACCCATCCGGCATCAAATCCGGCGCCGTGGGGGACCCACGTGTCAAGGGAGGCAAGGGTTATCCGATCGGCATCGCTTGGACCGGCAATCTGGGCGTGCTCATCTGCGAGGGCGCCAATCTGTGGCAGACGCTGCTGCTGAACTTCGTCGGCAGCGGGCTGAACCCGCACGGCGAACCGTTGCCATGGTCCGACGATATGCCGGCCTGGGAGCGCCCTCAGCCCACGGCATTGGCCACGCCCGGTCTCGACCAGGAGCACCCCGGCGACGTCCGGCGATTCCACGGACCGGCCACGCTGATGACTTGGCAGAGCCGCCGCATCCGACTGATTCACGACGACCAATGGGTCACCGGCGTCATCATCGCCAATGGAGACCAGCTCAAGCCGCAGATGGCCGACAGCTACGAGACGATGACGGCGTGGCGGGAAAGCGAGCCGCAGGAGAAGGCGCTCGGACAACCGCTGGTGTACATGCCCCGCGCCCACACGCCGAGCCGCGCGATCTGGCGCGGCATCGCCACGTTCCTGCCATCCGGCGCTATATCCGGGGAACAACCGCCCAAGTCCAAACCCCCGCTGACGGTCGATTGGTTGCACAAGCTCGAAGTCCGCAACCTGCTGCCCGATATCCAGGTCCGGATGCACGCCTACGGGGTGACCTACGGCAGCAACAACTCCGTCATCGACGAGGTCGTGGACGACGCCATGGACCTGCATCTGCACGTGCTCGCCTCAGACTCCGACGATTTGAAGCAATGTTTCGTCTCCGCGGCCGGCATGGCCGACAGAGGCGCCGACATCTGCCGATCCCTGGCCTCCAATCTTGCTTTGGCCGCCGGGATTCCGTCGGACGCATGGCGGACTCAGGCCACCCAGCAGGCCTATGCCGCATTCGATCGACTGTACCGGAATTGGGCCGCGGGCATCGCCTCACCGGACCAGGTCGACCAGGCCCGCGAACAATGGCGGAGCATTGTCCGCAGCACACTCAACGACTTGGGCGACTCCCTGCTCGCGCAGGCGCCGCCGAGCGCGTTCACCGGCAGATATGACGCCGCCGGCACCTTGCAATCGGCGGGCAAGGCCGATCTGTTCTTCCGTTCCGCAGTCAACAAACTGACCGCCGCCCCATCGACCGGCACCGAACAGGACAACCAACCGCAGGACAACGCATAACCGGCCATCATCCCGATCGATCACGGAAAGGAGATCGTATGGACAGCACCACAGACGCCCAGCAGCCCACCATCAGGTCCACCAGGGTGCACACCCCGCTCGGGCAATGGATCAACCGGCAGATCAAGGCCCTCATGCATGGCGGCACAGCAGGCAACGGCATGCAGCTCAAGGGATACATGCACGACGATCCACGCGCCGTAGCCGCGTTGGCCCGGCTCCGCCATGGGCTGGGCAAGCCCATCGGGACACTGCCCCAATTGCTGGAGTGGACCATCGTAGGCCTGCCCGAACCGGAACAGGCCCAACACGACAACGGCGAGGCCACCGTCGAGGAGTGGGCGGCGTACACCACATTGACGTTGTATGCCCTCCACCAGCGTTCGCTGCACACCGAGCCCATGCACAAGCCCGGCACCGGTTTCGGCTCCGCCGTCGGCATGCTCGCCTCCAGCAATCCCAATGAGGCCGGCATCTACCGCCGGCTCTCCTCCATGCTGACCGCCGACGACACCGCTGAGATCGTCCATCACGCCAGAGGGCTCATCCAGCTACTGCATGCCAAGCGCCTGCCGTTCGACTACGCCTCGTTCGCCGAGGATCTCGTCGACCTGAACAACCCGTACCGCCGCGACCGCGTCCGCCTGCAATGGGGACGGGATTACTTCGGGGCACTGCGCAAGCAGTCCTCCCCGGACACCGACGACTGACCCAATCAACGGGCCGCACACCATCACCCACATCCATCTGACTCATCGACCACCCGACCACATCGACCACAAAGGAGTAATCATGGCAGCCAACCGCACCATCGTCGAAATCCACATCCTGCAGACCATGCCGCCCTCGAACCTCAACCGCGACGACACCGGCAGCCCGAAGAAGGCGGTCTACGGCGGCGTCACCCGCGCCAGGGTCTCCAGCCAGGCGTGGAAGCGCCCGACCCGGCTCAAGTTCCGCGAACTCGTCGACCCCAACCAGCTGGGCATCCGCACCAAGCGGGTCGTGGAGGTCCTGGCCGACCGCATTCTCCGTCTCGACCCTGCCATCGACCCGGAGACCGCGCAGAAGGCGGCGCAATCCGTCCTGCAGGATGCCGGCGGCATCAAACTGGCCAAGCCCCGTTCGGCCAAGAAGACCGATGACGCCGACGACAACGTCAACGAGCCCGACCAGTCCAACTACCTGCTCTTCCTCGGCTCACACCAGTATGACGACCTGGCGGCCATCGGCAAGGAGGCCATCGCCTCCGGCGGCATCAAGGACTTCCTCAAGAACAAGGACGTGAAGAAGCGCGTCAAGGGTATCCTGCAGAACGACCGCGCCATCGACGTCGCCCTGTTCGGCCGCATGGTCGCCGATGACACGGATCTGAACGTGGACGCGGCCGCACAGGTGGCCCACGCCATCAGCGTGCAGCGGGTCGACTTCGATTCGGACTACTTCACCGCCGTGGACGACGTCAAGCAGGACAGCGATGAGGAGGGCGATGCGGGCGCCGCCATGATCGGCGACGTCGAGTTCAACTCCGCCACGTTCTACCGGTATGCCAACGTGGACGTGGACAGGCTGCTGGATACGCTCGGAGACGCCAACGCCACCGTGCAGGCCGTCACCGCGTTCGTCGACGCCTTCTCCACCACCGTGCCCAACGGCAAAATCAACACGTTCGCGCACAACACCCTGCCGGATCTGGTGGTCGTCAACCTGCGCGATACGCAGGCCGTCAATCTGGTCGGCGCGTTCGAGCGCCCGATCGCCGGCGACATCGTGACCAACGCCACCAAGGCGCTGGTCGAGCGCGAGCAGGAGATCGACGCCAGCTACGGCACGACGCCGGTGCGCACGTGGGTGGTCCGAGTCGGCAAGGATACCGAGGCCGCCGACCAGCTCGCGGCGCGGCAGCCGCTGCGCGACGTGCTCACGGAGCTCGGGGACGCGGTCGCCGCGCGCCTGGTCCGGGAGTAAGCCATGAACGTCCTGCTGATACGACTCAAGGGGCCAATGCAGTCGTGGGGGTCGCGCAGCCGATTCAACCTGCGGTCCACGGAGCCCTATCCAACCAAAAGCGGCGTCATCGGCATGATCGCCGCCGCGCTCGGCATGGCCCGAACGGAACCGCTGGATCGGTTCAGGGGACTGCGGTTCGGCGTGCGCGTCGACCAGCCCGGGCTGCTGCTCGACGACTTCCATACGGCGCATAACGACGCCGGGGAGTCAATGCCGCTCTCACACCGCCACTACCTGTCGGACGCCGTGTTCCTTGCGGCCCTGGAGGACCCGGACGGGGACTTGCGGCTGCGTGAATACGCGGACGCCCTGGCCGCCCCGCACTTCCCGCTGTTCCTAGGGCGCCGGTCATGCCCACCCGACGGCCCGGTCGCCACATGGATTGTGGACGGCGACCTGGAGGATGCGCTCCGATCCGCCCCCTGGCAGGCGACCGAGTTCCACCAGCGCCGCTGCCTACGGAACGCCCGGCGCTTCCCGAACAGGCTGGAGGCGGAGATCTTCGTGGAATCCCCCGATGCCGCGCCGAATGATCAGGACGCGTTCAAGCTGAACGACGCTCCGCGGAGTTTCAACCCGCGCGGCAGGCTCTGGACGGAACGCACGGTCGTGCGGCTGGGAGCGGTGCGCCCCCGCCCCAC
>ERZ1090861.1400-NODE-1400-length-12307-cov-7.866797_pt1 | contig 12307 bp, 9 predicted proteins | sample MGYA00478482_ERZ1090861 | MGnify/ENA primary metagenome ERZ1090861 (study PRJEB33644, sample SAMEA5815744) | chicken gut metagenome | biome: Chicken; feature: Gastrointestinal Tract; material: Caecum | place: Ireland | collected 2019-01-01 | study: A study of the... | reverse complement strand
ATGTGGTTTTACGTTTCCCTCGGCGGAGCCGGCGGCATCTGCCAGGCGTGGTGGTCGGTGTGGAGCAGGTGGTGGCTCCGCTGGCCGCAGGGCTTCTCCAGGTAGTCCCGGTACAGAGTCCGGACGTCCTCGTTCTCGTGGCTGAAGCGGACCCGCTCCCCCTTGTCCAGCTCCCACAGGGCGCCGCCCCGGTACTCGGCCATCTCCACGCCGTCCACGATGGGCTGACCGCCGCCGCCGGCGCAGCCGCCGGGGCAGGCCATGACCTCCACAAAGTCGTAGTGGACGTCCCCCCGGCGGAGGGCCTCCAGCAGCTTCCGGGTCCGGCCCAGGCTGCTGACCACCGCCACCCGGACCACGCCGGCTCCGGGGATGTTGAAGGCGGCCTCCTTCCAGGTTCCGTTGTCCATGCCCCGGACCGCCCGGAAGGTGTCGGCGTTGGGGTTCCGTCCGGTGATCAGGTAGTAGGCGCTGCGCAGTGCCGCGTCCATGACGCCGCCGGTGGCGCCGAAGACCACCGCCGCCCCGGTGCTGGTGCCCAGGGGGCTGTCGAAGGCGCTCTCCGGCAGATTTTCCACCTGGATGTGGTCGCTGCGGACCATCCGCACGAACTCCCGGGTGGTGAGGACGATGTCCACATCCGGGTCGCCGCAGGCGTCCCGCAGGGGCTCCAGGGCGGCCTCCTCCTTCTTGGCCAGGCAGGGCATGATGGAGATGACCTTTATCTTGTGGGGGTCCACGCCAATCTTTTCCGCGAAGTAGCTCTTGGCCACCGCGCCGAACATCTGCTGGGGACTCTTGGCGGTGGAGAGGTTGTCGGTGAACTCCGGGTAGTTGCTCTTGACGAAGCGGACCCAGCCGGGGCAGCAGGAGGTGAACATGGGCCAGGCGTAGTCCTCCCGGTGGGTGAACCGCTCCACGAACTCGCTGCCCTCCTCCATGATGGTCAGGTCCGCGCCGAAGTTGGTGTCGAACACGTAGTCAAAGCCCAGGCGCTTGAGGGCGGTGACCATCCTGCCGGTGGTCTCCGGGCCGGGGGTCAGGCCGAACTGCTCCGCCCAGGCCACCCGCACCGCCGGGGCCACCTGGACCACGGTGGTGATCTCCGGGTCCGCCAGGGCGTCCAGCACCGGCTCCGTGTCGTCCCGCTCCCGCAGGGCGGCGGTGGGGCAGTGGGTGACGCACTGGCCGCAGAAGGCGCAGTCCGCCTCCCGAATGGTCCGGTTGTGGCTGACGTTGACGGACACCCGGGAGCCGGTCCCCGCCACGTCCCAGATGTTCAGGGACTGGATCTTGTCGCAGACCTGGATGCACCGCATGCACTTGATGCACTTGCTCTCCTGGCGGATCAGGGGGGCGGAGCGGTCCCACTGGCTCTTGCGGATGTCTATGGGGTAGGGGATGTACAGCAGATTGGCCTCCATGGCCATCTTCTGCAGCTCGCAGTTGCCGCTGCGGACGCAGAAGGCGCACTGGCAGTCGTGCTGGGAGAGGATGAGGCGCAGGTTGGTGCGCCGGGCGGAGCGGACCCGGGGGCTGTTGGTGTGGACCACCATGCCCTCCTGGACGGGGTTGTTGCAGGCGGTGACCAGCTTGTCGATGCCCTCCACCTCCACCACGCAGACCCGGCAGGCGCCGATCTCGTTGAGGCCCTTCCAGTAGCACAGACTGGGGACGGGGGTGCCGGCCAGCTTCGCGGCCTCCAGGAGGGTGGTGTTCTCCGGCACCTCCAGCGCCACGCCGTTGACGGTGAGTTTTACCATTTCTCCTTCCTCCCTCCCTTGAAGATGCCGTAGCCGAAGTGGTCGCAGCGCAGGCACCGGGCGCTCTCCTCCATGGCCCCCTGCTCGGTGAGACCGCACTCGATGCATACGAAGTCGTGCTTGCGCTCGGCGGCCTCCCGCTCGGTGGTGTTCACCCGGCCGTGGGGCATCCGGTCGCTGAGGTCCGGGTCGGGGATGTCCACGTCCACGGTGATCTCGTGGCGGAAGCCCAGGTACTCGTCGATGTTGGCCGCCGCCACCTTGCCGGCGGCGATGGCCTTGATGGCGGAGGCGGGGCCGGTGACGCAGTCGCCCCCGGCGTAGACCCCGGCCATGTCCGCCTTGTTCAGCGTGCTGTCGCTGAGGGCCTCGATGGTGCCCCGGTGGATGGGGATGCCGGCGTGCTCAAAGGTCCGGGTCTCGATGCCCTGGCCGATGGCCACCACGATGACGTCCGCCGGCACCCGGACCTCCGGCAGGTCGGCGGCCTTGGGGGCCGGGCGGCCGGAGCGGATCTCGCCGGGCATCTGGGGCTGGACCCACAGGGCCGCGGCCCTGCCCTCCTCGTCGGCTTCAATACGCACCGGGGCCATCAGGGTCAGCAGCTCCACCCCCTCGGCCACGGCGCCCTCCACCTCTTCCACCATGGCGGTCATATCCACCTGGCGGCGGCGGTAGACGCAGGTGACCTTCTCCGCACCCAGGCGCACGGCGCTGCGGGTCACGTCCATGGCCACGTTGCCGCCGCCGATGACCACCACCCGCTTGCCGGCGAAGTCCGGCAGCTCGTTGTCCCCGATCTCCCGGAGCATCTCCACGGCGGAGATGACCCCCCGGCTCTCCTCCCCGGGGATGCCGGTCTTCTTGTCCGTCTGGGCGCCGATGGAGATGTAGACGCTGTCGTACTGGCGGCGCACCTCCTCAAAGGGGATGTCCTTCCCCACGTCCACCTGGGTGTGGACGGTAATGCCCAGGGAGAGGATGGAGTCGATCTCCCGGTCCAGCTTCTCCCGGGGGAAGCGGTAGCTGGGGATGCCGTAGCGGAGCATGCCGCCCAGCTGGCGGCGCTTCTCATAGACGGTGACCTCGTGGCCCATGAGGGCCAGGTAGTAGGCGGCGGAGAGGCCGCCGGGCCCGCCGCCGATGATGGCCACCCGCTTGCCTGTGGGCTCCGCGCACAGGGGCTGGGGCACGTCTCCGGCGGTGTCCACGGCGTAGCGCTTCAGCCCCCGGATGTTCATGGCGTCGTCGATCATGTTCCGGCGGCACCGGGCCTCGCAGGGGTGCTCGCAGATGTAGGCGCAGGCCACGGGGAAGGGGTTGTCCTTGCGGATGAGCCGCACCGCGTCGGCGCTGCGGCCCGCGCGGATCAGGGCGATGTATCCGGGGATGTCCACCCCCGCCGGGCACAGGGCCACACAGGGAACCGGGTTCTCCAGGCTGCCCAGGCAGCGGTGGTGGTTGATGTGCTCCCAGTAGTCGTCGGCAAAGCCCTTCAGGCCGTTGAGCACCAGCCGGGCGGCGTGCTGCCCGATGGCGCAGGAGGCGGTCTCCTCAATGGAGCGGACGGTGTCGGCGATGATCTGCATGTGCCGGGGCTTGGCCCTGCCGTCCAGCACATCGGTCAGAAGGGTGGAGAGCTGGGCCAGCCCTACCCGGCAGGGTACGCACTTGCCGCAGGTCTGGGCGTGGCACAGGTTCAGGAAGTTCAGCGCCATGTCCACCGGGCACAGGCCCGGCGGCGAGGCGGCAATCCGGCGCTCCATATCGTGGTAGAGCTGCTCCACCACCATCTGGGCCCGGTCCGGCGTCTTGATATCCAATCTGCTCACGGGCGGTATCGCTCCTTTCGTCTTCTCCTGCGCGGGTTCTGCCGGGCCGCACCGCCCGGCAAAACCCTGATGGCGCGGAAACGTCCCCGTCCCCGCGCCGTCATATAAGCCTCTACGATTATGACATTTTTTTCACGATTTGTCCAGTCCCACAGTGCATAATTTCTCAAAAAAGGGTATAAAACTTCATGCGCCGTGGGCGCGCCGCGATAACAGGCAAACGTGGGCGCACATGAAGTTTCGCCCATGTGGGCCGTCCCCGGCCCACGCGGCATGGCAAAAAGCGGGGGCCGCATCCCGCGCGAGGCAGGACTGCGGCCCCGCCGGCGAACCGGGCTACCCCAGGTGGACGATCTGCTCCACGCCCAGGGAGCAGATCACGGCGCCGGCCTCGGACTGGAGGCCGTGGTTGGCGTTGACTGCCTCCATGACGCTGTTGCGCACCTCTCGGGGCACCACGATGAGAAGGATCTCCTTCTCATCCTGGCGGGTGACGCCCTCCAGGCGCTCCACCTCCTCCTTGGCGACCCAGCGGCCCCGGACCACAGTGCCGCCCCGGGCGCCGGCCTTCCGGGCGGTGGCCATCACGTCGTCGGTAAAGCCCTGGTTGACGGTGATCATAATGAGGCTGCTCTTTTCCTGCATCTCTTCATACTCCTTGTTTTTGTCCAGTTTCGTCCGGGCGTTGACGGCGGCGGCCAGCAGGTTCGACACCGCCTCCAGCGGAATGGCGAAGGCGATGCCCCGTCCGGGGCTGTTGTCGTGGAGGTCATCCTCCAATTTGTCCAGAAGCGCCCTGGCCGCCCCGGCGGGGGCCAGACTCAGGATGATATCCTTCTCCGAGCTGCCAAGGCCCAGAATGTCCATGATCTCCGAGGTGGCGGTGCCGGTGCCCTCACAGCGCACGTGGGTGAACACCTGCTCCCGGTCGTAGAGCTTTGTCAGCTTGTTGCCGCAGCCCCGCTCGATGATGGTGACGATCATCACCAGTCTGCTCAGATCTCTCATATCCGCCCCCCTCTTACATGTCGTAGTACAGGATGCTGTCCTCGGCCCGGGCCAGCTCCGCCCGCAGGGCGTCGCTGGCCAGCTTCTTCCGCACCCGGCCGGCCAGGCCCAGGAGCTGGATGGTCACCAGGGGCGTCATGGCCACCATGGCCACCAGACCGAAGGCGTCGGTCATGAAGTTGCCCCCCACCGCCTGGCAGGCGCCCATGGCGAAGGGCAGCAGGAAGGTGGCGGTCATGGGGCCGGAGGCCACGCCGCCGGAGTCGAAGGCCACGCCGGTGAAGATCTGGGGCACGAAGAAGGTCAGGGCCAGGGCGAAGGCGTAGCCCGGCACCAGGAACCACATGATGGACACGCCGGTGAGCACCCGCAGCATGGCCACGCCCACGGACACCGCCACGCCGATAGAGAGCCCCTTGCGCATGGCGCTCTGGGAGATGGAGCCCATGGAGACCTCCTCCACCTGCTTGATGAGCACGTGGACGGCGGGCTCGGCGGCCACGATGAAGTAGCCCATGACCATGCCGATGGGGATCAGCAGCCAGGGCTGGTCCCCGGAGGCCACGGTGGCCCCGATGAGCTGGCCGGCGGGCATGAAGCCCACGTTCACCCCGGTGAGGAACAGGACCAGCCCCAAGTAGGTGTAGATCAGGCCGCTGACGATCCGCAGCAGCTGCATCCGCTTGAAGCGCCGGGTGGCCAGCTGAAACAGGAGGAACATCAGGCAGATGGGCACCATGGCCACCGCCACCTCCTCCACATAGTGGGGGATGGCCTGGATAAACTCCTGGGCGGCGTCCCGGGTGGTGGCGATGTCCGCCAGGGAGACGGAGGAGTACTCGGCGCTGTCCGGGGTATAGCAGATGCCCAGGATCATCACCGAGAGGATGGGTCCGATGCTGCACAGGGCCACCAGGCCGAAGCTGTCGCTGGTGGCGTTCTTGTCGCTGCGCACCGAGGCCATGCCCACGCCAAGGGCCATGATGAAGGGCACGGTGATGGGGCCGGTGGTGACGCCGCCGGAGTCGAAGGCCGCCGGGATGAAGTCCTCCGGAACGAACAGGGACAGGGCGAACACCAGGATATAGAAGCCCACCAGCAGGTAGGACAGGGGGATCCGCCGTTTGACGCGCAGGAGGGCCACCACCAGAAAGATCCCCACGCCCACCGCCACCGTCAGGATCAGGGTCATGTTGGGCACGGCGGGGATCTGCTCCGCCAGGACCTGGAGGTCCGGCTCCGCCACGGTGATCAGCGCCCCCAGCACGAAGCACAGCAGCACCGGCAGCGCCATATGCTTCGAACGGCTCAGGGACACGCCGATGCCCTGGCCCATGGGGGTCATAGACATGTCCACCCCCAGGGTGAACACGCCGATGCCGCCGATCAGCAGCAGAGCGCCGAAGAGAAAGAGGACGATGGCCCCTGGGGTCAGCGGCGCGATGGTCACGCTCAGCAGCAGAACGATGGCTGTGATGGGCAGGACGGAGGACAGGGATTCCTTGATCTTTTCCATGAGCTGAGGATTGATCCGCACGGTCACGCTCCTTTCCCGCCGCCCTTTCCCGGCGGCGGCTGTTTTTTTATGCTTTCTTTATATATATCATATCAAAAAATTCGGGGCGAAGTACAGAAAAACTTTTGTTTCTTAACAGAAAGTTTAGATTTCTCTCCCAACCCTTCTCTCCCGGAGGAAATTGTGATATAATCATAAAATTACAAGATTCAATGAAGCATTGGAGCACCTATGGATAGACTTGTCTTTGGCATACTGGCCCATGTGGACGCGGGGAAGACCACGCTGTCCGAGGCCATGCTGTACCTCACCGGGGGCATCCGCCGGCTGGGCCGGGTGGACCACGCCGACGCCTTCCTGGACACCGACGCCCTGGAGCGGGAGCGGGGGATCACCATTTTCTCCAAGCCCGCGGCCCTGACCCTGGGGGACCTGGAGGCCACGTTGCTGGACACCCCCGGCCACGCCGACTTCTCCGCGGAGATGGAGCGGGCCCTGTCGGTCCTGGACTGCGCGGTGCTGGTGGTCAGCGGCGGGGCGGGGGTCCAGGCCCACACCTTGACGCTGTGGCGGCTGCTGCGGGACTACGGCGTCCCCACCCTCCTCTTCGTCAACAAGATGGACCTGCCGGGGGCGGACCGGGAGGCTGTGCTGTCGGAGCTCCGCCGGCGGCTGGACGAGGGGTGCGTGGACTTCAGCCGGGAGGAGGACGAGATCTGGGAGGAGGCTGCGCTGTGCGACGAGGGGGCCATGGAGACCTACCTGGAGACCGGCGCCCTCTCCGACGAGGCGGTCCGGGACCTGGTGGCCCGGCGGCGGGTGTTCCCCTGCTACTTCGGCTCCGCCCTCCGGCTGGAGGGAGTGGAGGCGCTGCTGAATGGCCTTGCGCGCTTCGCCCCCCGGCGGACATGGCCGGGGGTCTTTGCCGCCAGGGTCTACAAGATCGCCCGGGACGGCCAGGGCCGGCGGCTGACCTTCCTGAAGGTCACCGGCGGGACCCTCCGTGTCCGGGACGCTCTCTCCGGCGGGGAGGGCGAGGACGCCTGGCAGGAGAAGGTGGACCAGATCCGCCTCTACTCCGGGGAGAAGTTCCGAGCGGTGGAGGAGGCCCCGGCGGGGACGGTCTGCGCCGTCACCGGCCTGACCCACACCCGCCCCGGCCAGGGGCTGGGGGCGGAGCCGGAGAGCCGGGCCCCGGAGCTGGAGCCGGTGCTCCGCTACCGGGTGGTGCTGCCCGAGGGCAGCGACGTCCACGCCGCCCTGGGGATGTTCCGGGAGCTGGAGGAGGAGGACCCCATGCTCCGGGTGGTGTGGAGTGAGCCCACCCGGCAGATCCACGTCCAGCTCATGGGCCAGATCCAGCTGGAGGTCCTCCGCCGCCAGCTGGCCGACCGCTTCGGCCTGGCGGTGGACTTCGACCAGGGGGGCATCGTCTATAAAGAGACCATCGCCGCCCCGGTGGAGGGGGTGGGCCACTACGAGCCCCTCCGCCACTACGCCGAGGTCCACCTGCTGCTGGAGCCGTTGCCCACCGGCAGCGGCCTGCAGTTCGCCACGTGCTGCCCCGAGGACGTGCTGGAGGGCCACTGGCAGCGGCTGATCCTCACCCACCTGATGGAGCGGTCCCACCCCGGGGTCCTCACCGGCTCCGCCATCACCGACATGCGCCTGACGTTGACGGCGGGCCGGGCCCACCTGAAGCACACCGAGGGGGGCGACTTCCGCCAGGCCACCTACCGGGCGGTGCGCCAGGGCCTCATGTCCGCCCAGAGCGTGCTGCTGGAGCCCTGGTACCGCTTCCGTCTGGAGGTCCCCGGGGAGAGCCTGGGCCGGGCCATCAGCGACGTGCAGCAGATGGGCGGCGACTTCGAGCCCCCGGAGACGGCGGGGGAGGAGGCCGTCCTCACCGGCGGGGCCCCGGTGGCCGCCATGTCCGGCTACTGGCGGGAGGTGGCCGCCTACACCCGGGGCCGGGGGCGTCTGACCTGCGAGGCGGCGGGGTACCGGCCCTGCCAAAACGCCCAGGAGGTCATGGAGGCCATCGGCTACGACCCCCGCCGGGACATCGACAACCCCGCGGACTCCGTGTTCTGCGCCCACGGGGCGGGGTACACCGTGCCCTGGGACCAGGTGCCGGCCATGGCCCACGTCTCCAGCGGCCTCCAGCTGGACCGGGAGGAGGACGCGGAAGAGGATGTCGCCTCTCCCCGGAGGGCCGCCCCGCCGCCGCCCCGGTCAAAAGAGGAGGAGGCGGAGCTCACCGCCATCTTCGAGCGGACCTACGGCCAGGTGAAGCGCCGGGAGCCCCTGCGCCCCGCGGCCAGGCCGGTGGAGGGGACCGTCCGCCGCACCGTGCCGGACCGGCCCCAGGGGCCGGAGTACCTGCTGGTGGACGGGTACAACATCATCTTCGCCTGGGACGAGCTCAAGGAGCTGGCCAAAGTCAACCTGGAGTCCGCCCGGCGCCTGCTGATGGACCTGCTGTGCAACTACCAGGGGTTCAAGAAGTGCGTGGTGATCCTGGTCTTCGACGCCTACAAGGTCAAGGGCAACCCCGGCTCCGTGGAGCGCTGGCACAACATCTACGTGGTCTACACCAGGGAGGCGGAGACGGCGGACACCTACATCGAGCGGGCCACCTACGAGATCGCCCGGGACCACCGGGTCCGGGTGGCCACCTCCGACAGCCTGGAGCAGCTCATCATCCTGGGCCACGGGGCCGTGCGGCTCTCCGCCCGGGAGTTCAAGGCGGAGATGGAGGCGGTGGAGGGCAGCATCCGGGAGATCATCGCCCGGAACAACCGGACCCGGGGGGAGGAGAACACCCTCCGCCGCCGGGCGGTGATCAAGGGCAAAACGGGGGGGACCCCCGGCGGGACCTGAGGCCTGATGTATGGGCCATCCCTGTTGCCAAGGCCTCCGGCCTGTGGTATGATACCCTCACGATGAAAGGGAAAAGGAGCGAAGCGCTATGCGATATTTTCTCGCCATCCTGGCCTGCGTGGCCCTGGACCAGGGGGTGAAGCTGTGGACGGTGGCCAACCTGGAGCTCTACGAGTCCGCGCCGCTGATCCCCGGGCTGGTGGAGCTGCTGTATGTGCAGAACACCGGCGGCGGCTTCTCCATCCTCCGGGAGCACACCTGGCTGCTGACCATCGTCACCGCCGCGCTGATGGCGGTCATCGCCGTGATCCTGTGGAAAAAAATATTCCCCCACCCCCTGGCCATGTGGACCCTGACAGCCGTCCTGGGGGGCGGCCTGGGGAACCTGATCGACCGGGTCCGCCTGGGCTATGTGGTGGATATGTTCAACTTCCAGTTCATGACCTGGCCGGTGTTCAACGTGGCGGACATCCTGGTGGTCTGCGGCGTCATCGGCTTCGCGGCCTACTACCTGCTGCTGGACGACAAGGTCCGCCCCCATCCCGCCGGGAAGCGGGAGGCGGGGCGCAGAAAGGAAGGGAGCGGCGATGGCAGAGCCGATCACCCTGCGGACGGGCAGTGAGGCCGCCGGCCAGCGGCTGGACGCCTTCCTGGCCGGGGCGGTGCCGGAGCTGACCCGCTCCGCCGCCCAGCGGCTCATTGGGGAGGGGCAGGTGCTGGTCAACGGCAGGGCCCCGGCCAAGAGCCTGAAGCTCTCCGGCGGGGAGACGGTGACGGTGATACTGCCGGAGCCGGAGCCCATTGAGGCCGTGGCTCAGGACATCCCCCTGGACGTGGTGTACGAGGACGAGGACGTGATCGTGGTGAACAAGCCCGTGGGGCTGGTGGTCCACCCCGCCCCCGGCCACAGCGACGGCACCCTGGTCAACGCCCTGCTCCACCACTGCGGCGGCAGCCTCAGCGGCGTGGGGGGCGCCCTGCGCCCCGGCATCGTCCACCGCATCGACCGGGACACCAGCGGCCTCATCATCGCCGCCAAGAACGACTTCGCCCACCAGGCCCTGGCAGCCCAGCTCCAGGACCACACCCTGGCCCGGACCTACGAGGCGGTGGCGGTGGGGAACTTTCGGGAGGACCGGGGCACCGTGGACGCCCCCATCGGCCGCTGCCCGTCGGACCGCAAGAAGATGGCGGTGGTGGACCGGGGGGGCAGGAGCGCGGTGACCCACTGGGAGGTCGTGGAGCGGTTTCCCGGCTATACCCACATCCGCTGCCGGCTGGAGACCGGCCGGACCCACCAGATCCGTGTCCACATGGCCTGCATCGGCCATCCCCTCCTGGGGGACACGGTGTACGGGGCCAAAAAGCCGGTGCCCGGTCTGGCGGGCCAGTGCCTCCACGCGGCGGAGCTGCGGTTCCTCCACCCCCGCACCGGGGAGCCGGTGACGGTGGAGGCCCCCCTGCCGGACTGGTTCCGGGCGGTGCTGGAGCGGCTGGGCCGGATGTAGGAGAACGTACAAGACATCGAGAAACAATGCGCCCCGGGGCCATTGCGGCCCCGGGGCGCGGAGAGGAGCGGAGAAAATGGCAGAGGCGGGACAAGCGAGACGGCCCCTGGCCTGCGAGCGGAAGTGGGTGTACCTGCTGCTGATGCTGACGGCGGGCTTCTACGGGGGCTACACCTATACAGTCCGGGGCGGGGTGTTCTGCAACGCCCAGACGGGAAATCTGTTGCTCCTGGCCATGGCCCTGGGCCGGGGGGAGTGGGCGGGGGCGCTGTACTACCTGCCTCCCCTGTGTGCCTACCTGGCCGGCTCCATGCTCTCCGAGGCGGTGGCCACGCCCATCAAGCGCCTGGGCCTGGTCCGCTGGGACACCCTGATGGTGCTCATCGAGGCGGCGGCGGTAGCGGTCCTGGGCTTCCTGCCGGAGACCGCCCCCCACCAGATCGCCCAGGTGACCATCAATTTCCTCTGCTCCATGCAGTACAACACCTTCCGCCAGGCTCAGGACATCCCCATGGCCACCACCTTCTGCACCAACCATGTGCGGCAGGTGGGCGTCGGCCTGGTCCACGCCCTCCACCACCCGGAGGAGCCCCGCTGGCGGCGGAAGGTCCTCAGCCACCTGGAGATGCTGGCGGTGTTCGTGGCGGGCTGCGCCGCCGCCACGGCCCTCAGCGGCGTCTTCCTGGGCCGGACCATCTGGTGGACCCTGGTCCCCCTGGGGATCGTGGGAGGCTGGCTCCTCTACGCCGACCTGAAGGGCGAGCGGGGCCGCCTGGAGCAGGTGCCCAAGGGACACTGAGCCCGGCGCGATGAGACAAGAGACGATAGGGAGGACACGGATATGAGAAAAGTGGCCTTTGTCACCGGCGGCAGCCGGGGGATCGGCCGGGCGGTGGTCCGCCATCTTGCGGCGGAGGGCTGCGCGGTGGGGATCGACTACCTCCAGGCCCGGGACCAGGCCCTGGCCCTGGAGCGGGAGCTGCGGGAGCAGGGCTTCGAGTGCCTGGCGGTCCAGGGGGACGTGTCGGACCGGGAGGCCGTCACCGCCGCCATCCGGCAGGTGGAGGAGGCCTTCGGCCCGGTGTCGGTGCTGGTGAACAACGCCGGGATCGCCGGCCAGCGGCAGTTCCAGGACCTGACGGACTTGGACTGGCGGCGGTTTTTCGCCGTGAACCTGGACGGGGCCTTCTACGCCATCCAGGCGGTGCTGCCCCACATGCTCCACGAGAAGCGGGGGGCCATCGTCAACGTCTCCTCCATCTGGGGACTCCGGGGGGCCTCCTGCGAGGTGGCCTACTCCGCCTCCAAGGCGGCCCTCATCGGCCTGACCCGGTCCCTGGCCATGGAGCTGGCTCCCTCCAACATCCGGGTCAACTGCGTGGCCCCCGGCGTGATCCACACGGACATGGTGGAGGTCCTGGGGGCGGAGACCCTGGCGGACCTGGCGGACCAGACCCCCATGGGCCGGCTGGGCACGCCGGAGGAGGTGGCCGCCGCCGTGGCCTTCCTGGCCGGGGACAGCGCCGCCTTCATCACCGGGCAGGTCCTCACCGCCGACGGCGGGTTTATCCTGTAGGGGCGTGGGATTGTATGCGGCGTACATCCTTTTCTTTGAAAAGAAAAGGATCAAAAGAAACTTTTGTTCGCAAAGCTCCGCTTTGCTCATGGAATGCATACGGAGACGCCTCAGCGTGTCAAAAAAGCCTCGCAGAGTTTTGCCGCCCGCAGGCGGCGAAAGAAAAGCTGCAACCGCAGGGTTCCCTCCTCGCGGCGTAGCCGCTGCGGCCTACGCTGCAA